>Ga0116175_1001868_pt1 | contig 13174 bp, 7 predicted proteins | sample AD_UKC125_MetaG_FD_89802 | JGI IMG/M metagenome (GOLD analysis project Ga0116175, IMG submission 89802) | Active sludge microbial communities of municipal wastewater-treating anaerobic digesters from USA - AD_UKC125_MetaG | ecosystem: Engineered > Bioreactor > Anaerobic > Digestate | place: USA... | reverse complement strand
TCCAGGCGACCTAAGTTTAAGACGGTACGATGTCTTACCTTGCCGCCGTCGCGGTAAGACTCCACAATGCGCAGATATTCGTTGCCTTTGGATTTCACGACCTTTAAGAACATATTGTGATGATGCTACTTAATAACCTATATTACAAGTAATAGAGGGCAAGAAAGGCACAAAAAGATGTCCTTTCATTTTCCCTCGAAATCTGGTCTGCTGTGCATGAAAATCCCATAACCAAGGGATTCTTAAAGGACAGATGGGTCAAAAATGAGCTTAACTGATAAAGTCGGGAGTAAAAATTGCCTCTCCCACTCAGTTAAAAAGAGGTTGTTGGAATAATCTCAAATAGCTATTTCAAGCTTATTTAAATTCCAATAACCTCTTTTTGTTTGTGCATCATATATCATAGTTAATAAGAGATATCTTCTGCTATATAATGCATAAACTCATATAATCGTTTAGTTTAATATTTGACTTTTAATTAAAAGTGCTATATAAACATGGATTATTAAATTCAGCCCATGGGTCACGTTTATGTTATACATATGCATGTGCGCATCATGCAACCTAAATGTCTATTTGTTTTAATAACATTATGAAGGAGTGATCTTTATATGCAGCTTAATCCATATGAAATGCTAAAAAAACAAATCGACGATGCTGCAATATACATCGACATTGATCCGGAGTATTTCGATATTCTAAAAGAACCAAGAGAAATTTTAGAGGTATCTCTTCCGGTTCGTTTGAGCGATGGCTCAATAAAGGTTTTTAAGGGATGGCGCTGTCACTACAATAATGCTCTTGGACCCTATAAAGGCGGAATACGCTATCATGTTCAGGTAAACAGGGATGAGGTAATTGCTCTAGCCGGATGGATGACTATAAAATGCGCTGTAGCCCAACTGCCATTCGGAGGCGGAAAGGGAGGCATAAATTGCTCACCTGCAGATCTATCGATTGACGAGCTGGAAAAGTTGACCAGGGCATATGCCTTGGGAATATCGCGCTTCATAGGCACAGATTACGATGTCCCCGCTCCCGATGTAAACACCAATCCTCAAATCATGGCATGGATAGCCGATACCTATGAAAAGATCAAGGGCTTCAGTCAGCCCTCCGTCATTACGGGCAAACCAGTCGAAGTGGGCGGTTCTTTGGGTCGAAGCAAAGCAACTGCACAGGGCGGTGTATACGTTCTCACTGAAGCGTTAAAAGCACTAAATTTCAATAATAAAGATCTCTCCTGTGCCATCGAAGGATATGGAAACGCCGGAAGTTATATGCATCTTTTATTGGAAAAGATGGGAATAAAAGTTATCGCTGTATCGGATACCAGAGGTGGAATTTATAATCCAAAGGGCTTGCCTGCCAACGAGCTAAAGGAATATAAAATGAAAAACAGGACGGTTGCCAATTTTCCGGAGGGCGAGAATATAACAGACAGAGAATTATTGTCGAGTAATGCGGATATCCTAATACCCGCCGCCTTGGAAGGGATGATAAACGAGACAAACGTCAGCGATATAAAGGCCAAAATTATTTTAGAATTGGCAAACGGCCCTGTTACTCCGCAGGCGGAGAAAACGCTTTCCGATAATGGAGTCTTAATAATTCCCGATGTTTTGGCAAATTCCGGCGGAGTGATCGTTAGCTACTTCGAGTGGGTCCAGGGAAGATCAGGGGAATATTGGGACGAATCGACCGTGGATAAAAAACTTTACAACAGGATAACCGAGGCATTCCGGGAGATATGGGAAATTAAAGGCAGAAAAAAAATAAAAATGCGCGAAGCTGCATACGTAACAGCAATCGGAAGAATATCACAAGCAATGCGCATACGCGGAATTTGGCCATAAATTATAATTACATGCAGAGCAACTATACATCTACGAGCCTGCCTCTGCTGCGTAAATTCTATCATTAGGCAGGCTCGTTAAAGTTATGCTCAGAGGTTATCTAATTACCCGATAAGTTTCTAAATGTATCCTTCAGCGCCTCTTCCGACGGAACTTTACCTGCAATGACAACCTTCCCGTCATCAGAAACATTCGGCTCTATAATCTTTAGTGTGGAAATTTGACTTTGAAAATATAATGGTGGTAAGAACCAACCAAACCCATTAAGAAAGGAGGCTCTTACCACCATGGCCAATGGCCATAATAATAATATCACCAAAATGCTCGGACTTAAAGGTTTCAAGATATCGGATACGCGTGAGGAAGAGGATGCTTTTGTGATTGAGGTGCAGGTTAAACCCGACAAGACAGCAGTTTGTCCCGAGTGTAACTCAAAAGATCTTTACAGGCACGGCAAAGCCAAACCGAGGAAGGTGCTGCACACGTTAATCAACGGAAAGAAGGTATATCTTGAGATACATGGCAGGCAGAGATGGAAGTGCAAGCATTGCGGCCGCACATTTACGCAGGAGCTTAAGATAATAAGACCCCGTAGCAGGCTTACCAACTATGCGGAAAGCTTGGTCTTGTGGCTTTTGAGTTTGATGAGCTTTAAGGCAATATCGAAGCTGCTTAAAATCTCCTACGGCAAGGCTAAAAGGATCTTGATGGAGGCAAAAGCGATACCAGGCCTCCTGCAGTCAGTGATAAACGATGCAGAAAAGCTTCACCTAGGGATAGACGAGCATAGCTTCAAACATCAGGAGATGGTGCTCATAATAACAGACGCGAAGGCAAAGAAGGTGTCGACATAAGCCTGATTAAAAAGCCATACTTTAAAGCATTGGAGGGGTTCCATTTTGTAGGACCTGAAAAAGTCCCAGGTTACGAACTCATCACCTGTCTGGGATTGGATAAGGAAGGAAACATATCCTTGGGATATGCCCATCTCGTATCCCACAGAGAAAAGTGCTTTAAAAGCATGCCCGACGAGGTGCGAAGGGGGATAGAAGAGGCAGCTGTGAATCTAAAAAGGTGAAATAGCTGCCTCATATATGTCTGCGATAGAGGCTTCGACGACAGGAAGGTCTTCGAGAAGGTGACGGAGCTCGACGAATCCTTCGTGATCCGAGTGTACAAGGACAGGAAATTCGATGGAGGACGTAAGCTCAAAGAAGTCTCAGAGAAAATGAAGGTAAGGGGCAGCTACTGCGATGTTTCCGATCTACTTCGGTTACACTCACGTAAGCATAGGAGGAACAAAGCTAACCCTCGTAGTTTCCCACGTTCCTGCCCTAAAAAACCGCGGCAGGTGGCTTTTGCTTACCAACCTACCCGTTTGGGGTTAGCGATATTTCTATACAAGGCCATAATGGAGGAGAGTCCCTTTAAGGAGCTCCTCTAGGATTTGGGAGGCAGGTTGGGAATAAAGAGCGAGAGAAACGGCCCTTATCTTTTGATACGAGGGTTCATTAGGTTATTGAACTATGAGGTTACCAGAGAAGAGCTCTTGAAAGCTGAGGGCATGAAGATAGTATGGGGGGAAGAGTTATGGGCAAGGTCCTGTCAAGAGTCTCGTATTCGAATATCGGGCAAGGTGTCACTATACTCGCTATCCACCAAATGGAGTTGATGCCTGATAATGCCGCGCATTTGCATAGCGGGCTCCAAGCAGTAGATTCGAAATTCTTCCCTATCGTCAAAATCATCTGCGCTCTTGACATGTGGAAAGAATAGTTTCATTAACCCTGAGCAAAGTCGCTTTATGGCGATGGTATCGCGAGTATCGCTCGACTTAGGTATTTCCAATAAGTCATTCAGAGGAGAAGCAAGCCCGCTTCTTAAGGAATGCATAATCTCCGAAAAATACTCCACATTGAGGGCCCATCCTTCAGCCTTCATATTCTCACGCATCCGTGGGATATTCCACCCTTTGATAAAGCCGTGAAAGCGATCGATAAGAGCGGATTCCTGGAAGGCAGGTGGGAGCTCAGTAAACATATTCAAATTCTCGCTCATCTTTTCCTCAAGGATGTTGCCCATTAGCACCAAACCCGCGTCGCCTATACCTCGATAGTCACCCACGCGGTATTCGCCTGACTCTAAATACCCTTTCAATGCGCCTCTGACCTCTTCGACGTCAGGAAAAGTGATGGTCTGCACCTCATCGAGGGCGACGTAGTCATACCTACTTACCAAACCAGGGGTCTTGCGTGATATATCATAGAACAAACGAGCTCGTGAAACGCTACCACCGCTCACTAACCAGCCGTATTTAGATAGCTGCGACATCATGTAAGATTTTCCTGTGCCCTTAGGGGCCAACTCGATCAAGTTGACGCGCTTTTCCACGAAGGGTAAAAGCCGGCTGAGAAGCGTCACCTTCTGGCGGACATCCGAAAACCCAAAAGGATTATAGTCCACTGCCAGTAGTAGCATATCTATCCATTCATCTAAGGCGAACTCCTTGCGCACTTCTTGGTAATACTCTAAGTCAACTTTATATGGCTTAAATGGGGTAAAGTTAACTAAATAAATGGCCCCGCTTCCTTCTTTCCCATTTAATCCATACGAGTTCCACTCGCACTCGATCACTCCCCAGGTTTCACTCTCAGACAGAAGCTCTTCGCGATGTTGATATAACACCCTATCTTCGACAATAGCTTCGGTCTTTCGGTTGGGAAAGCCGAGGTCGGGCAAGCTGAACATCCCTTGGCCAGTGCGCACATCCAGCTCCACCCTTACTTTGGCCAAAAACTTGACTTTTTGTCCGTCCTTGATCATCCTGCTTTTGAGCAATTCCCAATCTTTCTTGCTCGGAATGTTGTTTCTGACGTATTCTTCCACCTCAACCGCATCAATTTTGCCATTTTCGTCAGCAAAGCGCATGACTACCCAATCGCGCAGATAAGAAGGAATGCTCAAGGAAGAAAACAGCCTGTGATGAGCGGGATCTTTATAAACAGCCATATCTTGGAAATAAGTCTTAACCTTATCGTGAACCGACATCGCCATACATCACCTCATAACCCAAGGTCCTCTTCGCTAATGCCTTTCGTCGCTTCAAAACTAATTTCGCCTACTGATCTATTTGCGCTATATAACTTACAGTCATGCCGACCGGCCTTCCAGTTCTTCAAGGAAAAAGACCAGGTATGGCGGTCATCGCCCTTTTGGCCAAGTAATTGATGACCGCTGACCCGCAATTCAAGACCGTCTATCTTGCGATTACACCACACGTCGAGCCTGCCCTCGCCTTTAGGGTTGAGCTTGACTGTCGTCGTTACCACCTCAAACTGCAATTGCACGACTTTACCTTCGCGCCTTCTTGCGATAATTGCCGGTATCAAACACTCTTCAGGCGCAGCACCGCCGTGCACCTCACCAGAAGAACTGCCACCATGTCTAAACCGATTATGGCCGAGCAAGCAGATGTAATTTTCTTCTCTTATCCACTCGTCATCGATATCGATCTCCTTTGCCTGGTCGTTATTCTGCAAAGTAGCATAGCGTCCGTATGGCCCCACTTCGGCTTTCTCTGGAGCCTCTATTTTTGCATCGCTGGTGGCAGCAAAGCGACTTAAACCGTGATCAGAGACGACAACAACTGTAGAAACTTGAGACAACAAAGCTGAAACTTGTTTAGATACATCTTTTATAACACCCATCGCATCCAAATAGGATTTTGGAAATTTATACTCATAGTGATGAGCAATGTTATCTAATCCACGCATCATTTCCTCTTTGTCTTCGTCCCAATCCTTATTGGCGGCGGTCGTAGTGGGCAAATTGGCTCTGACGATCTTCACCTCACACTCAACTTGGTCTTCCTCCGTCAAAAGTTGTGTCAATAAACCTGCCCATTCCACCCCCATGGCATCAACCCACAGAACTTTTGCTCCAGCAGCGCGTAGCTCGGTGAGGATTTTGTTTCTGGTCGGATAGCTCCAAAGCAATTTTTCTGCCTTCCATTGAGCTACCAGAGAGCTCAAAGCCTCATCTAGCTTATCTTTCAGGCGACACCGTAGGTAGGCAGAAAAATACGCACATACAAATTCATCCTCAATAAAGGGCAGTTGCAAGTACCCAGATAAAGCAGGAAAAGCGACCTCGAGATAGCTCCACCAAAGATCAGGGCTATATTCGCTCAACATTTCACCGACACACGACACAATCTCGCCTTGTTCTTCTGACGTCAAGTCGGTCAACACTGCTAACCTGTCGAGCAAATCCATAGGGCTACGATAGCGTTCCCAAAACTCAGGGGGCATCGCACTTACACCAAGGCAAGCCAATAGTTCCTTACGCTCTCTACTAAAGGATGACGACCTTGGCAAATCGAAGATAGTCATGACGGCATCATATCGGCTGAAATCATATAGATTGCTGCTATTCTGCATAACAAAACCCAGATATGTACCTGATTTGCTTCTCAATTTGCTCCACAGCCACACCAACCAACGTTTTCGTTCATCTAAGCGAGGCCATAAGGAGAAAAGCTGTTGAGCATCGTAATGGGCCACATTTAATATCCTGCTTGCCGTTTTGTCCAAAGTGTCGCCCTCTCGATAAAAAGAAACCAGCCACACCCAATCATCGGAAGAGCCCCACTCTTGTACAAGCTCGTTGCATGCGGTTTTGGCCTTGATATATTCAAAACAGGAACGATATATATTGACACGACAATTGCCCCACGTCTGTTTTACCGACAACCAAGGCGCAAGAGCCGTCGATACCCAAGCTTTGCTCACGCTGCTTTCTTCCCACAGAGATAGATATGCCTTAATGCCCTCAATTATTGGCTGATCCGTGTGTTCGGTTATAAAAGGAGCTATGGTAATCTCAAAACCACCTTCCCCTCTAAGGCGCCAAACATCGGGAAGTAGATTTTGTCCATATCGCATAACGCGCTTCATTTCAGAAGAAAAGATATCTTCTACCTCTAATAGCGGCACATATAAACGGCGCACTTTCCCAGTAGGCCACTCTGCAATAGAGCGGAGCATTTCGGAAGCATTTTCCAGGTCGAGTCGCAGACATTCAGCTAGTGGTATCAGCAAGAATCTACAGTCGCCTGAGGCCTCATCTCTAAGGTAAGCTTGCAGCCGCATCATGTCTGGGAAAACATCTTTGCCGCTACAGAATTGAGACAACCGCACAACCCGATCTACCTCGCCAATTAGCTTAGAAATCAATTCACACCAAGCTTCACGCCCCTGGACGAGAATGAACCTGGTGGCAAAGCGCTCGCCTTTGCGACTTTCATCTTGCAGGTAGGCCAGCAACTCATCGACACTGGCAAAATCTATCATTTGCACCACTCCGCCTTGCTTTACCTATTTTCCTTTTTGAAAGCACCGAACAACCTACCTAACCCCTTACTATGCGGAACAAGGGCTTGCCCGCCCTCCGTTTTCCTTCTAAGGATAGCCAGCAACCTGGCACCGACAAGGGCGTCATCGGCGGCCATTTCTTCGATAATTTGCTTTGCATCATCCGGCGATATGGAATCGAGGGCCTTACGCACCTCTTGATAGGCTTTCGTATAATTTTCCCCTATCCACTTGCGAACCATCCTTTGGATTTCGCTAAACCGCCCTGGCCACTGAGATACACTACCATCGAAACTATTTCGAATATATGCCAGCAAATCGCCCACTATGCCCGCTTGATACACCAAATCAGCATACTCTCCTGCAGTCACTTGAAGGAATTTCTCTAAAATGTATTCATCATTCTGTAAGAGAGTGAATTCTGATGCAAGTTTGGTTAGATGGTTTATTAATTCATCTATATCCTTTTCTGCCAATCTATCTACATTCTCGTAACGAGAGATAAACTCATGATGCGCTTGGCCCTCAAGCACCCATTGTATAGGAACGCCTTTCTTCTCACTCCACTGACTTGGAGAAGCTGAGGCTGTTATGTCTTGCCAATACTGTCGCAATTCGGCTATCTTCTTCTGCCGGACTTGCCGAGACAATCCGTCGATGATGGCATTCTTAACCTCTTCCTCGCTGCCTTTCGATAAATTAGATAGGGCGTCATACAGAGCTGCGATTTCTTCCTCGTCGAGAACCTGATTGGTATATTTTTTAACCAACATTTTGAGCACGGAGCGAACATCGCTGAATAAAGATACCAATTGGTTGCTCAAGCGTCGGATGTCGTCGGATCGACCATCTTCAACATTTACGCTCGTGGAATAAATGAGCCTATGGAGATAATCTACGACTTGAACTATTTCGGCAGTTTGCCCTTCCTTATAGCATAAAAGTGGCAGTTTGCCCTTAAACCAAGCGTCGCGGAAGTAGTTTCGCACTTCGTTCAGATCGCGTTTTTTAACCCCACAAAGAGTATTCAAAGCGTCAACCAAGTCGAATATGGGGACGATCTCTAACAATTTTTCCTTTACCTGTTCTTCTCGCCACAGGTAAACCTCTTCGTTTAATAATCCTCGCAACCGTTCTCTTATATCAGAAACATCGAGCCCTATGGCGCTCATGAGCGATACCAGTTTAGGAGCATGAACGTCTAAAAATCTTTTCATCCCCTCTTGCATCCGATCACGACTTAGCAGCCGCGATAGCTCTTGGCATGCCGGCTTTACAGCATCAACGACAGCCTGCATCTCGCTGTCCTTGAGTTCACCTTTAGAGTAGGACAAAATTTCCTCGAGGGCTTTTACAGCTCGTTCTATATTCTCCACAGAATAAGAAGCAGGTGCTCCCTGAGCATAGAAAACGAGGGTCCATAAAGGATAGCCTATTTCCTTGACTCTGTTGCGCACGTTTTTGCGAGCTTCTTCAGGGTAAAGCGTCTGTTCACGAGGAAGTTGAAAGATTTCTCGAGCTATATCACAAAAGTGCTCCCCATGGATTGAGATTTTTCGTATTGTATAGTCTACTGGCGACCTTGACCCGGAATTTCTGACCACCTCATCTATGAGTTCGGCCAACTTATCAGGGCTGAGAGGCAGCGAATTAACCCCATCTGAGTAATAATAATTTTGGGCATATTTGCGCATCAGGAAAGCAAAAAGGAAGAGGCCGATAGGCGATGGCATTAGACCGAAGGGAGGTCTCTGCAGGGCTTCCCATATCTCATTCAAATGGACTTGGTCGTTGTTCTCGAAGAAGCTGTCCACTAAAGCCTGCATGCGGGTTATAGGATGGTCAATCGCTTTGGTTTTTGCATCCCATAAACCTTTATCCTGTAATACTTTCACTAAGCTTTTGTACGGTTCCTGAATTTTCTTCTGTGCGATCCCAAGGCCGATCAGTGCACCCGCCTTACCCCAGCCTCTCGGATTATATAATGTGGCCGTCTGGCTCAGTTTCTCTGGACCATAGGGAAATACTGAATCAGATATGTTGTGTAAATATCCACCGACAAATTCACAACCGCTCAGCTCTTCCTGCTTCCCTTTAAAGAAGGCTCGAATCCGCCCTATGTTGACCTTGTTAAGCCATTCAGTTGCGATATGCTTAGCCCTGTCGTCATAATACTGGCGGGTTTTAATATCTCGCATCTCCTCATGGTACAGAGCGTAGGCCTTATGATCGAGCCACTCATTCCATCGTCTATCGCCAAAGGCGATTTGACTGACTAATATGCAGTAATTGTCACAACTTTTGCTTACCTCAGCAGCTATCTCCTCCGATTCGGTCAACTGCTCCTCCTCTTGAGCGACGACCAAGATTACACCAACTTCGTAGGGCTTAATAATACCTTTTAGGATCCGTTCGCGTTGCAGCTTAAATTCCTTGGCGGAAAAGACTTCAATGGGATGTCGCAGTTTGACTGCTCCCTGCAGTGACAATAATCCATAAAGCCCATCGGCAAACCCGCCCTCCCGACTTTCTGCCTTTATCATATTTTCGAAGGTCCGCGTGGCTCTGATGCGCTGCTTGCATTCGTCCAGCTTCGCAGGGTCGATAGTCACGGTGGGCAGAGAATACTCACGATCATTGTCCATTGATATAGCATACACAATGCCCTTAGCACACAAGTCGTCTGCCACTTTCTCCACCCGTTGATATAGATCAGTGCCGACGAACATGTGCTTCAGAACCGATAGCCTTGGTTTAAGCAAAGTGGAAGAACATGCCGTCTGCCGCTGCAAAGCTATAAGTAACAATATCGCACAAAACACGCGGACTTCTTCCTCATTATTTAATTTATCCTTAAAAGAACGATAATGGCTTAACAGATAACTTATCGCTTCGATACTTTCGAGCTTAACGTCCTCAAAGAAATACTGCCACAGGTAATCGGGGGTCAACCAATGCCAGTTGTCCTGAGGGTAGTTGGCGATAAACCACTGAAACGATCCTATGGTGTCGGTCTTTAGAAATTGAAAAAGGGTGCGCTGGCTTGAGCTAAAAAGCGACGAAATGGTAGCCAAAAGATAGGCGGTAGACGGATGAATGGGCACCATGTGCTTAAGCTCGTTTTTGTTAACTCGTTCTCCAAGCAGGTTGATTTGCAATGCAGCCACATCTACTTTACTCCAAAGAGAATTGAGTTCCTCTTCCCATCTATCGCGCATGTCAGCATGAACGTCGATCGCATTTGCAATAAGCCCATAAGCTGTAACCTGCGTCATTTCTAACCGACATCTGTGAAACCGATCGAGGAGCTTTACTCGCGTATGATCATCGAGGCGTAATTGCTCTAAAGCGCGATGGGTTATGAGGAAAAGGTAGAAGGGCATCTCAGCCGTAGCTTGAGCCAGCTCCTGCAAGGGCGTAACTGGCACATTGTTGGCAAAAAACTCCGTAAACTCATCCCAGATAAAGACAATGCTGCCCAAGTTGTTGGCGGATATCACCTCTTTTATCCAAGCCTTGACGTCAGAGGGAGAATCGCCCAAGGTCAAACCTTCTTCTTCCAGCACAGCTGCCACCTGTTCGCCTAACCTTAAGTCGCCCTCGCGCAGGCGTTCGATCGCTTCTTCAGCTGAAGCTACGGACATAAAGCGGCCACGATATTTGGCGAAAGCCGCTTCCCAGTTGAAGACTCCATCCGGGTCGCTAAGTCTATTCACCAGCTGATCCATTAGCCCTGCAGGGAAGGCATTTGTGTAGCCTTTAACGCGCAACTGATCCTTGATCGCCTGCTGCACTTCTATCATCATGCGACGGCTCGATGTTATGGACCCTGACGATGAGCGGTAGATCACCAAGTGGCGCTTGTCCTGCCGCAAGGCCCTAAAACGCGGCCATAAAGGTTTTAATATTTGATGTTTCAGGAAATATTCTTCTACGGCCTCAAGATCGTCCTCCAGCATGTGTTTGACTACGAAGGAGGCGTACGTCTTACCCGTTCCGTAAGCCCCGGTAAGCCAAATGGAGCGCATGTCGCCCCCGCGCGCTCGTTCTAAAGCCTTTATGAGCGTTTCCAAAAGGATTCGCATCTGCTCATGAGGGATGAAGGCCTTCCAGTTGCCGTGGTATTTTTTATCCACCTCTTCGGTAAACACCGGGATGAAGTCTTCGCTCACAGCCAGGAAATCGCTATATCGCCACATTGCCATTCCTCCTTTCCGGTAGAGCATACCGTTAGGTCCTGTTCGTCAATCTCAAAAAATTCTTGGTCTAATACAGTTAGGCGGTTAAAAACAAACTGCCTACTGCAGCCGAAAACCACCCAAGGCCAGGTGAGATCGGCCTCCCAGGGGAGTCTATTTTGGCCCTGTTGCAGATAAAGTCGCCCTATGGCGTGAATCAATACGGCATCGTTGGGTTCTTTTCCGCTTCGCACAATGCTACGCGGCCTTTTTGCTATCACTTGGCCTTGCTTCAGCTCGCTGCCCACGGGCGTCCGCTCAAGCAGCCCCGCGAGTTCCATGACAGCATTAGTCGCTGTCCATTCCGCCAGGCGAGGCACTGCCTGGAGCAAAAGCGTTTTAAGCTCGGCGGTGGTCCACTCGCCAAGCCCTAAGTGCGCATACCAACGCGCCGTAGGAAAGGAAAACACCACATTGACCCAAAGCAATTCCCACAGCGCAAGACAATCGACACCACGCGCGGCAAATTGCTCCCCTAAGCGAGTTAGGCAGCCGCTGCTATCTTCTATACCGGCCGTCTTGAGCCAAGTGGCCAGAGAATCCACCTGCCTATTGCCCAAAAAGGAATGGCAGCACCAATCGACGCGGTCTAATAGGTAAAGTCCCAGCCATTCCTGCCGCAGGCCGAAATGTTGGTGCCTGGACCACCCTTTCTCGCTACTCCAATCAAACACGGTCGAGCACCTCAACCGCCTTACGGGTCCGGTCCAAGAAGATATTGTCCAGATCTCTCACGATGTTAACTCGGATAAGGCCGTCATCTCGAGCGGACAGCCCTTTTAGGATACCTTCTAACGTTTCGCGACCTATGCCGAACAAAACGTAAGGCCCTTCATCTGCGCTTTCATACAGTTCGCTCACGGTCAAATCGTAACGGCCGGTTTTTTCCGCATATCGGTAAAGAGAGTAAATGATGGCCACGGGATCTGGGCTGAGCCAACCTTTTTTATATAAAGGGCTTCCACGCTTGTTCGGCTCAACTTCTTCTCCTAACCCCAAATCGTGACCCAAAGGTGTTTTAGTAAGCAAACCAAAGAGGGCTGACATAGCGTTTTTGCGCAATCTTTCGCTCTTGGAATATGCCTCGCTTACTTTGGCCACGCAATCGGCTTTGGTCACAGTCGCCCCCCAGGGAATGGCGCTGAGATACCACTGCACAGGCGCGGAGTTGCGGGCCAGGTTTGTCCAGATGACGGCCCAAGTTAGCGGATCATCGGCTCCACGCCGAGTGAGTTTCTCGCATAGCCCCGTAACGGCCAAAGACCTCTTGCCACTGTCGCTCGATATCAGCTCGGCATGTTTTAACCACAAAAGCATAGCTTCAAACTGGTCGGGCCCTAAAGTGTTTCGCCCTGCCCAATCATAAGGAGAGTGAAGAAAATCAACCAACCATACTTTTTGCATTCCGAAGGTGCGATACTCATGTAATTTTAGGGGTTGATCATCGTGATTCCTCAAAATTATACCCCCCTCGCTTGGAGCCAAAGATTTAGCAGATAGACAAGCTTTTCCATGTAAGTCGAGACATTGACCGCACCTCAGGCAGTCGTCGCCCACTTTCACACAGTCGGCGATGGCCAACGCACCAGTGGGGCACTCAACCTCACAGGCCTGGCAGTGGCAGCAATATGCGCTTTTTAGAGCCACGGCCCGAAACAGTTTGAGGGTGTAGCGGTCGGCACAGGCAAGGCCGCTTACTTTTACAGTA
>Ga0116175_1001855_pt1 | contig 13219 bp, 5 predicted proteins | sample AD_UKC125_MetaG_FD_89802 | JGI IMG/M metagenome (GOLD analysis project Ga0116175, IMG submission 89802) | Active sludge microbial communities of municipal wastewater-treating anaerobic digesters from USA - AD_UKC125_MetaG | ecosystem: Engineered > Bioreactor > Anaerobic > Digestate | place: USA... | reverse complement strand
TGCGGTGAGTGTGTGCAGGCCTGCCCCACCGGTGCGTTGATGCCCAAGTCGCTGAGCGGCTCTCAAAAGGTGGACCGCTCGGTGGACTCGGTTTGCCCCTTCTGCGGCATCGGCTGCCAGATCACCTACAAAGTGCGTGATGAAAAAATCGTCGCGGTGGAAGGCCGCCCCGGCCCGGCCAATGAGGGGCGCCTGTGCGTCAAGGGCCGCTTCGGCTTCGATTACGCGCACCACCCGGCGCGCCTGACGAAGCCGCTGATCCGCAAGGCCGGCGTGACCAAGGACCCAGACCATCTGCACCGCGACCTGCACTGGAGCGAAGTCTTCCGCGAGGCCAGCTGGGACGAGGCATTGGACTTCGCGGCGGGCAAGCTCCTCGCCTTGCGCGACACATACGGCAAGAAGGCGCTGGCCGAGGGACGCGGAAAGCCCCTCGCGGGGCTGGGCTCCGCCAAGGGCAGCAACGAAGAGGCCTACCTGTTCCAGAAGCTGGTGCGCACCGGCTTCGGCAGCAACAACGTGGACCATTGCACCCGCCTGTGCCATGCCTCCAGCGTGGCCGCGCTGCTCGAAGGCGTGGGCTCGGGCGCGGTGAGCAACCCCGTGCGGGACGTGGAGCATGCCGATTTCATCCTCGTCATCGGCTCCAACCCCACGTCCAACCACCCGGTGGGCGCCACCTGGATCAAGAACGCTGTGCGCCGGGGTGCCCGGCTGGTGCTGGCCGACCCGCGCCGTACCGACATTGCCCGCCATGCCTGGCGCGTGCTGCAGTTCCATGCCGACACCGACGTGGCCCTGCTCAACGCGATGCTGCACGTCATCGTCACCGAGGGCCTGATTGATGAGGCCTTCATCCGCGAGCGCGTGGACGAGTTCGAGGCGCTGAAGGCCAACGTGCAGGGCTACAGCCCCGAGGCCATGGCGCCGATCTGCGGCATTGCGGCCGAGACGATTCGCGAGGTGGCGCGCGCCTACGCCACCGCAAAGGCCTCCATGATCCTCTGGGGCATGGGCGTGAGCCAGCATGTGCACGGCACCGACAACGTGCGCTGCCTGATCGCGCTGGCCAGCATCACCGGGCAGATCGGCCGCCCGGGCACCGGCCTGCATCCGCTGCGCGGCCAGAACAACGTGCAGGGCGCCAGCGACGCCGGGCTCATCCCCATGATGTACCCCAACTACCAGCGCGTGACGGACCGGCCGGCCCACGACTGGTTCGAAGCCTTCTGGGGCCAGAAGCTGGACGACCAGCCGGGCTACACCGTGGTTGAAATCATGGGCAAGATCCTCGCGCCCGAGGCCGATCCGCACAAGATCCGCGGCATGTACATCATGGGCGAGAACCCGGCCATGAGCGACCCCAACCTGAACCACGCGCGGCATGCGCTGGCCAGCCTGGAGCACCTCGTCGTGCAGGACATCTTCCTGACCGAAACTGCTTTCCTTGCCGACGTGGTGCTGCCCGCCAGCGCCTGGCCCGAGAAGACCGGCACGGTCAGCAACACCGACCGCACGGTGCAGCTCGGCCACCAGGCCTTGACGCCGCCGGGCGACGCACGCGCCGACCTGTGGATCATCCAGCAGATGGCGCAGCGCTTCGGGCTCGATTGGGACTATGAAAATCAGAGCAATTCAAGACCGGATGGCGCCGGGTACCACGGCGTGGAGCTTGTGTTTGAGGAAATGCGCCAGGCCATGCACACCGCCATCGAAGGCATCACCTGGCCGCGCCTGCTGCGCGAAGGCGCCGTCACCTACCCCTGTCTGAGCGCCGAAGACCCCGGCCAGCCCATCGTCTTTCACGACCACTTCCCCACGCCCGACGGGCGCGTGAAGCTGGTGCCGGCCGACATCATCCCTGCCAACGAGCGGCCCGATGCCGACTACCCCATGGTGCTCATCACCGGCCGCCAGCTGGAGCACTGGCACACCGGCAGCATGACCCGGCGCAGCGGCGTGCTCGATGCGCTGGAGCCCGCACCCACCGCGAGCCTGCACGGCGACGACCTCGCCCGCCTGGGCCTGGCGCCCGGGGACGCGCTGCGCGTGGCTTCGCGCCGCGGCGAGGTGGTGCTGACCGCCCGCCAGGACGACGGCACGCCGCCGGGCACCGTGTTCATCCCCTTCGCCTACGTGGAAGCCGCCGCCAACCTGTTGACCAACGCCGCGCTGGACCCGTTCGGCAAGATTCCGGAGCTGAAGTACTGCGCGGTGAGGGTGACGGGGGGGTAGGGCGGGGCGGGATGGCCGGTGGTTTGATTGGCCGGTTTGCAGTGGGAGCGGTCGGTCGTTGAGGCACTACTAAAGCTAGCCCCCCCGCCGGAAGCAGTCCTCCGGAACGGCCGGGTCAAACCAGCCAAAAGCGCCAGCTTGAGCCCTCTCGCCTCGCATCGCAGCTAATGTGAACGACTTAGAGCGAGTAGCCGTTCGTCGCCGTCTTCAAGAGAGATCGCCCGTAGCTGCTTGGCTGCTTGATCTGCCTGCTTGCGAACACGTTGATGTCCAGGGCGAGCTGCCCACGGGCAGTGGTGATCTGTTCGATGCCTACCGGCGTCAGAACGAGGTAGCAACCCTCGCCCCACAGAGACTCCGCATCGATATCAACTGGACCGGCGTCACGCCACCAATGGAGCTTTGCGACCACAGCTGCGCTCGCGTCAAGGAAGACGCTGGGTTCTTCGTCATGCGCGCACCAGCGAAGCCTCATCAGCCAGTTTGGGCACAACGCGAATGGATAGGCCGCTGCGTCAAAGCCCATGTCCACAGAGCAAACAACTCGCCTTACCAGCGTTGGTGCCAATTCGTCGTCGAAGGCGACGTGCCGGCCTAACCACACAGCGATGGGCAACGTGACATAGCACTGGTCGAAGTCCTCTCCGTCGGTTTGTGCAGAGGGTGCTCGAAATCGGTAGAGACGATGCTCTGACAGGCGCGGCTTGAAGATCTTGATGCGGGACACCTCAGCCACGACTTGGCCATCGTGATGTGCCGGGAAAGGCGCAACGTCGCTGTCGACCTCGTCAACCCACTTACTCTCTCGATCGGACCAACTCGCGTGTCGGTCAAACAGCGGCATACGAATCCATTCGGGACGCACTCGCGGGAGCTTCAGCGGCCGAGGCGGAAGCGGGCAACCTAAACGCTCCAACAGCGCAGGTCTGTCGCGGCCTTGCAGCTTGCCGGCTAGCCGCAGTTCTCCCGCGACGTGGCGAAGGGCGGCAATGGCAATGTAGGCATGGGGCTTCAGGTAGGTAATCTGCATGTCGAGGACGCGAAGCTGAGCCTCAAGCTTTTTTACGCCAGAGGGCCCGAATGCCTCAAGTCCACCCCAATCTTGGATGAACATCGCCGCGCGCCGGCGGACTGTCATCTCTTCAATGCCTGCCGCCATCGCAATGTGACGTGCGGTCGAGCGCAACATCTCGGTCCAGCCAAGCGGCGACTCGACGCGCATTGCACCAGTTCTCTCGTCCGTGAATGCCTGGTCGCCCTCTGGCGGATGCTCGAGCTCGAGACTATAGAAGAGCGGCAGTGGCGTCTCGTCCAAGGGTACAGCTACCCCCCACCGATGCGCCAAGAGCGTGGCTGACTCTGCCACCGCGATGTCACGGTGACTGACCAAGGCAGCCACGGCGCCGCCCAACTCGGGTGCAATGTTCGCGCTGTCAGCAGCCAGCAGCGTTCCGAGCGCCTGCAAGGGGGCATCTAACTCGCCGCCTATAAGTCGCCGCATAAGGGACTTGAACAAAGATTGACCGAGTCCGGCTTGCCTTGCCAAGCTCAGCGTGCAATTTCGTGCGTGTCGCTGAACTTCTGCAACTGGCAGCCGATAGGCAAAGTGCAGCAAATCCTCCAAAAGATCCGTGTCGCTGAGCGGCAGATCGCTCGGCTGGAAGGGCCGCCCCAGATGGAACTCACGAGTGCAGGCCATCTGCTCCTCAAGCAGCGACCAGATGGCCGGCCAATCCGGCGTCGCGCTGATTACCGGCAATATCGAATCCAGCTCTGTTAGCAGCGACTGGGTGCTCTCCTGGCCCGCCGTCACTGAATCGACGATGTTCTCGAAGGCGGCAGGGCATATGGATGGTCCCTGCAAAAGCTTCTTCGCCTCAAAGTAGAAGAACTTGCCGCCACCCATCCACTGGCTCCAGGAGCTCCAGGGCTCCTTGCTTGACTCGTAGCCTTGCATCAGCTCCTTGGCGTACTCGACCTCCCCCGCCGCAGCCAACCGTCTAACCATCAGGAAGCGGCAGCGCGCGTCGTCCTGCAAGACCTGCCAGCGCTCAAACATCCTCCGCACCAGATGAAGCGGGGCCGTCTCGGCCAGATCTCTGAAACGGTACGGGGCGTTGTAGTTCAATTCGTCGCCATCCGCTTCAAACGCGCGCTCAAGCTGCTCGAGAGTGGTCTCCGAGTCGTATTTGCTGGGCGTATACGAGTGTCGAGGTTCCGGCGCCTCTGACGTCCACCGGACTACGGCGGCGTCGAGCTCGGCTGATGAAAACCCATGTCTTCCGGCAGCGGTGCGAAGGCGCTGGAGCAGTCCGACCCTCTCGTGTGCCCTGCTGGCTACCTCGATCACCCCAAAAAGCATCAGCGCGAGCGGTTCAATCTGTCCAGGGCCTGCGGCGTCGGCGGCGATGTCGATGAAGTCGCCGACGTGGTACGGATCCCGGTAGTACGGTTCCATGTAGAACGGCAAACACAGCCCGCACCAGACGGTCGCGCAGACCAAAACGAGTTCAGGGCTTCGCCGGACCATCCCCGTCATGAGCAGGTCGACGCGGTTCGGCCAGCCAATTAGATGCCATTCCGCCAGTGTCCTTGACACCTCGAAGGCGAAGCGAGGTCCGACCTGCATCGCTTCCTCAATGAGCGACATCGTCAGGCGATGCGCGGCCGACGACCCTTCCGTTTCGGTCATGCCGCCGACCTGGCGCATCAAGTTTGATATCCGCTTGACACGGTTCTCCGGGTCAGCGGCGTTCGCAAGGACTAGGATGTCTCGCCAGATTGCGTACTGCGGGTCTTTTTTGGGGGCCAACGCGTAGCCGAGGCATTGCTCGGGAACCGTCGCCAGCAACTGTTTCGCCCGCTCTACGTCCCCGACCGCAGCCAACGCGATGGCCAGATCCGCCAACCCGTCGATCTGATCGCTCGGCGTGCTCTCCTGAAGCTCCGCCACGAGTGCGTTGAGCCGATCGACGGCCGCCACCCGGTCACCGTCAACCCTATACGCATCGACGGCCAATCTGCGTCGCAGGTACGCAGTGCCCCCCAGCGTCGATGAGGCGATGGCTGCGTCAACTTCCCGAAGTACCGCGCGGTACTCATCCTCGCCGCGCTTGGCGCCGAGCCTCAGCAGCGCTCGCGCGAGCATGGGAACCGCTTTGAAGGCCTGCTGGATGCGATATGACTCGCTGCCGCCTTCTGATGCCAGACGTAGGACGTACCCAAGGGCAATGCGGGCTTCGTCCTGGATGCTGCCAGCCGGCACGGACACGTTGTCGACGGCGGCGCGACCTAGAAGCACACCTATCGTCGAGGCGTGCTGCTGGAACGGATGAAGGAAGGTGTGCTTCGACGGTGTCGCGCTTGGCAGCGGCTTATTGAGCAGCGTGCAAAGCCTCGCGTGATGCATCACCGCGCCGACCAGATCACCCAGCCCAGCCAGGTCGGTCTCGTCGTCGCACATGGAGATCATCGGTGCGACCAGCTTGTCGAACAGGGCCTCGGCTAGGTCACGACGGTCAGCTTCGAATGCAATCAGTGCCATCCGGCGGCGGTAGCCGTTGGGCACCTCTCCGAAGCCGGGAAGGGCGGCGGCAGCATCGAACAGGGTAAGCGCTGGCGCAACGCCGCCACGCCGACTGGCCACAAGCCCTGCGTGAACCATCACCGAAGGCTTGTCTTCGTTGGCTACCCCGAGCTTGCTGCAGAGCTCTTGTGGATCGGCGCCAACCTTATGAAGGAGCATAGCCTCTGCGGCTTCCCTCCTCAGATGCAGCCGTAGCGTGGCGACAGTTTGCGGATCCACCTTTTCGGGCTGGCGTAGCCCCTCTGCGACGAGGTGGTCAATCGCTATCTGGATCTGCTCGGTGTCTCGGAAGTGGACGGCGCGCCTTGCCCACCTTTCGAATTCCTTGATGTTGTGGTCGTGCCCGTGGTGCTCGAACTTGGACGTATGGAGCTGCGACAGTGGCTCGAGGCTTTCAAACAGCTCTTTCGCGCGCTCGAAGTCGCCTCGCGCCAACAGGGTGTCGACGACCTCGTAGCCTTGGCTGGGGAAGTACCGCACGAAGGAGAGGGCTGCATCAATGTCCCCGACGGCCAGCATCGCCAGCGGAAGCTGGTTTGCGTACTCAAGGGCTGCTTCGCGCCGCCCCACTTCGTCACGACACAGCAGCAGCCGTGCGAAGGCGGTCGCGTCGTGCGTTCCACGCACTGCCAGCAGAGCCAGGCGGATATCGGCGTGGATCTCGGCGATAGAACGCCCGTCAGCCAGTTGCTGCCTGAAACGAGCGGGCATCGCCAGTGCAAGTACATCGGCACCGTCGCCGGCACGGGCGCGGTAGCGCAGCTCAAGCCAGTGCTGCGCCGATTCGGGCGGCGCGTCCTTCGCCAACTGGGCGAGGTCGCGGTACACGCGCTGCGAGTATTCGGCGTCGACGCTTCCGAGGCGGGTTCGCGGTTGAGCGATGACGAACAGCCTAAAGCTGTTGTGGAAGACGCTCCACCCCTGGGATGAACTGCGGAGCAGGTGCCGTGCAACGATCAGGGCGCGTTCAATCGCGGACTCCTTGACCATCGTGGCCAGCAGCCGCAAGTCCATGGGTGCCTCAGCCCGAGCGACGAAGCCCAGCACGTCCATGGCATCGACATCGCTTGCGATCTCGCGCCAAGCAGCGGTGTACACGGTCTCAATATCGCCGTCGAACGGCATCCCGCCGCCGAGAAGGTGCTTACGGCCGGCTTCGTCCGCGTGCAACAGCGCCTGAATCAAGTAACGCGTTGCCAGCGGGTGGCCATGCGTGAGATTGCTCAGATCCAATCTCGGAATCTCGGCAGGCATGCCAAGCGCATCCGCCATCCGGGCGACCTCCTCGCGGCCGAGAGGCCCCATGAGAACCTGTCGCTCGCTCTTCTCCGCTTGCTCTCTTACGGCGGGCTTCAGATTCGCAAGATTCAGCCGCTGCGTGCCGAGCACGAACACGACCCCGTTGGGGATGGCTGAGGGAAGAGGCAGCTCGCCCAGAAGCGAATTGGTCGGCCGCTCTTCGCGAGGCACATGGTCGAGCCCGTCGACGACGATGATTGTTCGGATCCCGTCGCGGTCGAAGCGTTCACTGGCCTGGCGCACCAGGACGCCGAACTGTTCGCGGCGCTCATGCAGCGAGTCATCGCGAAGACGAAGTCCAACCAAACCGCTGTTGCGCAGCTGCGTGCCGACGTCGGTCAGGAAGTTGTCGGCCTCCCCGCGACCCACGCCTTGAGCGGCGCCCGGCACGTACGCCAAGTAGCGGACGAGCCGGACGTTTGCTTCAGTGGCCAGCGCAACCTGCAGGAGAGTGGATTTCCCGGAGCCAGGCGGTCCTATGAGTGAGACGTAGCCCTGGTCGGCGGCATGCAGCGCGGCTAGCAGCTTGACCTCAGTGTCGCGGTTGCGCTGGACATAGGCGCCGACAGGGAACCGGTGGATGAGCAGCGTCTTGGCGGGATCGCGCCAGCCAAGCTCACGAAGCAGCTCGTCACGCGTCCACCTGTCTTTATCGCGTGCATCGGCGACCAGCTTGGGCAGTACGCTGGCAATCTCGGATGCCTGCCGCGCCTGCTCGGCGTTCAGCTTGTGCGACTGGATGAAGTCCGCCGCAGCTCCGCACACCACACGGAGGCTGTGCAAGAACTGTTCGAAGTCGTCATCGCCCAGGCCGGCTTCACGGCGCAGGTGGTCGATCAGTCGGCTCCATTCCGGCGTGTACCAATCCGCTAGCGGCCGATTTGCATGTTGCTGGAGCTCTTCAAGAAATGCCGCGCTGTGGGGCGGTGTGCCGTCGCCTGGCTTGTCAGTAATCGACGGAAAGTCATTGACAACCAGGCGAATCTCGACGCGGCTTCCCGGGTTGTCCTTGCGCAGGCATTGCCACGCATGAACCAGGGGCTTCAATAGGCCGTTGGCGCCAGTAAACAGTGTCTCAACAGTGAAGGTGCCAGGGAACTTGGACGTCTTGAACTGGTGGCCGACCACCAAGCCATCGAAGCCTAGTACCAGGTCGTCGGCAATGCCTGCGTTGCGGTCGGCGACGCCGATCCACAGCAACTCGTCGCGCTCGAGCGCTGCGTAGATTGCAGCGCCTGCCCTCTCATATTGGCCGATATACCCACGGAGTGCTCGGCGTTCGCCTTCCGCCGGCGCAATTGCAGGAGCTGCAGCGGCAGATGGATTCGGTTTCTTGGGCATTTTCGGAGCCATGGAAATGGATTCGGTAGTTGACACCAACCGGGACCAAGGGAACTGCTTCAGCATCACCCGGGACGTACAGCACCAGAGGGTACATGCTCCGGAGTCATCGAACGCCGTTCTGCTACGAAGTCTGGCCAGCGCCGATCAAAGCGGTCATTCGCGATGTCGATCGTGAATGGCGCAGATCAGCCTGAAGCGCACATCCGCAACCGAAGTCGAACAGGAGGCCCTGCTCCACAACGCCCCGCAACCACTGGGCGACAGAGCAAGACGGTCTGCTGGACAGTGTCCGAGGGATATCGGTCATACGGTGCGTGGCCTACCGTCTCGCGGTACCCGCAGCGCTACAGGCATTCCCTTTGATCCCCGCGCACGTCACCACCGTGCCTCTCGACTGATCCTGCCGCCTGATGAACCACAACCCCAGGGTGCTGGTGTCCGCGCGGCATGGCGACGTCACCAACGTCAGGGGCGGTGCAGGGCTGAACCCGGGTCTGGCGGGCGCTGCGTGGCACTTGTTCGGCTGCTTTCAAGCTTTTCTTGCCACTTCCCAGCGCCGTTTGGTCTTTGGTTGCTATCAAAACAGGATTTACGATGGCGGTTTGTTAGAAACGATTCGTACGGATCGTTTTCAAGGGATTTCGCGTCGGCCGAGTATTTAATCGATGCAATGAAATCGATTTATTGAAGGATCGCGCTATTTGTCATAAAATCGAACCGTTCCATTCGATTCAGGCCCATCATGCACATCCCCATTCATTCCGTCGCCGAGCTGGGCATCGCGATCCGCGCCGTACGCAAGGAGCAGGGCTTGCGTCTGGATGACACCGCAGGCAGTGCGGGTGTGGGGCATGTGTTCCTGCGGGAGGTGGAGCGCGGCAAGGAAACCGTGCAGTTGGGGCGTGTGCTGCAAGTGCTGGATGAGCTGGGCATCCACCTGAACATCGACATTCCCGCCGAGGCGTTGGAGCGCTTTGAGGCGTTGCGCCAGACCGGACTGAAGCCCTTGCCCGGTCGCGGCACCACCCATGCAACCTGCGACGTGCGCGATGAAGCGGATCACCCATGAGCGACGAAAGACGCCTGGCGGTATCCACCAACGGCCGCGCCATCGGCGCCCTGTTTGAGCAGGACGACATCTGGGCCTTTGAATATGACGATGCGTGGCGACAGGCCGCAGATGCATTTTCACTGTCTCCCGCCTTGCCCCTTGCCGAAAAGTTGCACCGCGATGGCTCCACGCACCGCACTGTGCAGTGGTACTTCGACAACCTGCTACCCGAGGAGCGGATGCGTGAGGTGATCAGCCGGGAGCAGGGCGTCAGCGTGCTTGACGCCTTCGGCCTGCTGGAGCGCCTGGGCGATGAATCGGCCGGTTCGCTGATGTTGTTGCCCCCGGGCGGCCCCACGGGCGAACAAGGCGCTCAGCCGCTGACGCCTGAAGACCTGTCCGCACGGATCCGGAACCTGCCGCGTGCCTCCCTGACCTCGAGGTCACCGAAGCGGATGTCGCTTGCGGGCGCGCAGCACAAGATGGTGGTGTTGTTCGACCCTGCCACCGGTGCGCTGCGCGAGCCGCTGCGGGGCAGTGCGTCTTCGCACATCCTCAAGCCCAACGGGCAGTCCGCGCAGTGCCCGCATTCGGTTGTCAACGAAACCTTCACGATGCGCCTGGCCCGCCAGCTGGGTCTGAACGTGCCGCCGGTGGTCCGGCTCTACGTGCCCGAGCCGGTTTACATCATCGAGCGCTTCGACCGCGCGTGGGACGCCGGCGCAAAGGCCTGGCAGCGCCGGCACGTGCTGGATGCCTGCCAGCTGCTGGATCAGCCGCCGGTCTTCAAATACCGCAACGCCAAGCTGGAGACGCTCGCGCGCCTGATCAGCCTGTGCCGATCGAAGGCGGCGGCGCGCATGGCGGTATTCCGGTGGGTCCTGTTCAACACGCTGGTGGGCAACTCTGACAGCCACCTCAAGAACCTCTCGTTCCTCGTCAGCGCGGAAGGCGTGCAGGCCGCGCCGTTCTATGACCTGCTGTGCACCGCCGTGTACCACACCCGCCTGTACGCCGCGGACGCCGCCATCTGGCCGGACGAACCCCTTGCGGTCCCCATCGTGGGTGCTGCGGTGTTTGGCGATGTCACGCGCGAGAAGCTGGTCAAAACCGGCCTGGCGCTGGGCCTTGCTCCCGCGGCGGCGACCCGGGAGGTCACGAAAATGATCGATGCCCTGCCAGGTGCCGCCGATGGGCTGATCGCCGACATGGAGCGCGAGTTTGAAGAAATCGCAGCGCGAGCGCCCCAGCCCGATACCCTGCGGGCCACGCAGGGCGCCGAGGCCCAGCTGCTGCGCAGCATACGCAAGATCGTCATCGCGGACATCCTGCGCCAGGTGGCCTGACCCTGCGCAACGGCGCCGGCCGCTCAACCCGCCAGCCACCCCTGCCGCTGCTCCCGCAGAAACGGCCGATCAATCTGCCCGGCCAGCGATTCAATGTCACGGCCTGAGACGCCTGCCCGCGCAAAGTGCTTGGCCCAGCCGGCCACGACCGCGCAAACCGTCTTGACTTGTTCTGTGGCCTCGGCCTTCTTCAGGCCAAACTGGGCGCTCTCCGACAACGCGTTGGCCAGCGTCGAGTCCGCCGCCTGCGCGCCGACGCGCATCTGCTGGTAGCCCAGGGCCTGGCCCGAGGGCAGGACGTCGAAGGCAGGCGACAAGGCGTATTCCCCGCTGTCGGTCATCAGCAGGGCATGGTTTTTCTCGTGGTCGTCGGTGTTGTCGATCAGGATGTTGAACACCATGCGCCGGAACAGCTCGTGCCGGTGCGCCTGTTGTTGCCCTCCCGCCGCGACACCGCGCCGGCGCAGCCACTGGGCCAGCTCGGGGTAGCCCAGGCCCTCGCGCGCCGCCCTGAGGGCCACGTTGGCCGACAGCGCATGCCGGCGCAAACCGCCTTCGCGGTCAAACCGCTGCACGGCGAGCGCGTGGCCGTGGCGAACCTTTACGGGCATGGTCCGCGCCACGCGAATGCCGGCCTGTGCGGCCAGCGTCATCGTGGCGTGCTCGATCAGGGGCAGATCCATCGATTCACCGGGCTCGTTGAACTTCAGGATCCAGGGCACGCCGTCCAGGGCCAGCAGGGCCTTGGGGCGGGCGCCGCCCATCGTGGCGCCCGGCGCAATCAGGCGGCGCTTGTGCGGATCGACCGGCTCGCCAGCGACGATCTGGCGCACCAGTTCTTCCAGTTCGCGCGCGTCGGCAAGCTGCGGCAGCGGGCCCATGCTGCGGGCCAGGTAGGCATCGGGCGACACCGACACGCCGAGCGCGCCGAAACGTTCGTCACCGGCGTAGAAGAGAAAATCCAGCACCGCCAGGCGGGGCGGCTTGTCGAGGAAGCGGATGACCCGTTCGCCCCAGCGGTCGGGGCGCGCGTCGTCCACCGCACCGGCAGCCGTCTCCTGCTCCACGGGGAAGAACTCGCGCGGGTCCAGCGGCAGATCCTCGCTGAGTGCGAACCCCGACTTCAGCCAGGCCTCGCCATAGCGCAGCGACACCCCTTTGGTCTTGCGCGCGATGCGCAACTCGCCAACCAGGACCGGGCTGTCCGGACGTCCCAGCCACCAGAGGTGGAGTGCATCGGTGGGCTGGTAGGCGCTGAGGTCGAACGCGGTCATTGCGGGCTCCCTGCATCGGGGTCGCGGGGTGGGCGGCCGGGGGGCTGTGCGGTCGTGTACGGCGCGGGGCGTTTTCGTACGGCGCGGGCTTTGGCGACCCGCACGGCCTCTTCCAGAGCGCCCTGGTCGTGCTCAGGGGCGGCCACATCAGGCAGGGCGGCGGCGCGGCCCATGAGCCAGATAGCCGTGGCGTAGACCCCCATCGAGACGCTGGGGTCGCCTTTTTCCATGCGCGCCAGCGTGGGCTCGGACACGCCGATGCGTTGCGCCCAGGCCTTCAGCGGCTCCTGCCGCCGTTTGCGGGCGATGGCCAGGTTCTCGCCCAGCTCGCGCAGGTGTGCCAGCACGGCTGAAGGCATCAGGTCGAGGGCGCCGGATCGTTTTGACATGATATATATGGTACATAGATTCTTGTAAATAACACATTTATATTGTTTTAGAAGTGTGGCGCCCGGCTCCATGTGCTCTGCGGGCTGACGGGCTGACGGTCTGCGCGGTGGGCATGGGGCGCGCCTGCCAGACTGCGGCAAACGCCGGGGCGCCGTCGGTACAAGTGCTCATTCGCCAAAAGCGCATTGGCCGCAGAATCCGCAAAGCCCGGGGCTTTCGGCTGACAGCCTCGGTCTTTCACACTCAGGAGCCTCGAATTGACATTCAAGAAAATTGCCCTTGGCGCACTGGCCGTGCTGGCCGTCGTCGGCACGGCCGGCTGGTTCAGCCTGGACAAGGAAACGCGGGGCCTGATCGCCACCGCGCCCACCAACAAAGACCTGCTGTTCTGGAGCCAGCCACAGCGCGACGCGGCCTTCCGCGCCATGGACCGCATCTCCCTGCTGGCCAAGTGGCACGACATCCCGGCCGGCGGCACGCCGTCGGCCCTGCCGCCGGGGCCGCCGCTGAAGCTGCCGCTGGACGTGGACGCCTACCTGGCCGGGCAGCGCGCCGCTGCGGTGATCGTGCTGCACGACGGCAAGGTGCGCCTGGAGCGCTACGGCCTGGGCTTTGACGCCGCCGGCCGCTGGACCAGCTTCTCGGTGGCCAAGTCCATCACGTCCACCTTGTTGGGCGCAGCCCTGAAGGACGG
>Ga0116175_1001851_pt1 | contig 13258 bp, 14 predicted proteins | sample AD_UKC125_MetaG_FD_89802 | JGI IMG/M metagenome (GOLD analysis project Ga0116175, IMG submission 89802) | Active sludge microbial communities of municipal wastewater-treating anaerobic digesters from USA - AD_UKC125_MetaG | ecosystem: Engineered > Bioreactor > Anaerobic > Digestate | place: USA... | reverse complement strand
CTATACCGGGTAGTAAAAATAGTCTATATTACTGAAAGTCCATGGAAAGAATATCAAGAAATGTGGGAAAACCAAATTCCATACCTTTGAGATTTTTTTAAGAAATTTCATGCGTCAGCACTGAAAGCAAAAACAGCTATTTGACTTTTTGCCCCAAATACTGTACATTATTAAATGAATTGGAAATTGTTAAAAATATTTTGAAGGGTGGGTAGCTATGCTAAAAACCATCATCTTTATAGTTGTAAGTTATTTAATAGGCTCTGTTTCTTCAGCCTCTGTGATCTGCAATAAATTTTATTCAACAGATATACGAAAATATGGCAGCGGAAATCCCGGCTCGACTAACGTGTTAAGAGTGCTTGGCCCAAAACCGGCTGCTATGGTTTTTGCAGCAGATTTTGCAAAGGGTTTTGTTATGGTGCTGTTAGGAAAACTTGTTGGCGGCGAAAGTTTGGCATTGCTATCTGCCATTGCGGTTGTGATTGGGCATGATTGGTCCATTTTTTTAGGCTTTAAAGGCGGAAAGGGAATCGCAACTAGTTTCGGAGCTATTTTAGTTCTTACTCCAAAAGTAGCCCTTATCCTTTTTGTAATAGGAGTAGTCGTGATTGCCCTATCGCGTTATGTTTCATTGGGTTCTGTTACTGCAGCTGTTTTATACCCCATCCTTGTCACAGCTTTTGATTACCCCCTAAACTACATAATGACAGGGCTTGTCTTGGGACTTATTGCTATATACAGACATAAAGAAAATATTAAAAGATTAATGGCCGGTAAAGAAAATAAGCTTGTATTAAAAAAGCGGTAAAAATTAATACTGTTGGTAAAAAGTATCAAGAGATATTGTTGAGTTGATATTTTTTACCAACATAAAAGTACTTAAACTCAAGAAACATAAGCAAATATGATTGGCATATTTTTTGCAATAATATAAATAAGGAAATTTCAATAATCTATAAATAATATTCAAAAAAACTTAAAAAGCAGAGGTGGTTATTTGACTGATCAAAAGATAATTCAAGACCTAAAGAGTTTTCCGGTAATACCGGCCATAAGAGATATCGAAAGAGTCAATATAGCTTTATCAAAAAAACCTAAGTGCATATTCCTTCTAACTGGTAATATATTAAACATTAAGAAGATCGTAGATCGAGTAAAAGAAAGTAACAAAACCGTCTTTCTACATTTAGATCTTCTCGAAGGTATCAGCAAAGATAGTATGGGAATAAAATATATTGCTCAAGAGATAAAGCCGGACGGAATTATAACAACGCGAGCGAACCTTATAAATTACGCTAAAAACGAAGGATTGTTTACTATTCAACGAATATTTGTTCTAGATAGTCTTGCTCTTGATACTGCTGAAAAAACAGTTAAAAGCGTAAACCCTGATGCCGTAGAAATTCTCCCTGCTGTAATACCTAAAGTTATCGGAAGGATATGCCGAACCGTAAGACATCCTGTTATAGCTGGAGGACTGATTGAAAATACAGCTGAAGTTGAAGCTGCTATTAAAGAGGGGGCCTGGGCTATATCGGTTACAAAAGAAGATATCTGGGACTATACCTTTTAAGGACTTGGAGAATAGGAGAAAGTCCTTCCTAGGTTAGTAATTACAGTACCTTTGTACTAATTACTAAGCTAGGAAGGACTTTTTAGTTTATAAGGAGGTGATTAAACAGCTACTTATAAGTCATTTTTATAAAATTTACTACAACAAGTCCAATAAAAACCAGAAAGGGTGATGTTAATGAAAAAGATAGGTTCAATTTTAGGTTACGCAATTGCAGGTATTTTCGTAATGTCAGTCTGGGGAGCTTTTGTGGAAACATATGGAATTGGCGGAGGGTGGTTTTCAGGGTTTATAATTATTTCAGTAATGTGGTTTTTAAATCACTATATTGGCCTTATAGCAAATGAAGGTGCCGCGGTTGACATGGCTCTAGGAATAGGAATCACAGGAACAATGAGAGACGTGTTTCTTAAAGGAACACAAGCAGGGATTGAATCGCTGCCTACCCTTGCGTGCGTAATTATCGGAGGAATAATTGGAGGGAGCATGGCAGTTGCTATTGAAAAAATGTGGGCGGAAAAAAATAAAGCTTAGAACTGTACTTCTAAAAAATTATAAGAAATAATTTGGATAAAACAAAGGAGGTTACAAAATGGCATTTCCTAAAATTATTGCTACAATAGCTGGCGGTTTTATATTTCCGTTCTTAATTAGATTGGTCTGGGGAAAGTTGGTTGAAAACTTTGGTCCTATTGGTGGTTGGCTTGCCGCGGGATTTATAGTTGGTACAACATGGACTCTTAATCATGGAGTAGGCTTGATTTATCAATCAGGTGGGGCATGGATTGATATGGCGTGGGCAGCAGGGACAGGCTTGTTTGTGGCTTCAGCTTTATCAGGCGATGACGTTGGAAAAGGACTAAGTATGGTTTTAAATGCGATTATAGGAGGAATTTTAGGAGGATTTATTCTTTATTGCTTGTATGTCTAGAGTGCAATAGTTAGTCAGTTAAAAAATATTCAAATATATTCTAAAGTGCATAATAAATTTTCATATATTTCAAATAAAATTAAAATATGTATAGGGAGGTAATATACAGTGTCTAGATATATAATGGCTTTAGATCAGGGGACGACTAGCTCCAGAGCAATAATTTTTGATGAGAATGGTTTAATTAAAGGCGTTACAAATAGAGAATTTACTCAAATTTATCCAAAGCCAGGCTGGGTGGAGCATGATGCTATGGAAATTTGGGGAAGCCAAATAGGTGTAGCCAAAGAAGTTCTTTTAAAATGCGGTTTAGCAGTACATGATATTGCTGCTATAGGTATTACAAATCAAAGAGAAACCACAGTTGTTTGGGATAAGAATACCGGAAAGCCAGTATATAATGCTATAGTGTGGCAATGTCGTAGAACAGCATCTATCTGCGATGAATTAAAAGAGCGGGGTCTTACAGAAAAAATACGTGAAAAAACCGGTTTAGTTGTCGATGCTTATTTTTCAGGGACAAAAATAAAATGGATTCTTGATAATGTAGAGGGCGCAAGAGAAAAGGCAGAAAAAGGCGATTTATTGTTCGGGAATATTGACACATGGCTCATATGGAATTTGACTGGCGGAAAAGTACATGTAACAGATTACAGCAATGCATCTAGAACCATGCTGTTTAACATACATACATTGGACTGGGACGAAGACATATTAAAAGAACTAAATATACCTAAAAATATGTTGCCGAAAGTAATGCCTTCGAGCTGCGTTTATGGCTATACTACCACTGAAATATTCGGAGGCGAAGTTCCTATTGCAGGTGTCGCAGGCGACCAGCAAGCTGCATTGTTCGGACAAGCATGCTATAGTGCGGGAATGGCCAAGAACACATACGGAACAGGCTGTTTTATGTTGATGAATACTGGTGAAAAGGCTGTTGAATCAAAACATGGTCTTCTTACTACAATTGCATGGGGAGTAGACGGAAAAGTTGAATATGCTTTAGAGGGAAGCATCTTTATTGCAGGCGCTGTTATCCAGTGGCTGCGCGATGAACTTAGAGTTTTGGACAATGCCGCTCAAAGCGAAGAATTGGCTATGAAAGTGGAAGATAATAATGGGGTATATTTGGTGCCGGCTTTTGTTGGATTAGGTGCTCCTTATTGGGATATGTATGCGCGGGGTGCAATTTTAGGCCTTACCCGTGGAGCAAAACGTGAACACATTGTCAGAGCCGCACTAGAATCGATTTGCTATCAAACCAGGGACGTTTTAGAAGCAATGCAGCAAGATTCAGGGATTACTTTAAAGAACTTGAAAGTTGATGGCGGAGCAGTTGCAAATAATTTCTTAATGCAATTTCAAGCTGATATCTTAGGGGTTCCGGTCGATAGACCAAAGGTAATAGAAACCACAGCCTTAGGTGCTGCTTATCTTGCCGGCCTTGCAGTTGGTTACTGGAAAGACAAAAATGATATTTCGTCTAAATGGCAAATTGATAAAACATTTAGACCTCAGATGGAAACTGAAACAAAAGAACGGCTTTATGCAGGTTGGAAAAAAGCTGTTAAGCGCTCTATGAATTGGGAAGATAAAGATGTATAATGAAAATATAATAGAATAGAATTTAAATTTGATTTTAGCTGTGGTGGAGAATATGGAGAACCACACCTTTCTATAGGTGTGGTTTTTTCATTTTTAAGGAGGAAAAAAATGGAAGATATAGTAATTATCGGAGCAGGAGTGACAGGATGTGCTATTGCGCGAGAGCTTGCTCGTTACGATATTGATATTACATTAGTTGAAAAAGAAGAAGATGTAGCCTGCGGCACAAGTAAAGCAAACAGTGCAGTAGTCCATGCAGGATTCGATGCTGAGCCGGGCACCCTAAAGGCAAAATTTAATGTAATAGGAAATAGGCTATATCCTGAGTTATGCAAAGAGCTGGATGTACCGTTTAAAATGAACGGATCATTGGTAGTTGCCGTAAATGATGAAGAAGTTCAAGTGCTTTGCGAACTTTTAGAAAGAGGGAAAATTAATGGAGTAAATCCCCTTAGAATAATAGGCAAAGATGAACTTTTAACACTTGAACCAAATTTGAATCCCGAGGCAAAAGCCGCTCTTGATGCCCCGACAGGAGGTATTGTTTGTCCTTATGAGCTTACTATTGCACTAGCTGAAAATGCCAGCCAGAATGGTGTAAAATTTTGGCTCAATTCTCCTGTAACAGACATAGAAGTATTGGGTAATCATCACTTTTTAATAAAAACTCCAAAAGGAAATATAGAAACAAAATATATAGTAAATGCCGCGGGACTTTTTGCTGATGAAATATCGAAAATGGCAGGAGCCGAAGAATATACAATAACTCCTCGCAAAGGCGAGTATTTAATTTTCGATAAACAGTTTGGAGGTTTAGTAAAAAAGGCCGTATTTCCTACACCAACTAAAATATCAAAAGGCATCTTAGTTTGCCCTACGGTTGATGGTAATATCTTTATAGGACCAAATTCCCATGATATAGGAGATAAATATGATACAAGTGTAAACTCTGACGGCATAAAAGAAATTGTAGCAGGCGGAAAAAAGCTTATCCCAAATTTACCTATGAGAAATGTCATAACATCTTTTGCAGGATTAAGGGCAGTTTCTAATACTAACGATTTTATAATCGAAGCATCGAAAAAAGTTAATGGATTTATCAATGTTGGCGGTATACAATCACCGGGGCTTACATCAGCACCTGCGATAGCTCTTGAAGTAAAAGACATTTTACAAGATATAGGCCTTAAGCTAAAAGAAAAAAGGGATTTTATACCGCATAGGCCCAAAAAATTCAGGTTCAGAGAAATGGATAACGAAGAACGAAAAAAGCTTATTGAAGAAAATCCGGCCTTTGGACATGTAATCTGTCGATGCGAAACCGTTACCGAAGCAGAAATAATTGATGCAATAAAAAGACCTATAGGAGCGCAAAGCATTGATGCAGTAAAAAGAAGGACTAGAGCAGGCATGGGAAGATGCCAGGGAGGTTTTTGCTCGCCTAGAGTAGTAGAAATAATTACCCGAGAACTTGGTATAGATCCCTTAGAAGTTACAAAAAAAGGTCCCGGGTCCAATATTCTTATTGGCCGAATAAAGGAATTCTTGAAGGACGAAGGCGGTGACCAAAATGCTAAATAAGCAACTTGTAGTAATCGGTGGCGGCCCTGCAGGTCTTGCTGCTGCAATAGAAGCTAAAAAGAGCGGAGCAGAGGATATCTTACTTATAGAAAGAGATTCAGGGCTTGGAGGAATACTGCAGCAATGCATTCACAATGGTTTTGGACTCCATGTATTTAATGAAGAACTTACAGGGCCTGAATATGCTGATAGATTTATTGAAGAACTTAAAACAATGGGTATTGAAACCCTGCTCGATACAATGGTTATAGAACTTGGAGCTGACAAAACAATAACTGCGGTAAGCCCCAAAAAAGGACTGCTTCAAATCAGGGCTGATGCAGTGATTCTGACTATGGGATGCAGAGAAAGGACAAGAGGTGCCATAAACATTCCGGGATACCGGCCTGCAGGAATCTTTACAGCAGGAACAGCCCAACGTTTTGTAAATATTGAAGGTTATATGCCAGGAAAAGAAGTTGTTATTTTAGGCTCCGGCGATATAGGGCTTATTATGGCAAGGCGATTTACGCTAGAAGGAGCAAAAGTAAAGTGTGTAGCAGAAATTATGCCGTATTCAAACGGACTTACAAGAAATATCGTTCAATGCCTAAATGATTTTGATATTCCTTTGCTCCTAAGCCATACAGTCACATATATTCATGGAAGAGATAGGATCGAAGGTGTGACTATTGCAGAAGTAGATGAGAATATGAATCCTATCCCGTCTACCGAAAAATTTGTAAGCTGCGACACACTGCTTTTGTCCGTAGGCCTTATACCTGAAAACGAGCTTTCTAAAATGGCTGATATCAAAATTGACAATGTTACAGGCGGACCTGTGGTAAACCAAAGAATGGAAACTTCTATACCTGGAATTTTTGCATGCGGCAATGTGGTTCATGTTCACGATTTAGTTGATTTTGTTACGATGGAATCAAGGCTTGCAGGCATGGGAGCTACAAACTATTTAAAAGACAAGATTCCCGATAAAAACTATATTTCAATTTTAGCCGGTGACGACATAAGATATGTAGTGCCACAGCTTGTAAATCCTGAAAAAATTCTAAGTGAAAAACAAAACTTTTTTATGCGCAGCACAAGACCAATGGAAAAAGCGCGGCTGTTTATAGAATCCGATAATGAATTGATTCGTGCAAGAGTGTTACAACATATAAAACCCAGTGAGATGATAAATATTGAGATTAAAAAGAGTGAGCTTGCCGGTAAAGACATTAAAACATTAAAATTTTCTCTTCGAGAAGAGGTGTAGATAATGCAATCAGTTGAAGTCGATAAAACGGTAACATGCATTATTTGCCCAAAAGGGTGCCAAATAGATGTGAAACTAGTAGACGGCAATATTGAGAGTATAAAAAATTATGGATGTAAACGCGGTATAGAGTATGCAAAAAATGAAGTTTTAGATCCTAGAAGAACGCTTACCACCACACTAAAATTAGCAGATGGCAGGATGCTGCCTGTCAAGACGAAAGAACCCATTCCTAAAAAGCTGTTAAAAAGAGCCATGGTAGAGCTGAAAGATGTTACAGTGTCTCCGCCTGTTAAAATCGGCGATGTCGTTGTAAGCAATGTTGTAGGTACTGGAATCGATATAGTAGCAACAGGCAATGCCGAAAAAAAGTAAATTTAAACCGAGGTGAAAAGCCGTGTGCCAAAACGGTAAATCATTTGTAGAAATTACAAATGAAAAAGTTTTTGACAGCTTGCCCTTAGGTATCATTATAACAGATCAGGAGGGAACTATTGCCCTGTGCAATAAGGTAGCAGAAGAATTAATCGGGTTTAAAAAGGAATTAATAGAGGGCAGCCCGCTGCAAGACGTAATTCCCGATGTAACTCTAGGAAATGGCTCATTTACCAGAATTCGAGTCAGAGAAAATAAAAGTTTTGATGAAAGTAAAATTATATCAGCTGAAGTTAATCCCATTTCAGACGAAAGTGAAATTTTAGGGTATTCAGTGGTCTTCAACAGGCATTTCCTCCAAACAGAGGCAATGCCTCGTCTGCGCTCTAAAGACTTAGACAGGGATAGTGATTTCGAGATTGCTGATGGAGCCTTTAAGAATATTATTGGCAGCAGCAAAAGGTTACTTTCGGCTTTAAAAGTTGCCGCAAAGGCGGCTAAAACTTCTTCTACAGTTCTATTGCAAGGAGAAAGCGGGACAGGAAAAGAGCTTGTAGCAGAGGCGATACACTGCGCAAGTAAAAGATGCGATGGTCCGTTTATAAAAGTAAATTGTCCCGGAATTCCAGCCGATCTGATGGAGAGTGAGCTTTTTGGCCACGAAAAAGGTGCTTTTACCGGAGCTATATATCAAAAGATTGGAAAATTCGAACTGGCAAATGGCGGCACTATATTTTTAGATGAAATAGGGGAACTTGATAAAAATTTACAGTCAAAACTTCTGAGGGTTTTACAGGAACGTGAATTTGAAAGAGTTGGAGGCAATCGCGTTTTAAAAACAGATGTAAGAATAATAGCTGCAACACATAGAAATTTACAAGAAATGGTAAGTTTTGGGGATTTTCGTGAGGATTTATACTACCGCTTAAATGTAGTGCCTATAGTGCTTCCTAGTTTAAGAGAAAGAAAAGAAGATATTCCACTGCTTGTTGAGCATTTTCTTAGGAAATTGTGCATAAAATTGGGAGTGAAAAGTAAATCAATAACAAAAAGAGCTGTTGAATCTTTATATAATTATGATTGGCCAGGAAATGTAAGAGAACTTGAGAATATAATTGAGCGCGCTATCAACCTTGCGGAAACAGACGTAATTGATATTTCGGATTTACCGCAAGGCATAACTAACAGGACAAGCGAGACAAAACGACCACTAATTAATCTTGAGCCGGACGGTGAGCTGGCAAGTTACGATGATTACGAAAAGGCAATAATTAAAGTCGCACTAAACAAATATAAAAGCTTCAATGCTGCAGGAAAAGCCTTAGGCATTACTCATAAAACTGTAGCGGCAAAAGCTAGAAGGTATGGCATAATAGAGTAAGTTTAAAGGAGTTTTAGAATGCCAAACTTAAAATCATTTAAAGGAAATGATATTCAAAACTATTCAACTGATCAAAGCGAAATGCTTCATTTAAGTGAAGAAGTGGGCTACGACGCCCATGAAATAAAATGGGTAGTTGCAAAGAACTCTGACACAGTAAAAAGCTTAGTTAAACTGGTTGAGGATATTTCTTGCCATTCACAGGAAATAAGCGCAAATGCAGCTAGCGGCTCAGAAGAACTAAGAGGTTTATCTTTATTGGCATCTAAGTTAAATGAAACAGCTTTGACAGTTTCCCGAATTTCTAAAGACTATTTAAAAAAAGTAGAAGAAGGGAATACTTCTATAGCTGAAGCAGAGAGAGTTTTAGCAGATGTTACTTTTCAAATAGACCAATCTGCCCGCGAAATTGAAGGTATTGTAGAACTTACAGAAAAAGTAAGGGATTTTGTAGGCTTTACAACTCATATAGCAAAACAAACTAATTTGCTGGCATTAAACGCAGCTATAGAAGCTGCTAGAGCAGGAGACGCCGGTAGGGGTTTTGGTGTTGTTGCAAATGAAATTAGAAAGCTTGCAGAACAAAGTAGAATAAAATCTCAAGAAATACATGAGACCGCAGATCTTATTAATGAAGGTATAATTCAAGCATGCAGAATATCAAGAGACGGAGCGGAAAGACTTCAAGATGCAAATGCTAAAATGCAGGTTGGCAAAAAGATTATGGGGGAAGCAGTCGGGGTATTTGAGGACATTTCTAAACTTAATACCGAATTATTCGAGTCTTCACAAGATCAGGCAAAAGTTTCGGAATACCTGGCTGGTATCTTTGCCGCTCTTTATGAAAAAACTGCAGAAACTGCAGATTCTACGACAAAAGCAGCATTTTTAATAAGAGACCAGGAAAAATGCAATCAGGAGCTTTTAGAAATAGCTCAAAGGTTGGTACAAAAAGTTTACTTATTACAAAAAGAGTCTGTTAACCTTAAAAAAGAAAACGAAATAATTTTTGGAATAAATCCTGCGCTGAGTCCGGAAGTTATAAAATCGCTGTACCTGCCGGTTATTAATATGGTGTGTAAGAATATAAACCTGATTCCACATGTTTTAGTTGCTACTGATTATGATGCACTGTCAAATAGTTTGATTGATGGCATTATTGATGTAGGATGGTTTTCGCCGCTCGCTTATGTAAATGCAAAAAGCAAAGGTCCTATTGTTCCGCTTGTAACGCCTATAGTAAACGGTTCGCCGAGTTACCTAGGTTATATTATTACAACTGTTGATTCCGGAATAAAAAATCTGGCAGATATAAAAGGCCAGCGAATGGCTTTTGTAGATCCAAAATCAGCTTCGGGCTATGCTTATCCTCGCATGCTGCTGAAAAAAGCAGGAATAGATCCTGATAGAGATTTAGAAGAGCAATTATTTCTTGGAACCCACAGCAACGTTGTTGAAGCAGTGCTTTCAGGCTCGGTTAAAGTAGGAGCTACTTATTCTGAAGCTATAGAAGAAGCAAAACGTCAAGGTTTAGATATAACAAAACTTGTATATTTGGCAAAAACCGACCCGATTCCCAAAGACTGCATAGCCGCCCGAGCAAATATGGATCAAGAGATTTTGGATAAACTCAAAAAAGCTTTTATCAATTACAGAGACAACAAGAAGGGGAGTTCAGTAATTAACGGATTCGTCATTGCTGATGACAAAAACTATGATATAGTCCGGGAAGTCGCAAAAGATGCAAACTGACAAATATTTAATTAAAAATAGTAAAGTATATCTCGCGCGATGTTTAAACAAATCCTTTTTACCTATGTAAACTGCCATGAATATAGTATAATAAAACTAAACAGCTTTTAGGAGGCGATGATTTAATGAAAAAGGTCATAAATAATCCTGAAAATGTAGTTGAGGAAATGCTGGAAGGTATGGCTGCAGCTTATCCTCAGTATGTAAGGAAGCTTGATGGTTTTGATGTTATGATAAGAACTAATGCGCCGGTAAAAGGAAAGGTTGCGTTAGTATCAGGAGGAGGCAGCGGCCATGAGCCTTCTCATGCAGGCTTTGTAGGTAAGGGCATGTTGGATGCGGCAGTAGCAGGAGCTGTTTTTACATCGCCAACCCCTGATCAGATATATGAAGCAATAAAAGCAGTGGACGGGGGAGCTGGGGTTCTGCTGATAATAAAGAACTACACTGGTGATATAATGAACTTTGAAATGGCGGCGGAAATGGCTGAGGGCGACGGAGTAAATATTGAAAAAGTAGTTGTAAATGATGACGTTGCTGTTGAAGACAGCCTTTATACCACCGGAAGACGCGGCATTGCGGGAACGGTTTTTGTGCATAAGATTGCAGGAGCAAAGGCAGAAGCAGGCGGGACTTTGGTAGAAGTAAAAAATACAGCAGAAAAAGTTATTAATAATGTGCGGAGCATGGGATTTGCTCTTACGCCCTGCACTGTCCCTGCTGCGGGCAAACCCAACTTTACCTTGGGCGAAGATGAAATGGAAATAGGCATAGGCATTCACGGAGAACCGGGGACAATGAGGACTTCTATCATGAAGGCAGATGAAATCGTGGATCACTTACTTGATAAGATAACAAAGGATTTGCCTTATGAAGCAGGCGATGAAGTAGCCGTGATGGTAAACGGCCTTGGCGCAACACCATTAATGGAACAATTTATAATGAACCGAAGAGTAAGCGAGGTTTTAAAGGAAAAGAAAATTAAGGTCTATAAGACGTTTATCGGTGAATTTATGACTTCACTTGAGATGGCGGGAGCATCTATTACTCTTTTAAAATTAGATGAGGAGCTAAAAACTCTGCTAGATGCATCTGCAGATACACCTGCTTTTAGACAGCTTTGATTTGGCGAGAAAGGAAGAGAACATAATGGCAGTTGACAGTGCACAACTTATAAAAATAATAAATCATATGGCACAGTATATTGAGGAAAATAAGGATTTTTTAACAGAGCTTGATGCGGCAATTGGCGATGCCGATCACGGCATAAATATGGCAAAGGGCTTTAAAGCGGTCAGCGAAAAAATTTCATCGATGGAAGATAAGGACTGCGGCACTATCTTAAAAACGGTTGGAATGACTTTGGTATCCACAGTAGGAGGTGCATCAGGTCCTTTATACGGGACGGCATTTATGAGGGCATCTCAGGCAACCGGGACAAAAGATAAGATCACATTTGAGGATTTGCCTACTATATTGGACGCCGCCCTTGAAGGCATTAAAATGCGAGGAAAGGCCCAAAAAGGCGAAAAAACCATAATAGATTCTTTAGAACCTGCTGTCAAAGTCTTAAAAAGTTCTTCGCCTGCAGACCTTGATCTTTTAAAAAAAGCTGTAGATGCAGCAAAAGATGGTGTAGAATATACGAAAGGCATTATCGCAAAAAAAGGAAGGGCAAGTTATCTTGGGGAAAGAAGCATCGGCCATCAGGACCCGGGAGCTACATCCTGCTATATTATGCTTAAAGCTATATATGATGCACTGGAAAATATGCAAAAATGAGGTGTTACATTGGTTGGAATTGTACTTGTCTCACATAGCAAAAAGTTGGCACAAGGAGCTAAAGAGCTCATAGAGCAGGTTGTAAGAGAGAAAATAAAGATTGAAGAGGCTGCAGGAACCTCAGACGGCAGACTGGGCACTGATGCATTCTTAATCGAAGAGAAAATCATCGAAGTCTTTGATGGAGACGGAGTATTAGTTATACCGGATCTTGGTAGTGCGGTAATGAGCGCCGAGATGGCCATTGAAGATTTAAGAGAAGATGTAAGAAAGAAGGTTTGCATGGCAGACGCTCCTTTTGTAGAAGGAGCTATGTCGGCAGCTATGGAAGCAAGCTTCGGGAAAAGTCTTGAAGAAGTTAAAAAAGCTGCCGAAGATACACGAGGTATGAAGAAGATAATGTAGGCTTATAAGGAGCTTTCGCACGACGGAAGCTCCTTATGCATGCTTTATTATTTTTTATGAAGGATTTTTAAACAAAACAGCGAAATATAAAAGCATATATATTTTAAATAAAAAATCGGAGGCAGATATCATGCAAAAATTTACTATTAGAACAGAAGAACATAACCAAATGCTTGATATAACTACAATTGTTCAGAAAAGTGTAGATGAATCAGAAGTGAAGGATGGTATATGTTACATTTTTATTCCTCATACTACAGCGGGAATTACCATAAATGAGGGAGCAGATAAGGACGTGTCAATTGATATCCTAGAAACTCTAGATAAACTTATTCCTCATAATGGTGACTATCGCCATTTAGAAGGAAATTCGGATGCCCATATTAAAGCTTCATTGGTGGGAAACAGTTTAGCACTTATAGTCAGAGAAGGTAAATTATTACTAGGCACATGGCAGAGAATATTTTTCTGTGAATTTGATGGACCCAGAACAAGAAATATCATAGTTAAGGTTATGGAGGACAAATAATAGACGCAATAAAATCGATAGTGTAAAATATTTCTAGGTTTTTTGCAGGAAAAATTCATTCGGACGTAGAAAAAAGACCTCACCAT
>Ga0116175_1001850_pt1 | contig 13258 bp, 14 predicted proteins | sample AD_UKC125_MetaG_FD_89802 | JGI IMG/M metagenome (GOLD analysis project Ga0116175, IMG submission 89802) | Active sludge microbial communities of municipal wastewater-treating anaerobic digesters from USA - AD_UKC125_MetaG | ecosystem: Engineered > Bioreactor > Anaerobic > Digestate | place: USA... | reverse complement strand
GCCTACCTGCCGTTACTGGGGGTCGTCCTGGTGGGCGGTGCCGTGGTCATGGGATCACTGGGCGCCGCCGCCGCCATCGCAGTCGTGATCGTCATCCTGCTCTTCGCCCACAAGGCGGAGGGCATCGCCGAGCGATTCCTCAACCATGACGACGACGAGCAGGTCATCCTGCGCGTGCTGGGCCTGACGCTGCTCATCGCGGGCCTGGCCGAGATGGTGCACATCTCATCCGCCGTGGGCGCGTTCCTGGTGGGTCTGGCCATCCCCGCTGGGGCGGCGAAGCGGGCTCGTCGTGTCCTGGAGCCGCTGCGAGACCTGTTCGCCGCGGTGTTCTTCCTGGCCTTCGCCTCGCAGGCCGACCTGGCGACCATCCCGGGCGTATTCGTGCAGGCGGTGCTACTCGCCATCGTCACGTTGCTGACGAAAGTCATCACGGGGTGGTACGCAGCCGGCCGGGAAGGTGCGGCCACACGCGGGCGCATGCGGGCGGGCACGGCTCTGATCGCCCGGGGGGAGTTCAGCATCGTGATCGCGGGGCTGGCCGTCGCGGCGGGTTTCACAGAGGTGGGTGCGCTGGCCACTGCCTACGTGTTGTTGTTGGCAGTCTCGGGCCCGATCTTCGCCCGCATCGCGGACTGGCTCGCCACACCGTTGGTCAAACGCGAAGAGGTGCGGGTTTCCTGACAGCCGAAAGCCGCCGCAGCCAACGCTGCGACGGCCTTCGGGGGAGTGGTCAGCTACTCGCCGATCGCCTCGAACTGCTCCACGGCATCACCGAGATGCTCGAGGGTCGAGGTGGTGGCGAGGTCGTCGGTGCCGAGGTCGAAGACCTCTGGGGGTGTGTTCATGGTGTTGCCTTTCAGTTCACGTCATTAGTGGCCCACGACCATTCGTTCACACCAACGGGTCGACCGGAACCCTTACTCGCGGGTAATGGTCCGAACGTCCCCTTACTGGCGAGTAATGTTGCGAAGCGTGCTGGAGACTGCCTGCGAGGTGCTGATCGTGGGCGCAGGCCCCATCGGTCTGGAGACCGCCGCTGTGCTCACGGCTGACGGCTGGGATGTGCGGGTGGTCGACGCCGGGCCGATCGGCGCCACCATCGCCAGGACCTTTCCGCCACACACGAGGTTCTTCACCTCGCCCGAACGGTTGGCACTGTTCGGGTTGGCTGTCAGTCCGCCGCAGCAGGAGAAGCTCACGGGGGAGGACTACTTGACCTATCTGCGGCAGTACGTGCTGACCCACGCTCTGCGGGTGGACACGTTCACCACTGTGCAGCGCCACGAGGCCGGAGTCGTGACGACGGTTTCCCTGGCGGGGCAGCGCCGCCGCTACCGAGCCGATCACATCGTGTTGGCCACCGGCGGCACCGACCATCCGCGACAGCTCGGGGTCCCGGGTGAGGACCTGCCGCACGTCCGGCACGATCTCGGTGATCCGCACCGATACGCCGGTCGGCGGGTGCTCATCGTGGGGGGTCGCAATTCGGCGGTGGAGTCCGCTCTGCGCTGCTACCGGGTGGGGGCGCAGGTCCACCTTGTGCACCGTTGCGCCGAGATCCACCCACGGGTCAAGTTCTGGCTGCGCCCTGAGGTCGTGAGTCTGCTGCAGGAGGGCCGGATACTGGGACATATGCCCGATGAGGTGACTGCTGTGACCGCAGACCATGTGCAGTTGGCCAGCGGTGCACGGATCGAGGTCGACGATGTCGTGCTGCAGATTGGTTATCGGCAGGATGCTGCGATGTTCACGGTGTTCGACGTGCCGCTGCGTGGCCCAAAGAACGCCCCCGTCGTCGATCCGCTCACGATGCGGGCGGGTCCGGTCTACGTGGTGGGCACAGCGACAGCAGGGACGCAGGACCGGTTCGAGGTCTTCATCGAGAACAGCCATGACCACGCGTTACTGGTAGCCGCGGCGCTCGCCGGACGGCCCGCTCCCGAGCGCACCCCCGCCCGACCGTTGCCCGAGGTGTAGTCACCCCAGAGAGTGCAGTGCTGACCCCGTGATCCGCTGCACGGTCCACTCGTCCATCCCAATGGCTCCGAGTTTGCGGTAGAACGCGATGGCTGGTGAGTTCCAGTCCAGCACCGACAGCTCCAGGCGCGCATAACCACGCGCAGTGCAGATCCGCGCCAATTCGGCGACCAGCGCCCGTCCGCAGCCAAGCCCCCGGGCTGCGGGAGTGACGTAGAGATCCTCCAGATAGACCCCGTGCGTACCCTCCCACGTGGAGTAGTTCAAGAACCACAGGGCCATGCCGACCACTTCTGAGTCGACCTCTGCGACGTGGCCGAACACATGGGGGTGCGCGGTGAAGAGGGCGGCGTGCAACTGCTCGGCGGTGGTCTTGACCGCGTCGGGCTCGCGCTCGTACTCGGCGAGTTCGAGGATGAAACGCATCAGCGATGGGACGTCGTTGGGGGCGACGGTTCGGACCTGCACACTGCCTAGTCAACACGGTCATCGATAGCGTGGCATCGACTGCCACGAACGAAGGGAGCATTGTGAGCGACTCGGACGTCCTCGTCGTCTTCGGAATCACAGGCGATCTGGCCAAACTCATGACGCTGAAGTCGCTTTACCTGCTCGATGCCGGCGGGCGGTTGAACGTGCCCGTCGTCGGCGTGGCTGGCGACGATTGGAGCCTGGAGCACCTGATCCGGCATGCCCGCAAGTGCATCGTGGATGCTGGCGTTGAGGTGGATGAGGCGGTCTTCAGCCGGTTCACGCAACGCTTGTCCTACGTCAGCGGTGACTTCGCTGATCCGGCTACCTACCAGAAGGTCAAGGACGCCATCGGAGGGGCGAAGGCTCCCATGTTCTATCTTGAGGTCCCGCCGTCGCTGTTTGCGATGGTCATCGAGGGTCTGCACGGCGCCGGGCTGACTGATGGGTGCCGCGCCGTCATCGAGAAACCCTTCGGCCACGATCTCGCGTCGGCTCGGGCGCTCAATGACACTCTGCACAAGTACCTGGCCGAGGACCAGATCTACCGGATCGACCATTTCCTGGGGAAGATGTCCGTTGAGGACATCCTGTACCTGCGGTTCGCCAACGTCATGCTGGACCCGATCTGGAACCGCAACTACGTGTCCAGCGTGCAGATCACCATGGCCGAAGATCTCGATGTCGCAGACCGCGGCTCCTTCTACGACGCCAATGGCACGCTGCGAGACGTCGTTCAGAACCACCTGCTGCAGACCTTGGCGCTGGTGGCGATGGAAGCCCCGGCGGGTCATTCCATCGAGGTCATCAACGACCGCAAGGTCGACGTCTTCCGCGCAATGCCCGATGCCGATCCTGCGCACTGCGTTCGCGGGCAGTACGTCGGGTATCTCGACGTCCCGGGCGTCAAGGCGCACTCCACGACCGAGACGTACATCGCGATGCGTCTGGAGATCGACAACTGGCGCTGGTCAGGTGTCCCGTTCTACCTACGGTCCGGCAAGTGTTTACCGGAGAAGGTCACCGAGATCCGACTTCTGCTGCGCAAGGCGCCCACCCTGCTGTTCACGAAGGGCCAGAGCAAACTGGAGCCGAACCAGATAGTGCTGCGGATCGATCCGCAAGCGGGGGCCTCGATCAAGCTGCATGCCCGCGACGCCGCGGACGGTGGTGTGCGCCAGATCCACCTGGATATGGATTTTGCCGACGAGGGTGGTGCCGGGCCCACTCCCTATGAGGAGTTGCTGTCCGCAGCCATGCGCGGCAACCGGTCCGACTTCACTCGCCAGGACTGCGTGGAAGAGAGCTGGCGCATCGTGCAGCCGCTGCTCGACCGCCCACCCGCGGTGCAGACCTACCAACCCGGAAGCTGGGGACCCGCTGGGGCGGATGCCTTGATCCGCCACTCGGGTGGGTGGCACCAGCCCTGGATCTGATGGCTGGGGCGGATTCCCTGGGTTGTTGGGGATTTTCGCGCTGTTTCGGACCAAGAACCCCGGAAGAGCTCGCCGGGTTCCCCCTTCGGCCGTACGGCCCTCGGTGGTGCGCGAGATTTTCCGGCCTTGTTGGCCTTTTTCGCGGTTGATTTGCCCAACAACCCCGGAAGAGTTCGCCCGCGCCTACAACCCGTCCTCCGCCAGCGTGAGGGCGCCGATCACTCCGGCGTCGGCGCCCAGCCCTGGAGTCGTCAACGCCGGAGCCGGAACGTATCCCGCCAGCGACTGCTCCACCAACGCCGGGAGGTGACGATGCAGCCCTTCACGTGATCCCACCCCACCACCGATGATGACCAGTTGTGGACTCAGGGTGCAGGCGAGATTGTGTATGCCCGCCGCGACGATCTGCGCCTCCAACAGCCACGCGGGATCATCGTCGGCCAGATTCTGAGCCGGAAAGCCCAGACGGGCGGCTAGGGCCGGGCCGCTGGCCAGGCCCTCCCAGCAGGCATCGTGGAACGGGCAGACACCAGGCCCTGGGAAGGACAGCAGCATGTGGCCGACCTCGGGGTGAGTAGCGCCCTGTAGCAGGCGACCGCCGCTGATCACACCGCCGCCGATCCCGGTTCCGATCGTGAGGTACACCAGATCAGGCACCCCTTGGCCCGCCCCGAACCGCAGTTCCCCCAGTGCTGCGGCGCTCACATCGGTGGTCATCGACAGCGGGACCTGCAAGCGCTGCGCCAGCATCCCCACCAGATCGACGTCCGCCCAGCCCGGTTTGGGCGTCTGCAGAATGTGCCCATACGTCGGCGAGCTTGGGTTCGGATCGCAGGGGCCGAACGTCCCCAGGCCGACGGCCTGCAGATCCCGACCAACGAAGAATTCCGCGCACTTCTCGACCAGCGCGACAGGGTCGTCGCCGGTGGGGAACGCAACCCGATCCCTGATCGTCCCATTACCACCGACGGCGCAGACGGTCTTCGTCCCGCCGGTTTCGATCCCGCCGTACATGACAGTCACGCTATTGCAGCCTGACTGTGCTCGTGGGCAGGTGGGTTACCCTGACCAGAGCAACACGAAGGAGACACCCATGAAGTGGTTGGCAGTGATCGGCATGGCAGTGGCACTGCTGGTGACCCCAGCGCACGCCGCTGACACCATCCCGATCAAGGGCGCCGACGCGTCGTGGCCGAACTGTCCGAAGGGGATGGGTATCCCCTCGCGGAAGACCCAGGGTCTGCCGATGCCCAAGAAGGAGGCGAAGTTCGTCATCCTCGGCCTCACGAATGGCCCGGGCTTCTTCCCCAATCCCTGTATCGCCTCGCAGGTCCAGTGGGCTCGCAAGCGGGAGATGTGGGTTGGCGTATACGCGATGACGACCTACCCTCGGCCCGCACAGCTGAGCCGCCACGGCGATACCGGGCCCTGGGAGCCGGTCTCCCGTCTGAACCGGCTGCGCAACACCGGCTATCAGCAGGCGGCCTTCAACATTGCGACCATGCAGCGGGTCGGGCTGCCAAACACCTTCATCTGGGTGGACGTGGAACCGTACCCGGTGGCTCCATGGACCCAGAACCGGACGCGGAACAAGGCGGTCCTGGACGGGGTGCTGCGCGGCTACGACGACGCCGGCATGGACGTGGGCTTCTACACCTCCCCGGGACCGTGGCGCGACATCATCGGGTCGGCTCGATACGGCCTGCCCGAATGGCGTACCGCCGGGGGTCACCCGTGGTCACGCACCGACTACGGCAGTGCCCGCCGCATGTGCTCGGTGACTCCGGTGCAGGGCGGCGACATCCTCGTGGCCCAGTGGTGGGACACCCGGCGCGATTACGACCTTCTGTGCCCCACCGCCCGCAAGCCTGAAACCGTGACGAAGATCTTCACATGGCTGTCCGAGGAGGCGTCATGAGAATCGCTGCAGCTGTCATTCTGATGGCCTCGGGTCTGGTGGCCACGGCGGGACCGGCACCCGCTGCACCTCCTGGCGTCGGCTCCTGCTTCACCTACTCGGCCGACCAGTGGGTCCAACTCGAGTTCACGGCCACGGGCGCTGATTGTGCCACCGCTCATAACGGGGAGGTGCTGGGAGTGCTCAGCATCCCCGCGGACATCGAAGCCAGCGGCTATGGGTCGTCGGTGATGAAGGGGTGGGCGTTCCAGAACTGTCAGAGCACCGCAGTGAACTACGTCTGGAAGAGCGGTAAGGGCCGCTATCCCCGCGCCACCTACGTGATGCCGCGCAGCGCCCGCGTCAATGTGCAGATCCCCACCGGCGTGCAGTGGCAGCAGGGGGAGCGCTGGGTGGTGTGCCTGGGCCAGAGCCGTAACCCCAAGTTGACCGCGCCGGCCGCCCGCACCGGGTCGGTGCGCGCGAAGGGTCTCAAGCCGTACGTCTGTTACAGCACCCGCACCTGGAATGGCAGCAAGTGCGGTAAGCCGGATGCCGTGCGCCTGACCAACCAGGTCTGGCTGCCATCGGGATACGACATGGACTATCCGGGCTCGGACAGATTGCTTGTCCGCACGCAGAAGGCGTGTCTGAAACTGCGCAAGAAGAAGGACAGTCTGCGGACCTGGTTCGTGCCCGGGCTTGCTGCCTGGGATCGAGGGAATAGGTATGGGTTCTGCCAGTTTGGAAAATAGGTGGTCATTCTAGGCTTGTCTTTAGTAAGAACGTCTTCCACAATAGAAACATGACCAGACTCAGCAAGACTGAAGTGGCAATGATCATCGCTGCGCTGCTGTACGTCGTATCGCCGTTCGACTTCATCCCGGAGATCATCGCGGGCCCGCTCGGCATCGCCGACGATGCGGCGATCCTGGGGCTTGTCGCGGCGACCGTGATGCGTGCGGCCAAGCGCCCGCAGGTGGTCCCGGTCCAACCGCAGGCATGACCGACGAGTCCCAGGCCGAGGCCGCGCCTGACCAGCCCACTCGTGCCGAAATCCGACGGCGCGAGGAGTTCGAGCGGCTGTGCGCGACCGGCTACACCGTGTGCTGCGGAGGTGGTGGACGTACCCGCAAGTAGGCCTAGGACGCCAGCAGCGTGGCCCGCAGGTAGGCGAACAGGGCGTCGCCGGCATCCTCGCTGAACTGGTGCAACTGCTCCGGGGTCGCGGTGACCTGATCGCCGTGGAGCCTGTTGAGCAGCGTGGCGCAGATCATCGCAAATTTGGGGAAACCCCAGTGGTTGAGGTAGCCGGCGAGCATGGCGCCCTCCATCTCGATGTTGCACACGCCGTTGTCGTGGATCCATTCCAGCCAGGCCATCTTGGTGTCCGCAGTCTCCATGCACACCGCCCCGTCGAGGCGGAACTGCTCCAGGAAGAACTCGTTGCCGGCCACTGTGCGCCCAGGCATGAGGCGGCGGCCCTGCCCCTCGTTGGCAGCCAGGATCGCATCAACGACGTCCACTGGGAACGTCGAGTCGAACCAGTACTCGCCCATGCCGCCGTTGAGCACGCGGTACGGCTGCAGGTCGGCCATGACGCCCTCGGTCGTGACGACGACCGTGCCGCCCTCCAAGCCGACGCCACCGCTGGTGCCGACCCGGGCCCAGAACACCTCGTCGAGAGCGTCGAGATCGCCTCGCTTTAGGAAATACAGCATCCTCATCAGTTCCTGTACAGCGATGCTGGCGCTGGGCATGCCCATGCCGTGCGAGGCGAACAGGACTCCGGCACAGTACCGGGTGGTGAACCGCTCCTCCTTGGGAAGCCCGATGATCTCGGCACCGTCGTTCATGGCGCTCCAAGTCGACGCGAACCGGTCGATGCGGTCCCCGGAGCCCGCAAGGATCACTGCCTTGACGTCGAAGCTGTTCAACGCGGGATCGTCACTTGCCACCCCGAAGTGGTAGTAGACGTCGACCGCCTCACCCGCCACTACGGGATCCAGGAACGCGTGATTGATGTTCTCGCTACGCATGACAACCCTCCTCGCTGTTTCGAGCCTATTGGCACGCAGCGAGGAGGGGCAAACCGCTCACACGATGAAGCGGGTCGTGATGACCCGGCCCTCCCGCGATCCGTCCGCGGCCGTATGGTCGGCGATCACGAACGTCCGTTGCAGCCAGCGGTCGGTGCCATCGAAGCGGGGCGTGAACGGGGTCCGGCCATGCACGGCGACGTCATTGTCGACCACGAGCAAGTCACCGGCCGCCAAGGTGACCCCGGTCGCATGCTCGCGGACCAGGCGGGCCAACTCGTCCAGCGCTGCCTGTGCCACCTCATCGGTGCCGCTCATCAAGTCGGCGTCCAGCCACAGTTTCGGGTGGTCGGGGTCGCCGGACAGGACGGGACGACGCACGCTGCGCGCCTCGGACCGGCCACCAGCGTAGGACTCATCGATACCGGTGGTGAAGCGAGGCTGGAAGAGCACGCCGCGCGATCGAGGGCTCAACGTGTCAAGCACCGCCTGAATACTGCAGAGCGTGGTTGCCGCTGCTGGGTCCCCACGCAGGCACAGCAACAGCAGGTAGCGCGGCCGGTGCGGGTGGAAGGCGGCCTCGGTGTGGAACTCGAGCATGGACTTGCTGGACGTCGACACCTGCCGATCAGCGTTGCGCTTGGTCGGGGAGATGTTCTGCACCACATCACCGCCGTGCTCGGGCAGGTAGCCGACAGGGCGGCCCAGCACGCGGCCAACGGTCAGGAGTGCGAACTCGGACACCCGATCGGTCTTGGATGCCAGCAGCGGGTCTTCCGGAGTGGGCGGAAGGTCACCCAATGGCATGTTCTTGATGAGCATGGCTCCCGATGCCGGCGCCTCGTCGACAAAATCCACCAACGCGTCGTACACCCCCGCCGGCAGGGTGCGACCAGCGTGCGCCACAGAGCGCAGAAAGTCGGTGCTGTTGATGGGGCTCGTGGGCGCCGACGGGATACTCCAGCCTGCCCCGTCGACCACGGCCACGGGTGGATGCTCCACGCGCGGTCCGGGTTTGGTCAGTGACTCCAGCACCGACTGTTCCACTGCCGGATCGGGATGTCCGAGCACCGTGCGCGTCCAGAACAGGGCGCCCTGCTCGTCGGCCGCGGCGTCCTCCCAGCGCCCGGCCAGGAAGGTGACCTGCCCGATGCGGCCCGCGACGGTCATGCCGTCTGCCTGCGCCAGGACCTCCTCGGCGGCGAAGCCGAAGGCGTCGCTGAGCGGGAATTGCAGGTCACCGGCAGTGACAGTGTGGACCGGGTCGGCCACCAAGGGGTCGTGGGATGGATGCGGGGGAAGCATCGAGGTGGTCACGCCGAATCGCTGGAGTGCATCGGGGGAGTGGGCGACGACGATGACCGGCCCCCCGCTGAGGATCTGCTGAACCTCGTGCTCCTGCGGTGCGCGTGTGAGGACCACGATCTCGCTGGCCGCACCGACGTGGGCGAGGGGTTCCAGAACCTGTGTCAAAACACTCATGCACAACCTCCAGCAGTGGACCGCGCGGGATTTCCGGCGGCCGTGTTGATAAGTCGATCCGGTAGGACCTGTCTTCATGGTGCCTCACGGGACGTGTTTTGCGCCTGTTCGTTACGTGTAATGGCGTGTTGGCATGTTGCTGGGACCTGCTCATGACGGCGCCGTTGCTGACATACGCTTGCGGGATGCGTAGCTTGCTCCTGATCGGTCTGGCATCGGCGCTGTGCGCCTGTGGTGCCTCGGCGCCCAACGAATCGGTGGCGCAGGCCGTGAGTCCCAGCCCCGCATCCCTCGCGCCGTCCAGCGCCGCAGGAACGGACCAATTGGGCAAGGGTGACCGGGTCGGGCAACTCCTGATGCCCGCAGTGAACAGCCTCGACCCGGCGGAGGCCAGAAACCTGGTCCGCACCACAAAACCTGGAGGCATCATCCTCATGGCCCCGGGCACAGCCGCGCAGTGGAAGCGGGTGGTGAAGGCGGCCCAGCAGGAAGCCCGCCGGCTCGGCATACCACCTCTGCTGGTCGGGACTGACCAGGAGAACGGCACGCTGGTCCAGCGCATGCGGATGCCGGTGACCCTGCCCGGGGCCATGGTGCTTGGGGCTGCCGTCGCTGGCGACGCGCAACGGGGTCAGCAGGCGGCATCGCAGATCGCGGACCTGACCGGGCGCTGGCTGGCCGCCGGGGGCGTGAACATCGATTTCGCCCCGGTCGCCGACGTGAACGTACGCCCCAGCAACCCCGTCATCGGCATCCGCTCACCCGGCGCCTTCCCCGGTGTGGTCGCGGACGCTGTGGTGGGCCAGGTGGGCGGTTTCGACCAGGCCAATGTGCTGTCCACGGCCAAGCACTTCCCCGGACATGGCGACACGGCCACCGACAGCCACCTCGGCCTGGCCAAGGTGACCCACTCGCGCGCCCAGATGGACCGCATCGACCTGCCGCCCTTCCAGGCGGCTGTGGATGCCGGGATCCCAGCGATCATGGTGGCCCACGTGACGGTGCCGGCATATGACACCAAGCCCGCGACCGTGTCCAAGAAGATCGTGACGGGCATTCTGCGTGACCGGATGGGATACGACGGACTCGTGGTCAGTGACTCGTTGGGGATGGGCGCAGTCGCCAGCCGCCCGAACCTTGCCGCTGAGGTGGTGTCTGCCGGCGTGGACGTTCTGCTCATGCCCAATGATCCACTGGCTGCGGCCGCCCAGGTCCGGCGATCGGTGTCGCCAGAACGGATCAACGAGGCGGTCCGGCATGTCATGGCTGCCAAGCAGCGGTTGGGCCTGCTTGAGGCCGGCCCCGAGTACCCGAAGCCCCCAAGCACCAAGCAGTCGCGGGACACCGCCCGGACCACCGCTGCCGCAGGCATCACGGTGCTCGGGACCTGCCGGAACCTCGTGCGCAACGGGGCGACGGTGGTGGGTTCGGGTGCAGTGGCAACCGGAGTGCGCAAGGGTCTGCGCGCCGCCGGTGTGGGCAGCGGGCCGACGCGTGTCGTGGTGAGTGCGTCGTCGCCGGGCAGCACCGATGTGTGGGTGGCCACTGACACCCCGTATGTTGCCCTCAACGCCCCGGCGCGGCAACGGGTGCTCACCTACGGCGATGTGGTGGCCTCAGGCTGGGCAGCCGGGCAGGCGATTGCCGGTCAACTCGACACCCTCGGCGGGCTGCCGGTCAAAGGGCCGAGGCCGTGTGCGGCGGTCGGCTGAGCCCCGTCTAGTGCAGTAGATCGGCGAGCGCCTTCTCCTGCTCGTCGGTCGCGACGAAGAGCAACTCGTCACCCACCTCGAGCGGATCGTCCTGACTGGCAGCGATGACGCGGTCCTCGCGCAGAATCGCCACCAGTGCGGTGTCCACCGGCCACTCCACGTCCCCGACCGCTCGGCCGATCACATTGGAGTCGTGGGGCAACGTCATCTCGACGAGGTTGGTCTTGCTCTGCCGGAAGGTGAGCAGGCGCACCAGGTCACCGACCGCGACCGCCTCCTCGACCAAGGCGCTGAGCAGACGCGGGGTGGAGACCGCCACGTCGACCCCCCACATCTCATCGAAGAGCCATTCATTCTTCGGGTGGTTCACGCGGGCCACGACGCGAGGTACGCCGTACTCGGTCTTGGCCAGCAAGGACACCACCAGGTTGACCTTGTCGTCGCCGGTGGCGGCCACGACGACCTGGCACTGCTCCAGACCCACGAGGTCCAGCGAGGCCATCTCGCAGGCGTCGGCCTTGACGACCTCAACCCCCTCGATGCGGCTGCGCTCCACGAGTGCGGCGTCACGATCGATCAGCAACACGTCGTGACCGATACCGGCGAGTTCACGCGCAATGGACTTGCCGACCTTGCCGGCCCCGGCGATGGCAACCTTCATTCCGGGCTCACCGCCTTACCCGCGCAGTGCTCGGACACGTCATCCACCGACTCCTTCGCCGTCAGCATCACAGGGTCGTCACCCTCTTGCAGCACACTGTCCGCCGTGGGGACAATCACACCGCCCTCCCGGTAGATCATGGCCACTCGGGTGGGTTGGCCGTACGTCAGGTCCTCGGCCCGGTGCCCGTACCAGGACCGGTCCAGGTTGACGCGGTGCAGCACCACCGCACCGGTGTCGTCGCTCCACAGCTTCTCCGGATCGCCGGGCAACAACTGCCGCATCATCTGCTCGGTCGTCCACGCAACGGTGGCGACCGTGGGGATGCCGAGGCGGGCGTAGATCGCGGCCCGTCGGGGGTCGTAGATGCGCGCCACGACCCGGTCCACGGAGAACTTCTCACGCGCCACCCGGGCCGCAACGATGTTCGAGTTGTCGCCGCTGCTGACAGCAGCGAACGCCTGTGCGTGCTCGATGCCGGCCGTGAGCAAGGTGTCGCGGTCGAAGCCGATACCTTGCACGGTGAGCCCTTGGAAGGCCGAGCCCAGGCGTGCGAACGAATCCGCACTCTGGTCGATGACCGACACGGAGTGGCCGATGTCGTCGAGCGTGCGCGCCAGCCGGGAACCTACGCGGCCGCAGCCCATCACCACAAAATGCACGAGGTTCACGCTACTCGCCGTGATCACGGAAAGGTACAACAGTGTGCCTACGTAACGTATCGGCAATGTTGGCAGGGCTACAGTTTGTGACGTGCTCACACCCAAGGAGCTGCTGCTAGGCCGCGCACAGCGCAGCGACAGGCTGCATTCCACCTTGCTTCCCAAACGCATCGCCTTGCCGGTGTTCGCCTCGGACGCGCTGTCATCGGTGTCGTACGCGACGCAAGAGATCCTGCTGGTGCTGTCGCTGGGCGGGCTGGCCTTCTTCCACTTCGCCCCATGGGTGGGACTCATGGTGGTGGCGGTCATGCTCGTCGTGGTGGCGTCCTACCGGCAGAACGTGCACGCGTATCCCAGCGGTGGCGGTGACTACGAAGTGGTCACCAAGAACCTCGGTCCCAACGCTGGCCTGACAGTCGCCAGCGCCCTGCTGGTCGACTACATCCTGACTGTGGCGGTGTCGATGTCCGCGGCCTCCGCCAACGTGGCCTCCGCGATCCCCTGGTTCGGCAACCATCTGATCTTCCTGACTGTCAGCCTGATTGTCCTGATCACGGTGATGAATCTGCGCGGCGTGCGGGAGTCCGGAACCCTCTTCGCCATCCCCACGTACGCGTTCATCTTCGCCATCTTCGCCATGATCATCACCGCGGGCGTGAAACTGGCGATGGGGCAGACCATCCTCGCGCAGTCCGCCGGCTACGAGATCAAGCCGGAGTCGACCTTCACGGGACTGGCTCTGGTGTTCCTGATCGCCCGGGCCTTCTCGTCGGGGTGCACCGCCTTGACCGGAGTCGAGGCCATCTCGAACGGCGTGCCAGCGTTCCGCAAGCCCAAGAGCGCGAACGCGGCCTCCACCTTGGTGATGCTCGGGGTGCTGAGCGTGACGATGTTCATGTCCATCACGATCCTGGCCCT
>Ga0116175_1001843_pt1 | contig 13272 bp, 9 predicted proteins | sample AD_UKC125_MetaG_FD_89802 | JGI IMG/M metagenome (GOLD analysis project Ga0116175, IMG submission 89802) | Active sludge microbial communities of municipal wastewater-treating anaerobic digesters from USA - AD_UKC125_MetaG | ecosystem: Engineered > Bioreactor > Anaerobic > Digestate | place: USA... | reverse complement strand
TTGGTTATCAGTTCGATAGAGCTTAATGGCACACAAAATTTTGCCATAAACATTAATGGCGTTAAAACAGATGCCCTACAAAATGTAGAGATTTTGGCAAAAGACAGTATGACCATTTTTGTTCAGGTGTATATCGACCCAAGTAATCAAAATACACCATTTTTGGTTACGGATTCCATTTCATTTTTAACCAATACCAATCGACAACAGGTTATTTTGACTGCCTATGGTCAGGATGCTTATCGTATAAGTAAAAAAACCATAAATGTCGATACTGTTTGGCAGGCAGAAAAACCATATCTTATTTCCGACACGTTGAAAGTATCCGCAGGTAAAACTTTAGCATTACAAGAAGGTGTGAAATTGTTTTTTGCCAAGGGGGCGACTTTGCAGGTAGAAGGGACACTTTTAGCGAATGGAACAAAACAAAATCCGGTGGTGTTTAGAGGTGATAGGCAAGATAAAATGTTTGACAATTTGCCATATGATAAAGTTCCCGGTCAATGGAGCGGCATTCGTTTTCTTACCGGAAGTACCGGAAATGAAATGAAGTACGTTGTAGTGAAAAATGCGACTTCGGGTATTCAGGTAGATTCTTCAGCCATTGATACGCCGATTTTAAAAATGGAAAATAGTTTTGTTGGAAATATGTCGGGAAATTGCATTGTGGCAATTAATACGAATATTCAGCTGAACAATTCTGTGATTTACAATTCGGGAACGTATTGCTTACAAGTAAGGGGAGGAAGTTATGAGTTTAACCATTGTACGTTTGCCAATTATTTTTCTTTTTCGTGGATAGCACGGAGTACATCTTCCATCATGTTGTCTAATTATGTTTTAACAGATGAATCGTATGTAGAAGCTCCTTTGGCGAAGGCGGATTTTAATAACTGTATTGTTTATGGTACTTGGAGTAATGAAGTGACATTTAATAATAAATATAATGCACAGGATGTCTTTGCCACTTTTAATTATAATTTTCTTGCTTGTCTGTTGAAAATTAAAACTTCAACCATAATTGAAGAACATTACCAAAATGTTATTTTCAATCAAGATCCTTTGTTTACAATTGACGTGGATAATTATACCTATGATTTTCATTTGAAATCTTCTTCAGATGCTATAGGAACAGCCGATAACTCGGTGGCACAACTTTATCCGTTTGATATGGATGGTAACAGTCGGTTGTCTGATGGTAGGGCAGATATAGGTGCTTACGAATATATAGTCGAATAATGCCGATGAGGATAAGATTATTAGCTCTTTTACTATTCTTTTCGTGTTGCAGTCTTGCTCAAACATCTTTTCGGGTTATGTCCTACAATGTCGAAAATTTGTTCGATTGTGATGATGATTCTCTTACCTTTGATGAAGATTTTACTCCCGAAGGAGCCTACCATTGGACTCCAAATAAACTGAAACAAAAGATTGCAAAAATAGCAAAGGTCATTACTATTATCGGACAGTGGGAACCTCCTGCATTAGTGGGATTGTGTGAGGTGGAAAATGAAAATGTTATTAAAAAATTGGTGTATCAGTCGCCATTAAAAGAACAGCATTACTCATATGTGCATTTTGAATCTCCTGACAAGCGAGGTATTGATGTTGCTTTATTGTATCAAAGGAAAAGTTTTGAGCCTTTGGAAAAGCAAAACATTCCCATTCATTATCCGGAAAATAAAAATCTGACAACGCGTGATATTTTGTATGTGAAAGGGGTTGTCTTAAACAAGGATACTTTGCACGTGTTTGTTTGTCACTTTCCATCCAGACTGGGTGGTGAGTTAGAGTCGGAGGATAATCGTAAATGGGTGGCTTCGGTATTAAGGCAACATGTGGATAGTGTTTTGGCTGAAAGAAAAAAGGCAAACATATTGATTATGGGCGATTTTAATGATTATCCAAACAATGAAAGTCTACTCAATCTATTGAAATCCAAAGAAATAAAAGAAAGTAAAGACTCTGCCGATTTGTATAACTTGTATTATGAATTGAATAGCCAACCGGAGGTCGGCACACACAAAAACCAAGGAGAGTGGGGTGTGTTGGACCAAATGATAATATCCAAAAATTTATTGCAACCGTCATCCATTTTATTTACTTCACAAGAAAATGTGCATATTTTTGATGCGGATTTTTTATTGCAAGATGATGAACACTTTTTAGGTAAAAAACCTTTCCGTACATTTTTAGGAATGAAATATATGGGCGGTTTTTCGGATCATTTGCCCATTTACGTGGACTTTTTTCTTCAAGAAAAAGACAAGTAATTATTCGACTTTTTCAAATATGCTGAAATGAACGTTGCCGTAAGATCTCGTTTCTTTAAAGTATTTGTTGTCGGCAAAGTTATTCCTTTTGCCATGTTCCAAAACAAACAAAGCATTTGGTTTTAGCAAAGAAGAACTTAATACCAATTCCGGTAAAAGAGGTAATTTGTCTAATTCATAAGGTGGATCTGCAAAAATAAGGTCGTACTGAAACCTTGATGTCGAAATAAATTTAAAAACATCGCCTTTTACGGCATTTATGGTTTTGATTTTAAGTTCGTCTGCTATTTTTTTGATAAAACAAATATGCTGGTAATTTTGTTCAATTGATGTAACTTGTTTAGCACCACGAGAAGCAAACTCAAATGAAATACTACCACTTCCGGAAAATAAATCGAGGACAGTTATGTCTTCAAATTCGATGCAATTGGCTAAAACATTGAAAATTCCTTCTTTGGCAAAATCAGTAGTAGGTCTAGCTTTCAGATTTGCCGGAGGGGTAAATCTCCTTCCCTTAAATTCGCCGCTTATAATACGCATAAGGGTGTATTTAATAAATCCGATATTTGATAAATATCTTCTGTGTTGAATGATGTTTGGTAATTGAAATCTTCTGACAGATTTTCCAATTCGCAGTTGTTGATGTGTTTCCGTAACAGAGAAATGATGTCATCTTTTTTAGTTACGTTCCCTGAAATAACAATTTTCGTTTGGTGTTGGTTAAGATTGAATTGTTCGTAAACATTAGCACATAAATAGGCAATGTCCGAAGCTGTTTCTACTGTAAAATTGTTAGAAAATTGCAGTTTTCCTTTGTCTGCATAAGCGATAGAAATTAATTTACCATGGACGGATAATGCAACTTGTCCATTTTGAGCTTTTTTTGTGTCTCTTATCAGTCGTGACAGGATAGTACTATTGTAATTGTAATATTTCACGTGCGGAAATTGCTCGTCAAAAAAATCTTTGGCACGTTTCGGAACGGCAAAAATATTGGTAATTCCGTATATGCCGATTTCATTTGATAATATGCAGTAATCATCTATTTGAACGAACGGAAAATTGAATTTTAAAATGGCCGTATAATCTTTTTGCTCAAAAACATTGATAGGAGCCAATGTATTGATATCGTTAACTAATACTATGGAAACCTCTTTGTATGGATAGGTAAAAAATGGTTCGCAAAGTAAGAAAGACATACATTTGTTCCATTTTTTGTCAGGATTAGCAAATGGCACATTTTTCCATACAAGGTATGTTCTGGATGCAGAATCATACACGCAAAAAGAAAATCCATCGGCAGAGATGCGAATGGATAAGCTATATTCATGAGTGCGATTTTTATCGAAAGAATCTTCTATAAAAATATTTTTTTGCATTAGCACGATAATCCTTTGCTTTAGTACATTGATTTTTGCAGTATCTCTTTTCTACAAAAAAATAATCACAACTTTACAAAGTTAAGAAAGAATTTTGAACAAAAATATTTCTTGATAAAAATAATATAAATACCTCAATATTTTTTCAAATAGGCGTAACTTTGGTTCGTAATAGTCTTTTTTGTATTTATTTACCCTTATGATAGAGGAATTTATTGAAAATAAAATAACGGAGCATTTTGGTTTTGAGCCGACATCAGAACAGCAAATTTTAATAAAAAAATTGTCATTGTTTCTTGTGCAGCCGGACTATGCCAATTTGTTTTTACTCAAAGGATTTGCCGGTACCGGAAAAACATCTGTTGTAAGTGCATTGGTTAAAACGTTTGAAGAATTGAAACAGCCGGTTATGCTTATGGCTCCAACGGGAAGGGCAGCCAAGGTGCTATCGGCTTATTCGGCTAAAAGTGCATTTACCATTCACCGCATAATCTATCGACAAAAAACTTCTGATGCAGGTTCACGGTTTGACTTGGCATTCAACAATAGTAAAGACTGCTTGTTTATAGTTGATGAGGCTTCTATGGTTGCTAATATGGGCGATAATACTTTCGGTTCCGGTCGTTTGCTCGATGATTTGATTACCTACGTGTACGGAGGAAATAATTGTCGGCTTTTGTTACTTGGCGATACCGCACAATTACCTCCGGTGATGCAAACCGAGAGCAAGGCTTTGGATAAGAGTGAATTGGAAAGTTATGGTTTGAAAATAGCGGAATTTACGCTTAAACAAGTTGTGCGTCAGGCCGAAAAGAGTGGTATTTTGTTCAATGCAACGTTGATACGCAATATTATCGAAAATGAAAATAGCCCTCAATCTCTTTGTTTACAACCTGCAGTAGATGTTATAAAGTCTTCCAGCGAGAATTTTACCGAGATGCTTGATGCTTGCTACCGAAATGCCGGTTTGGAGGAAACCATCGTTGTTACTCGTTCTAATAAACGAGCAAGTATGTACATTGAGGGTATTCGAAATAGAGTTTTGTATAGAGAAGAGAAAGTTTCCACGGGAGATTTATTAATGGTGGTGAGAAATAATTATGCCTTTGGGAAAGAATATGAAGGTCTTGATTTCATAGCCAATGGAGAAATTGCCGAGGTCGTCAGAGTGCGTGGTTGTACCGAATTGTACGATTGCAGCTTTTTAGATGTTACCTTACGTTTTATCGATTATGATTGGGAAGTAGATGGAAAAATTTTACTCGATTCCCTTTATTGTCCTAATGCGGCAGATTTGCAAGAATTAAATAAAAAGCTTTTTGCATCGGTTGAAGAGGATTATATGGATATATCTAACAAAAGAGACCGATACAAAAAAATGCGGAATGACGTTTACTTGAATGCTTTGCAGGTTAAATTTTCGTATGCTATTACATGTCATAAGGCACAAGGAGGTCAGTGGGAGAACGTCTTTGTCGATATGGGAATGATAAAAAAAGAAGATATTGATGTTCCCTTTTTGCGTTGGCTGTATACTGCCGTAACTCGGGCGACACAAAAATTGTATTTAGTTAACTTTTCAGAGGATTTTTTCTGTTAAAAAATATTACCATATATAAAAAAATATTATCTTCGCTTTATCATATTTGTCAAAGTTCCATCGTCAAACTTATTATTTGAACTATATAATGAAAAAAACAACAACTTGGCAACTCTTCTTAACCCTGTTTATTCTCCCATTTTTCTTTACATCTTGTGTTGACGACTTCTATAAGTTAGATAATGTTAATACTGATACCGAGGTAGATATGACCTTGGTGGGTCCGATTGGTCATTCAAATATTAAATTGAGTGATATTTTGCCCGATTCCATATCAAGGTTTAAGATTTTCATAGAAAATGACAGCATCTTTTTTGTTCTTAAAGATACTGTTGATTTTGGCAATGCCTTCATCAATGATATAAAAATGCCGAAAGGTACTTTTTACAAAGACCTTCCGTTAGGTGAAAGTACCGGTATTAATACAGACACCGCTGTTTTTGACTATACTTTACCTTTTCAATTTGATATTAACACCAATCCTAATGAAATATTGGATAGTATTTTGTTTAAAAGTTCTGATATAACTCTAAAAATGAATTCCGTTTTTGATTTTGTTGATAATTCGACATTAGAAGTGATATTCGACCCAACTCAACTTAAATTGAATCCTTCATTATATCCTGATAATAAGATAATTATTAATCTACATTCCGGTTTGATAGAACAACCTCTTAGTCTTGAAGGAGCAAAGTTATATTTTCCTAACAGAGCTAATACCATTAATATTCGTTTTAAAGGAGATGTGACAACTTCTACTCAATTTGTGGAAGGGACGACATTGTCTGTTGAGTTGGATTTTAATTCGATGAAACCTCGTGTTGCGTATGGATACATAGGACAAGATAGAGATATTTGGGGCGATGAAATTTTGAGAGATTTTGATTTTACACAAAGTTTACAAGGTTCAAATTTCTTTTTGCCATTTCACAATCCTCAAATATATATAACTTCCGTTAGCAGCATTGGTATTCCGGCAGAATATACACTAGATTATGTAAAGGCTTCGGATACAAGCACAGGAGAAACTGTATATGCTGATTTTAATGGTCAGCCTACAACTTCTTTCGTTTTAAATTATCCTAAGTTTGCTGAAATAAAGAATCTTACCAATCAGCAACTATTGAATTTTAATACGAGTACTCTTGATAAGCAGACAACTAAATTGTTTGACAAAGATTATGGTGCAACGAATAGGCTTTTCCAGATAAAGCCAAATAAATTGGCATATAAGTTTAGGGTTAAGACAGTTGCTGATGCACAAGCACCCGTTCATTTCTTCTTTGATGACAGTAAAATGTACTTGCTTATTACTACTAAGTTACAAGTTAATTTCGATGGAAGTGAAGACCCTGAAAAAAATTTCTTTGTAAACTTAAAAGATACCATGAAGTTGGGGATTGATAGCTCCGACGTTGATATTTCCGATTTTGAAAAAGTAGCGGCTGAAATCAAATTAAATTACCAAAATTCATTGCCCATAGGTGCAGATGTTACATTGAAATTTTTGAATGATTCCGATGAAGAAGTAACTCATGATGGAGAGGTCTTCAGACAACAATATACCATAGAACCGGCTCCTGTGGATGCTGAAGGAAAAGTTCTTACTCCTTTTCCTAATACAATTATTAGGATAAAAATTACAGGAAAGCAAATGAAAAACTTTGTTTTGGGAGCTTCTAAAATGGCTTTTGAATATTCTATGGCGGGTAATGAAGGCAAGAATGTCCAAATTATGGCAAAAGATTGGCTTGATTTAAAGGCTAGCTTTTATGTGGCGGGTAAGGTAACTTTGAATGAGAAAAAATAAAAAACAGACAAACATGAAAAAACTGCATATTACTATAGGTTTTATTTTAGCGATTCTGTTTGTTCCTCGGGTTGCTTTCTCTGAGCCTAATACATTGTACTTTATGAGTTATTTGCCTTATCAGAGTTACATGAATCCGGCTTTTCAATCTAAATGTGGAGGTTATGTAGAATTGCCCATTTTATCAACAATCAATTTATCATTGGGAAACAATTCTTTATCTCTGAATGATATTGTTTTTGCTAAAGATGGACAAATGGTTACCGCATTGAATCCGGACTATGGAGACAGAGATGTGCTTTACTCTACCATTAAATCTACCACCAAAATTTCGGAAGAAGTTTCTGTGAGTTTGTTTGGCTTGGGTATGAAAATTAAAAAGAAAGGCTATTTGACGATTAATGCTTCTCTAAAGCAAAATGCCTCATTGTATCTACCAAAAGATCTTTTTAAACTTGCTTTGTATGGTACACCCGATACGGTTAATGTGAACAAGTACAATTTGCAATCGTTGGGAGTCAATGCAAATTCTTATATAGATTTTTCTACAGGTTATTCTCATAAAATAAATGAGCAGTGGACTGTGGGCGGAAGGGTTAAGCTCTTAGTGGGTATTGCCAATGCTTCTGCCAGTTTTTCTGATTTGGAGTTACAGGCTTCCCAAGATGAATGGCGGATAGTTGGGAAAGGTAAGGCTGTGTCTTCAATTCCTGGTTTAGATGTTGCCATAAATTCTGATGGGTCAATTGATTCGTTGAGTATGGGTGATAATGTTTTGTCTTCTTTCAAACCAAATTTTGGAGCCGGTTTTGATGCCGGGGTTATTTATAAACCCATAAAAAATTTAAGTTTATCCCTTGCCGTAAGGGATATTGGATTTATTTCTTGGAAAAATTCAGTAACTGTTGCAAATGGAAATATTAATTATTCTTTTCAGGGAGTTGAGTATGATACGAATGACGGAGATATCAGCTATGGAGATTCTATAAAAAATGTTTTGGAAGATTCGTATACAGTTGATGCGACCAAAGATTCATATACGACTTGGTTGAATGCCAAATTCTATTTGGGTGCAGAGTATGCTTTTTGGAAAGATAGAATGAGCGTTGGTTTGTTGTCTAAAACCACGTTAGAAAATGAACAATTGTATGAAGAAATAACCACGTCACTGAATGTCCGTCCTTGCAGGTGGATTAGTACCTCTCTTAGTTATTCGTTATTAAGTGGTGGATTTAGTAATATCGGAGTAGGTTTTAATTTACGTCTTTCACCATTTAATTTTTATATGGTTGGAGATTATATTCCTTTGTATTACAGCAGTGAAGGAATTCCCTACAAAACAGAAACCGTTAATTTACAAACAGGTATAGTTCTGACTTTTGGATGCAAGGCGAAGAAAAAGAAAGTTAAAGAAGAAATAATACTTCCTGCACCTGCTGATAGTGTTGCGAAAGATACCGTACAAATAGTTCCCATTGATACCGCACAAGTTGATACGTCTGCTGTAGTACAAGTAGACAGTGTACAAGTGCAATCTGTTCAACCAATTGAAATAAAAGCTACAACGAGCGATACAGAGGAAGATTTTCAAAATCTATTGTTACTAGTTCCGCAAGGAGAAGCTACTGTAAGAGATTCTTCTGTAGTAAATACTCAAGTCCTTGATGAAGTGAAAACGCAAGACCCCGGTGTATTGCAAGAGGTGAAAGAAAAAATTGAGGACACACCCAAGTCGGCAGAAACAGAGACTAAAGAATTGCCGAATAACGCAACAGTTCCTCTAAAGGAAACAATTGAGAATAAAAAATGATTCTCTGAATATACTAAGAATTGGAAAGCAAGAAATTATTATGATTTCTTGCTTTTCGTTTGTAAAAACCTAAACTACCACATTTGTGGTAGTAAAAATGACCCACATATGCGATTGTACACATATATAAACAATATTACTTTTGTATCATAACAAACACTAAAGAGACACAATTATGAAAAAGATTGCAAAACAATTAACAGACCTTATTGGTAATACTCCTTTATTGGAGCTTTCTCGTTATAGCACAAAACATAATTTGAGTGCTAATGTAATAGCTAAACTGGAATATTTTAATCCTGCGGGAAGCGTAAAAGATCGTGTAGCCTTTGCTATGATTGAAGATGCCGAAAAGAAAGGGATATTAAAACCGGGAAGTGTTATTATTGAACCTACGAGTGGTAACACGGGTGTTGGATTGGCTTTTGTTTCCGCCGTAAAAAACTATAAGCTGATTTTAACCATGCCGGATACCATGAGTATAGAACGTCGTAGTTTATTAAAGGCATACGGAGCAAGTATTTTTCTTACTCCGGGAGTAGAAGGAATGAAAGGTGCTATTGCAAAAGCAAATCAGCTGAAAGAAGAAAATCCTAATTCAGTTATTTTGCAACAGTTTGAAAATCCCGCTAATCCGCAAATCCATAAAGAAACTACAGCCGAAGAGATTTGGCGTGATACCGAAGGTAAAGTGGATATTTTTGTAGCAGGCGTTGGTACAGGAGGTACCGTAAGTGGAGTTGGTGAAACATTAAAAAAATACAATTCTGTTATTAAGATTGTTGCAGTAGAACCTCTTGATTCACCTGTTCTTTCGGGCGGTAAATGCGGATCTCACAAACTTCAAGGAATTGGAGCCGGTTTTGTTCCTAAAACGTATAATTCAGCAGTAATAGATGAAATATTTCCTGTGTCTAATGATGATGCTATTCGTGCAGGACGCGAATTGGCTGCTCAAGAAGGTTTATTGGTAGGAATTTCTTCAGGTGCTGCTGTTTTTGCAGCATCTCAAATTGCTCAAAGACCTGAAAACAAAGGGAAGAATATTGTAGTTCTATTGCCTGATACCGGAGAAAGATATTTATCATCTGTACTTTATGCTTTTGAGGAATATCCTTTGTGATATGTTAATGATTAAAAATAAAATTTATAGACTTATTTTCAGAAGATTATCAGAATATACTATCTTAAAAAAAAGAATAAGCAATTAAAAATGAAAATATGGCAACACAACAATTCAAATTTGAAACATTGCAGTTACACGCAGGACAAGAAGTAGATAAAACAACGCATTCCCGTGCGTTACCAATTTATCAAACAAGTTCTTATGTGTTTGATGATGCACAAGAAGGAGCAGACCTTTTCGGCTTGCGTAAGTTTGGAAATATTTATACCCGTTTGCAAAATCCAACTACAGATGTGTTTGAAAAACGCATTGCAGCATTGGAAGGTGGAGTATCAGGTTTAGCTACCTCATCCGGTCAGTCAGCTCAATTTATTGCTTTGAATAATATTGTTCAAGCAGGTGATAATTTCATTTCAACTCCACACCTTTATGGCGGTACTTATAATCAGTTTAAAAGTCAATTTAAACGTTTAGGAGTAGAAGTTCGTTTTACCAAAGAAGAAAAACCTGAAGAGTTTGAGGCTCTAATAGACAAAAATACGAAGGCTATTTATTTGGAAACTATTGGAAATCCGGGGTTAAATGTGCCTGATTTTGATGCTATTGCAAATGTTGCAAAGAAACATGATATTCCATTAATTGTGGATAATACCTTTGGCACGGGTGGTTATTTGTTCCGCCCCATTGAACATGGTGCATCCGTTGTAGTGGAATCGGCTACTAAATGGATTGGTGGACATGGAACATCTTTGGGTGGTATTATCATAGATAGTGGAACATTTAATTGGGGAAATGGAAAATTTCCTGCATTTACAAAACCTTCGGACAGTTATCATGGCTTAGTATTTTGGGACGTATTTGGGGCAGGAGGTCCTTTCGGTAATATTGCATTTAATATTCGAGCTCGTGTAGAAGGACTTCGCGACTGGGGTAATACTATTAGTCCGTTCAATGCTTTCTTATTAGTACAAGGCATTGAAACATTATCATTGCGTGTAGAGCGTCATGTGCAAAATACTCTTGCTTTGGCTGAATGGCTAGAAAAACAACCACAAGTCGAATATGTAAATTATCCGGGCTTGAAGAGTAGCAAATATTATAATTTGGCTAAGAAATATTTTCCAAAAGGGGCAGGGGGTGTGTTAACCTTTAAAATAAAAGGAGACCCTTCTAACGCTGACAAATTAATTAATAACGTGAAATTATTGAGTCACTTAGCGAATGTGGGAGATGCAAAGTCATTGATTATTCACCCTGCAGCTACTACTCACGAACAACTTTCACCTGAAGAACAAATAGCCTCCGGAGCTATACCGGGATTATTGCGTGTGTCAGTGGGTATTGAAAATATTGAAGATATCAAGGCTGATATTCAACAAGCATTGGATGCAATCAAATAAGAACATGGGCGAGAATTTATAAATTAATGTTCGAAACTATATGCAGTTGGGGGATTGCGGGTTGTTTACCTATCAAGTTATACAGAAATTAGCGTGTTGGAAAATTTGAATAGCCACGTAACCCCCAATGTTTTATATTAGTTGTTTCAGTATTCATTTCAAAGCTACCAAAGATTATTATTTTTGGAATTAAAACGTATCTTAAATTTGTAGAAACCGATTTGAGAAAGAAATATTTTTTTATATGCAATATTCTGCCAAATCGATTATTCCTGCTCGCATGGCGTATTTTGTTGCTTCGTGAACGTTATTCACATTGATTTTCCGAAAAATATTTTTCCGATGAGTATTGATAGTGTGAAAACTAAGAAATTTTTCGGCGGCAATTTCTTTGGTGGTTTTTCCTAACGCTATTTCTTTCAAAATAACCTTTTCTGTCTCTGTCAAAGAATATTCATTAGTTGTTGCGGTTTGCATCTTTCCGGCGGAAAGTACCAAGCTCGTTGCAAAGTTACAGATAAAACGTTCTTTGCGTGATGCACAATGTAAAGCCCAAATAATCTCGTCTTTCGGACTGTCTTTCATTACTACGCTAAATGATTCGCTGCCGTATAGTATTGTTTTTAAAAAGCTGGCGTTCAGCTCATCTGAGAATAAAACCCAACGTGTTTTCGGAAAACGTTCATGAAGAATTAATAGTTCTTCCGCACTCGTAAAATCGAAAAGGGTATAGTCCATGACAACAATAACATCATCCGTGTTACACATACTTTTAATCAGCTCATCTTTACATTGAACCTCAACAATGTGCTCTGCTAACTTATTGTTTTGTATGAATAAATATAAGCCGGCTTTTGTAATGTCTTGATTGTCTGCTAAAATAAAATTTTGCATCTTGTCTAAAAGCTAGTGAATGTTTTGTACGGATACCCCACAACCGCTAGCAAAGATAATACAGAACAAAGAAAAAACAATCTTAAAAATGACATACTAAAATGTAATTTTCACACATTTTTACATATTATGTACCCATATTTGAATAAAAGGTGTAACTTTGACCTGAATTTTTGGGGTGCTTGAGTTTATCAGGCTGAGATTATACCCTTTGAACCTGATTTGGGTAATGCCATCGCAGGGATAAAGAAATGGTTGTGCACGACCTTCTCGGTATTCTTCTCTTTTATTAAAACCCCTTTTTTATTTAACCCTATGATGATGAAATGACAAAATGTCGTTGCGTCTTCATCCTAATTCTAATTTAAATGAAAAAGGTTTTTATCGTTTTCTCCGGACTATTTTTGTCCGGAAGTGTTGCTTTTTCGCAACAAGACAGTATGCGTTTAGTGGACTTGCAAGAAGTTCAGGTACTTTCCACCCGTGCTACGGATGTAACGCCGGTAGCCTATTCCAATCTAAGAAAAGAAGAAATCAAAAAACAAAATTTCGGACAAGATATTCCGTTCCTTTTGTCATTGACTCCTTCTGTAGTTGCAACTTCTGATGCCGGTATGGGCGTCGGTTATACGAGCATTCGTGTGCGTGGAACGGATGCCAGTCGTATCAATGTTACCGCAAATGGTATTCCTATCAATGATGCTGAATCTCAGAGTGTCTTTTGGGTAAATATGCCCGATTTTGCATCTTCCTTAGAAGATTTGCAAATTCAGCGTGGTGTTGGAACTTCTACCAACGGTGCGGGGGCTTTTGGTGCCAGCTTAAATATGAAAACGGAAAATTTGTCGTTCAGTCCGTATGCTGAATTAAACGGCTCTTACGGTTCTTTCAATACTTCCAAGCTAATGGCAAAAGTAGGTTCCGGTTTGTTAAATAATCATTGGGCTGTTGATGCACGTATTTCCGGTATTAATTCCGAT
>Ga0116175_1001842_pt1 | contig 13282 bp, 10 predicted proteins | sample AD_UKC125_MetaG_FD_89802 | JGI IMG/M metagenome (GOLD analysis project Ga0116175, IMG submission 89802) | Active sludge microbial communities of municipal wastewater-treating anaerobic digesters from USA - AD_UKC125_MetaG | ecosystem: Engineered > Bioreactor > Anaerobic > Digestate | place: USA... | reverse complement strand
GGAAGGCAAGATAGCCTAGGGCGCAGCCAACTGCGACATCGGCCAGAGAAAAATGCGTCCCCATGCACCAGGTGTTGTCGCCAAGTTCATCGCACATGAACTGCAGACTGCGGATGATCTTCTCGTTCTGGCGAGCGAGCCATTCGGTCCCTTGCTGTGCGACGGGTCGCTTCCTTTCCAGAAAAACCAATGCGGCGGCGTCGCACATGCCGTCTGCGAGAGCTTCCCAGCGCTTGACTTCACTGCGTTCGCGATTCGGACCAGGCATCAACTTGTTGTTTGGCGCAACATTATCGAGATACTCGACAATAACGCGTGAATCGAAGAGGACGGTGTTGTCGTCGAGCACCAGGACCGGAATCTTGCCCAACGGGTTTATGGTCGCGACCTGGTTCTCCGGGGTCCATGGTGAGTCGATCTCAAAATCGTAGTCGATCTTCTTCTCGGCCAGAACGACACGCGCCTTGCGGACGAAGGGACTGGTCAGTGATCCGATAAGCTTCATTGGCTTCCTGATTGTAAATATTTCAAGACAATTATAGCATCGCGGTCGTTTCCGGTTTACGAGCGTATTGTGTATTCCGCAGGCGGGTAAAATAGCAGGCTACCTTGCACCGTTTCCAGGACGATCTGTATGCCTTCTTCTTCGCTCACTTCCCTGTCACCACTGGACGGGCGCTACGCCGGCAAGCTCGATGCGCTAAGGCCCGAGTTCTCGGAATACGGCCTCATCAGGCGCCGCTTGCAGATCGAGATCGAGTGGCTCAAGGCCCTGGCGGCTGAACCGCATTTTGCCGAGATTCCGACTTTCTCTCCAGCAACGCTGGCCGAAGTGGACGCCTTGCTTGCCGAATTCAGCCCGTTGCATGCCGCCGAAGTGAAAGCGATCGAAGCTGTGACCAATCATGATGTCAAGGCCCTGGAGTACTGGATCAGGAAGCGCCTGGCTGTCAATACGGAAGTAATGGGGGTTGCCGAATTCATCCATTTCGCATGTACCTCGGAAGACATCAACAATCTCGCGCATGCACTGATGTTGCAGGCCGCTCGCGACGGAACGATGTTGCCGATGCTCGACCAGGTGCTCGAGCGTCTCAGGGATCTTGCTCACCAGTTGGCGGATCTGCCGATGATGTCGCGTACGCACGGGCAGCCGGCGACGCCGACGACGCTTGGAAAGGAAATCGCGAATGTCGCCTATCGTCTTGGCAAGGCGCGTTCAACCATCGCCGGTGTCAGGCTGCTGGGGAAGATCAACGGTGCGGTAGGCAACTACAATGCCCATCTGGCGGCTTACCCGGGCTTTGGCTGGGAGCGCTTTGCTCGATCCTTCGTCAAGTCCCTGGGCCTGGAGTTTAATCCCTACACCATCCAGATCGAACCGCACGATTCGATGGCCGAGCTGTTCGATGCCTTTGCGCGAGCGAACGTGATTCTCATGGACCTCAATCGAGATCTCTGGGGCTACATTTCGCTGGGCTATTTCCGGCAGAAGCTCAAGGCGGGTGAAATTGGTTCGTCGACGATGCCACACAAGGTTAACCCGATCGACTTCGAGAATTCCGAAGGCAACCTGGGGCTGGGCAACGCGGTCCTGCGCCATCTTGCCGAGAAGCTACCGCTATCGCGCTGGCAACGCGATCTTACCGATTCGACGGTGCTGCGCAATATGGGAGTTGCCCTCGGCTATACGCTGCTCGCCTACGACTCGTTATTGCGCGGCCTGCAAAAACTGGAGGCTGATGGCGCGTGTCTGCACCGTGATCTCGATGCCAACTGGGAACTCCTGGCCGAACCGGTGCAGACGGTCATGCGGCGTTATGGCATCGCCAATCCGTATGAGAAACTCAAGGATCTGACACGCGGCAAGCGTGTGTCGCGTGAGGACATGCGCTGTTTTATCGAAGGTCTCGAAATTCCCGCTGCGGCGAAGGCAGAGTTGCTCGAACTGACGCCATGGGCATATACCGGCATGGCCGCGCAACTGGCGAGGAGGATCTGATGCCTTCGGAGTCGAGTCCCGTGCGGGGGCAAGCGCAGCCGTCAGCAGAGCCTGCGCCGGAGAAGATCTTCTGCCGAAGCTGTGAGCAATTCGTGCCTGGAGGCTCGCTCTATTGCCCGCATTGCTGTGGGGAAGACGGTCGGCGTGGGGCGATCAGGCGTGGTGCCTTTATCGGTGGGGTATTTGGCTTGCTGACGGGCGGCCTGTCGGCGGCCGTCTGGTCGTCGGTCGTCGGTCCTGAGCAGGCCACCGGGGAATCCGTGCTGGTGCTTACCCTGGCCTGCGCGGCGATGGGCATCGTCCTTGGGGCGATACGAAGCCGGAAGGAATGAGCGGTGCCGAAATTTGCAGAAAACCTGAAGAAGCTGCCGGGTATCTCGCATATCGCAGCCATTTGTTTGCTGGATGCAGCAGGCGAGGTCGTGGCAACCATCGAGAACAAGGCGGGCAGCCAGGGCGCTGTCGCGGTCTACAACCATCTCGCTCAGACCTACGGTGCGATCACCCCAGAGGCCGCCAGGAAAGGGCTGGAGATCTTTGCCGAGTACGCCGCGGAGGTTCAGGCCAACCCCGGTAAACATCCGAACATCGAGCGCCTGCTAGCACTCGTTGAGCAGCGAAGGACCTTGCGTACCAGGCACGTGTTTGCCGTCTGACCGGGCTCCCCGTTCGTCGCCACTCCTCATTTCTTACCAGGCAGGAGCTGAAACAGGGGCTGGCGGAGGCGCCGGCAGCCAGGTTCCGGAGCCGAAATAAAATGCGGCCAGGGCGATCAGCAGGGCTGCCAGGAAAGCCTGCGGGACGCCGCCGGTGGGCCGACTCACCTTCGCCCTGGTCGACGTCCTTCCAGCCGGTCAGCATCGGCTTGACCAGGTTGCTCTTCTTGACGCGGGCGTAGAAGGTGATCGCCGCCAAATGGAGACCCACCATGGCGAGCAGCAGATTGACCGACAATCCGTGCAGGCTGATCATTCGGTCGCTCAGGTCCTTGCTGATCAGGTCATAGAGCGGGCCGCGAAAAGCAATGTCGTCATTGCCGAACAGGCCCGTGCCGACCTGCAAGCCATGCAAGGCCAGTCACGCCTTGCGCCAGTGGGGGCTAAACGACCGCCCCGTCCGCATTGGCGCCTTCGATCTGCTTCTTGGGGCGAATGAATTGCTCACGCGAGACACCGAGCCACATGACCAGCGGACTGGCGACCAATACCGACGAGTAGATCCCGAAGCAGATGCCGATGGTCAGGGCCAGAGAAAAGTAATAGAGCGTTTCGCCACCAAAAACCAGCATCGAGAGAACCATCATTTGCGTCGAGGCGTGCGTGATGATGGTGCGCGAAATGGTGCTGGTAATGGCGTGGTCCAGGACCTGTGGTGTACTCAGACCGCGGGCCTTTCGGAAGGTCTCGCGCACGCGGTCGAAGACGACGACGGACTCGTTCACCGAGTAGCCCAGTACGGCCAGTACCGCTGCCAGGACCGAAAGCGAGAACTCCCATTGGAAAAAGGCGAAAAAGCCCAGGATAATGATCACATCGTGGAGGTTGGCGATGATTGCCGACACCGAAAAGCGCCACTCGAAACGGAAGGCCAGGTAGACGACGATGCCGATGACCACCAGCAAGAGCGCCAAGGCGCCGTTTTCGGCAAGTTCCTTGCCGACCTGCGGGCCGACGAATTCGACGCGGCGCAGGGTGGCACCCGGCGCCTCGGTAGCTAAGGCCTGCATGACCGACTCGCCGATCTTGGCCGTGTTCTGCTCGGCTTTGAGCGGCAGGCGAATCAGAACGTCCTGGCTGGAGCCGAAATTCTGCACCGAAAAGTCGCTGTAGCCGGCCTTGCCGAGACCGCTGCGGACCTGCTCCAGATTCGCCGCCTGCGCGTAGTTGAGTTCGATCAGCGTCCCGCCGGTGAATTCGACGGAGAGATGCAGACCACGGCTGAAAAGGAAGAATACGGCCAGCAGGAAGGTCAGCAACGAAATAACGTTGAACAGCAGTGCATGCCGCATGAACGGGATGTCTTTTCTGATCCGGAAAAATTCCATCTTGGCGCTTTCCTAATTGACGGCGACATTGCCGGTGGTGTTACCCGGTTTCCAGACCTGACCAATGGCCAGGGATTCGACCTTGCGGCGACGGCCGTAGATGAGGTTGATCAGCGCGCGCGACACGACGACGGCGGAGAACAATGACGTGAGAATCCCGAGGCAATGCACCACCGCGAAGCCTCGTACCGGCCCCGATCCGAAAATCAGGAGCGCGATGCCGGCAATCAGCGTGGTGATGTTGGAATCCAGGATCGTTCCGAAAGCGCGTTCGTAACCGGTGTGGATCGCCGCCTGCGGCGTCGAGCCATTGCGCAGTTCCTCCCGGATGCGCTCATTGATCAGGACGTTGGCATCGATAGCCATGCCCAGCGTGAGCGCGATGGCGGCGATTCCGGGCAGGGTCAGCGTCGCCTGCAGCAAGGACAGCAGGGCGACCAGGAACAGCAGGTTGGAAGCCAGGGCAACCACCGAGACCAGACCGAAAAGCATGTAATAGGCGACCATGAAGGTGGCAATGGCCGCAAAACCCCACATCGTGGACAGAAAGCCTTTCTTGATGTTGTCGGCACCGAGGCTTGGGCCGATGGTACGCTCCTCGATGATCTCCATCGGTGCTGCCAGCGAACCAGCACGCAGCAACAGCGCGGTGTCATTGGCCTCCATGGTGCTCATGCGTCCCGAGATCTGGACGCGGCCGCCACCAATTTCCGCACGGATCACCGGCGCCGTAACGACCTCGCCCTTGCCCTTCTCGATCAGGACGATGGCCATGCGTTTGCCGACGTTGTCGCGCGTGATGTCCTTGAAGATCCGGGCACCTGCCGAGTCGAGCGTGAGATGTACCGCAGGCTCGTGGGTCTGGTTGTCGAAACCCGGTTGTGCGTCGGTCAGCCGGTCACCGGTTAGCACCACCTGCTTCTTGACCAGCAGGGGCATACCGCCACGTTCGACGTAGAGTTCCGTCCCGAAAGGGACTTGGCCCGCCTGTGCGGCTTCGAGGGCTCCGGCAGTCTCCTCGACCATCCGGATTTCCAGCGTCGCGGTGCGGCCGAGAATATCCTTGGCTTTTGCTGTGTCCTGCACCCCCGGCAACTGTACGACGATGCGGTCGGCGCCCTGCTGGGCGATTACCGGCTCGGCGACGCCGAGTTCGTTGATGCGGTTGTGCAGCGTCGTCATGTTCTGCCGGATAGCGAACTCCTGAATGCGCTTTACGGCCTCGGGCTTCAGCGTGGCGACCAGCTTGAGATCCTCGCCCTCACCCTGATCCCCCAGGAGCAGGTCGGACTGATTGTCCTCGAGTACCATCCGGCCCTTGCTGCGTGCCTCGCTGTCGCGGAAACGAACGACCACACGCTCGCCTTCGCGCGAGATGCCGGCGTGGCGGATGGTCTTGTCGCGCAGCAGGCTGCGCAGATCGCCGCTGATTGAATCCAGACGCTTGGTCAGTGCGCCCTTCATGTCGACCTGCAGCAGGAAATGCACACCCCCGCGCAGGTCCAGACCGAGATACATCGGCAGGGCGTGCAGGCTACTCAGCCACTGCGGCGAACTCGACAGGAGATTCAGTGCAACCACATACTGCGGGTTGCTGGCATCCGGGTTGAACTGCTTCTCCAGCAGGTCTTTGGCCTGCAACTGGCTGTCGGTGGTGCGCAGCCGAACCTTGACCCCGTTGCTGTCCAGGAAGATGCCACTGTGCTCGACGCCAGCAGCCTGCAGGGTGCTGGCGACGCGTTCACGCGTCTTGTCGTCAACCTTGAGCGTGGCTTTGGCACTGGAAACCTGCACCGCGGGGGACTCGCCGAAAAAGTTCGGCAAGGTGTAGACCAGGCCGAGCAGCATGGCGACGGCGACGATGACGTATTTCCAGAGCGGGTAACGATTCATGGATGCTTACGGTCCGAGCGCGCGGGTACTGCCGCAGGGCAGGCTACCCGGGAGGTGGTTAAAGCGACTTCAGCGTTCCCTTGGGCAGAACCAGCGTAACCGCCTGCTTCTGGACCTGGATTTCAACCGTGTCGGCGATTTCGAGGGCGAGGAAATTGTCGCTGACGCGGGTGACGCGGCCGGCAATGCCGCCACCGGTGACCACTTCATCACCCTTGGCAAGACCTTCGACCAGCGCCTTGTGCTCCTTGGCGCGCTTCATTTGCGGTCGAACCATCAGAAAGTAGAGCACCACGAACATCAGAATGATCGGCAGCAATTGCATGAGGCCGCCAGTCGGGTCGGCAGCGGCAGCGGCTTGTTGAGCGTTGGCGGTGCTGATCAGCACATCAGTCTCCTAAAACAGAATGTTTGAATTGAACCGACAATTGTACCATCCCGTCAGCTCGGCCGAGCGCGTGCGCTGTGGAAGCTTTCCACGGTCCTGGCCAGCGTGCCGGCGGCAATCGCAGTGCGCAGGTCGTGCATCAGTTCCTGATAGTAGTGCAGGTTATGCCGCGTCGCGAGTTGGGCGGCGAGAATCTCGCCGACGCGGTTGAGGTGGTGGAGATAGGCGCGCGAAAAATTCCGGCAGGTGTAGCAGGCACAGCTCGCGTCAAGCGGGCCGGAATCGTGCCTGTGCCGGGCATTGCGAATCCGGATATCGCCGTGGCGCGTGAATAGATGGCCATTGCGCGCATTGCGTGTTGGCAACACGCAGTCGAACATGTCGATTCCGGCTTGCACGGCGGCCACCAGATCTTCGGGCGTGCCCACCCCCATCAGATAGCGCGGTTTGTGCTGCGGCAGGCGTGGCGCGGTGTGCGCGAGGATGCGCGCCATGTCGGCTTTTGGCTCGCCGACCGACAGTCCGCCGATGGCGAAGCCGTCGAAGCCGATGTCGACCAGCGCGGCCAGCGATTCGTCGCGGAGATCTTCGTACATCCCGCCCTGGACGATGCCGAACAGCGCGTTGCTGTTCTCCAGATGGTCGTGTTGCGTCCGCGAGCGGCGCGCCCAGCGCAGCGACAGGCGCATCGATGTGGCCGCTTCGTCATGGGTGGCCGGGTAGGGCGTGCATTCGTCAAGGATCATCACAATGTCGGAGTCGAGCACCTTCTGGATGTGCATCGATTCCTCGGGGGTCAGGAACAGGCGGTCGCCATTGATCGGCGACTGGAACCTGACGCCCTCCTCGGTGATCTTGCGTAGCGCGCCCAGTGAAAAGACCTGGAAGCCGCCGGAGTCGGTGAGCAGGGGGCCGTGCCAGTTCATGAAACGGTGCAGGCCGGCATGTGCGTTGATCACTTCCAGACCAGGCCGCAGCCAGAGATGGAACGTGTTGCCCAGGCAGATCTGCGCGCCGGTCTCGATGAGATCGCGCGGGGTCATCGCCTTGACCGTTCCGTAAGTCCCGACCGGCATGAAGGCGGGTGTTTCGACCATGCCATGAGCGAGGGTGATGCGCCCACGCCGGGCCGGGCCATCGCTGGCCAGCAGTTCAAATTGCATATGCGCAGGAATACTCAGAGAAGAAGACGACGAGCACCCCTGCCAAGGCAGTGGTGCTCGTCGTGGAGCACGGCCGGCGTTGCGCGTTCTCGACACCCGGGCGTGCCGCTGGCCCGGGCTGGAGGGAAAACGAAGCCGGCTGGAAGTGGATGCCTCTTCGACCGCTCAGTCGTTATCGATCGCCGCCTGGGCCGCCGCCAGGCGGGCCAGCGGCACCCGGAATGGCGAGCAACTCACGTAGTCGAGACCGGTGCGATGGAAGAACTCGACCGAAGCCGGGTCACCTCCGTGCTCACCACAGACGCCGAGCTTGATCCCAGGACGTGCAGCGCGACCTTTTTCAACGGCCATCTTGACCAGCAGGCCAACACCCTTCTGGTCGATCGACTGGAACGGATCTTGCTCGTACATGCCATCCTTGAGGTAGCTGGGCAGGAACTTGCCGGCATCGTCGCGCGAGAAACCCATGGTCATCTGGGTCAGGTCGTTGGTGCCAAACGAGAAGAACTCAGCCTGTTGACCAATGCTGTCGGCGATCAGCGCAGCGCGCGGTGTCTCGATCATGGTGCCGAGCAAGAAGTCCAGTTTCTCGCCACGCTCGGCGAAGACCGCCTTGGCCGTCTGGCGGATGATCTTGGCCTGGGCGTTGAATTCACGGACGGTCCCGACCAGCGGAATCATGATCTCGGCCTTGACGTCGAAACCCTTGGCCTTCATGTTGAGGCCCGCCTCAAGTATCGCGCGGGTCTGCATTTCGGTGATTTCCGGGTAGGTAATGCCGAGGCGGCAGCCGCGGTGGCCCATCATCGGGTTGAACTCGTGCAGATCATCGACCCGCATCTTGATCACCCCCAGAGGCACGTTCATTTCGTGAGCCATGATGCGCTGGTTTTCTTCGTCGTGAGGAACGAACTCGTGCAGCGGCGGGTCGAGCAGGCGGATGGTCACCGCCAGTCCACTCATCTCGCGGAACAGACCTTCGAAGTCGCCCCGCTGCATGGGCAGCAGCTTGGCGAGCGCGCGCCGGCGCCCGGCTTCGTCGTCGGCGAGAATCATTTCGCGAACCGCCTTGATGCGGTCACCTTCGAAGAACATGTGTTCGGTACGACACAGGCCGATCCCCTTGGCGCCGAAGTTGCGTGCGGCCTTGGCGTCCTCGGGGGTATCGGCGTTGGCCCGCACACCAAGCCGTTTGTAACGGTCGGCGAGTTCCATCAGCGTGCCGAAGTCACCGGTGAGTTCAGCTTCCTTGGTCGGTACCTGGCCCAGGTAGACTTCCCCGGTCGATCCGTCGAGTGACAGCCAATCGCCTTCATTATAGGTTTCGCTGCCAATCGACATCGTGCGCGCGTGGTAGTCGACATGCACCGCGCCGGCACCGGAGACACAGCATTTGCCCATGCCGCGCGCGACCACGGCCGCGTGCGAGGTCATGCCACCGCGAGCGGTGAGGATTCCCTTGGCGACGCTCATGCCGCGCAGGTCTTCAGGCGAGGTTTCCTGCCGCACGAGGATCACGGTCTTGCCTTTTCTGACCCACTCCTCGGCTTCGTCGGCGAAGAAGACGATCTGTCCGGTCGCCGCGCCGGGAGACGCCGGCAGGCCATGCGCAATCGAGCGAGCCTTCTTGATTGCCGCCGGATCGAAGACCGGGTGCAGGAGTTCGTTCAAGCGCTCGGGGTTGACGCGCCGCAGGGCTTCCTTTTCATCAATGATGCCCTGGCGCAGCATTTCCATCGCAATGCGCACCATTGCCGAGCCGGTGCGTTTGCCGTTGCGGGTCTGCAGCATCCACAGACGACCTTCCTGGATGGTGAACTCGACGTCCTGCATGTCCGCGTAGTGCTTCTCCAGCTTCGTTTCGGCCTGCAGGAGTTGCTGATAGATATCGGGCATCAGTTCTTCGAGGGAAGGGAACTTGCTGCGGCGCTCCTCTTCGTTGACCAGCGCCAGTTGCGCCCAGCGCCGCGAACCCTCGAGGGTGACCTGCTGTGGCGTACGGATGCCGGCCACGACATCTTCACCCTGGGCGTTGATCAGGAACTCGCCGTTGAACAGGTCTTCGCCAGTACTGGCGTCACGGGTGAAGGCGACACCGGTGCCGCTGTTGTCGCCCAGATTACCGAAGACCATGGCCTGCACGTTTACCGCCGTGCCCCACGAATCCGGAATGTCGTTCAACTCACGGTAAACCTTGGCCCGGTCGTTGTTCCAGCTCTGAAAAACCGCCATCACCGCACCCCAGAGCTGTTCCCAGGGATCGGTCGGGAACTCACGGCCGACACGGGCACGAATCAGGCCCTTGAAACGCAGTACCAGTTCCTTCAGGTCTTCGGTGTCGAGGTCGGTATCGAGCTGAACCCCCTTCTTCTCCTTGACCATGTCAATGACCACTTCGAAGGGATCGTGGTCTTCCTTGGACACCGGTTTGAGACCCATGACCACATCGCCGTACATCTGCACAAAACGGCGGTACGAGTCCCAGGCAAAGCGTTCGTTCTTGGCCTTGCGAGCCAGGCCGAGAACCGCTTCGTCATTGAGCCCGAGATTCAGAATGGTGTCCATCATTCCCGGCATCGACGCGCGCGAGCCGGAACGCACCGACAGCAACAGCGGATCAGACGCGTCGCCGAACTTCTTCCCCATTTCCTGTTCAACAAATGCGACGCCCTGCCGGACGTCGGCTTCGATCAATTTGAACACGGCGTCCTTGCCCTGCTCGCTGTAAACGGTGCAGGCTTCGGTGCTGATCGTAAAGCCAGATGGCACCGCGATTCCCAGGCGGCACATCTCGGCAAGGTTGGCACCCTTGCCTCCCAGCAAATTCTTCATCTTGGCATCGCCGTCAGTTCGGGCGGCACCAAATACGTAGACGTTCTTTGATTCAGTTGGCATACATACCTCGCGGGTGAGGAAACAAGGAAAGGACACTTCGAACGGCACGCTCGAAGTGCCCCCAGAGTCGGTGACCCGGGATCTGCATCGGGCCACGGTGTTCATTACGCTCCTGTCCGTCAAACGGGTCAGGAGCGGCCAGGCTGGTGCGGTACTGCGGTCAGATTTCTTCGGCCTCCATCTTGATCGCACCACACGGGCATTCGGCAACGCACATCCCACAGCCCTTGCAGTAATCGTAGTTGAACTCGAAGCGTTTGCCGGCGCCAAGCTTGATCACTGCGTTGTCGGGGCAGACACCGTAGCAGTTGTCGCATTCGAAGCAGTTGCCACAGGAAAGGCAGCGCCGGGCCTCAAAGAGCGCTGTCCCCTCGTCGAGGCCGCCCTGGACCTCGTCGAAGGTCGATTGGCGACGTATGATGTCCAGCATGGGACGTACCGTTTTCGGCGCATCGGTGTAGTACCAGGTGTTGAGGTTGGCGAACGCCGCGACTTCGTGTTTTGGTGGTGGGACATACTGCTCGCCGCGCAGCCAGGCATCGATGTGCTTGGCTGCGGCTTTGCCGTGACCGATGCCGACCGTGACATTGCGTTCGGCCGGGACCATGTCGCCACCCGCGAAGATACCCGGATGGCCAGTCATCATGTTGGCACCGACCTGCACCACGCCATCGCTCACCTGCAGTCCCGGAACGCCGTCGAGCAGGCCCAGATCGACGTCCTGCCCGAGCGCCAGAACCAGCGAGTCGGCTTCGATGGTTTCGAATTCGCCCGTCGGCTGTGGAAAGCCCTTGCTGTCGAGGGCCATCTTTTCGATGGTCAGTGAGGACTCATCGGCCTGCTTGATGGTCGATAGCCACTTGACCATGATCCCTTCCTGTAGCGCTTCCTCGACCTCGAAGTCGTGTGCCGGCATTTTTTCGCGAGTGCGGCGATAGACGATCAGCGGTTCGGCGCCCATGCGTTTGGCGGTGCGTGCTACGTCAATGGCCGTGTTGCCGCCGCCGTAAACGACCACCCGACGCCCGAGCATGGGCTTGTCTTCACCTTCCATGCTGCGCAGCAAGGAAATGGCGTCGATGATCTTTGCGGCGTCGCCCGCCGGGATCATCGCTCGCTTGCCGATATGCGCCCCCACCGCCAGGAAGGCAGCGTCGAAGGCGCCGGCCTGCATGGTGTCCAGGATGTTCGCGACCTTGCTGTTCAGCTTGACCGTGACACCGAGGTCCACCACGCGCTGCATTTCGGCTTCGAGTACGTCACGCGGCAGTCGGTACTTGGGAATGCCAAAGCGCATCATGCCGCCTAACAGCGGGCCGGCCTCATGCACCGTGACGCGGTGACCGAGTCGACGCAGGTGGTAGGCAGCCGACATGCCCGAGGGGCCTGCGCCGACGACCAAAACGTGTTTCCCGGTTTCGACGGCAGGTGCCGTCAGCTTCCACCCACGCTTGAGGGCTTCGTCGCCGAGAAAGCGCTCGACCGAGTTGATGCCGACCGGCGCATCAAGTTGGCCGCGGTTGCAGGCGCTCTCGCAAGTGTGGTAACAGACCCGTCCCATGATCGCCGGGAACGGGTTGTCTTTCGTCAGATGCCGCCAGGCGTTTTCGTAGTCACCGGATTCGGCGTGGAAGAGCCAGCCCTGGATATCCTCGCCGGCAGGGCATTGCTTGTTGCAGGGTGGCAGGCGGTCAAGATAGACCGGCCGTGAGGTGCGCCAGGAGCCCGTGCGGTTGGCCAGTGACGAGCCAGGGTCAAGGGTAATAGCAAAGGGTTTTTCCATCAGTTCGCCTCCTGGTCGAGCAGTCCGTACTTGCGAATGTTCTTGTCCGCCGCTGCTTGCAGGCGGGCGATCGTTTCCACTGCCGGTGTCTTGCCAAACAGGTGGGCATAGCGTTTCTGCAGTCGCAGATACTCCTCAACCGGCTGCTGGCGGCGAATCTTCAGGACGCCGGTGACTTCGCCGTGTTCGGCCTCGAAGACCGGAAAGATGCCGGTTTCCTTGGCCAGGCGCGCCAGCCGGATGGTGTCCTGCGACGCCGCACCCCAGCCCAGGGGGCAGGGCACCAGGATATGGATGTAACGGGCGCCGCGCATGCCCATGGCCTTGGTGACCTTGTACTCGAGGTCGTGCAGCCCGGCGACGGTGGCTGTCGCGACGTAAGGAATCTCGTGCGCCATGGCGATCGCCGGAACGAACTTGCCCTGACCAAAAGCGTTGCCAGGCTCCGGGCCGACCGGCATGGTGGTCGCCGTGCGGGCTGCCGGTGGGGTGGCCGAACTCCGTTGCACGCCGGTGTTCATGTAGCCGCCGTTGTCGTAGCAGATGTACAGCACGTCGTCGTTGCGTTCGAACATTCCCGACAGGCAGCCGAAGCCGATGTCGGTAGTGCCACCATCGCCGCCCTGGGCCACGACGCGGACGTCACCCATCTCGCCCTTTTGTCTTTTCACCTTGATCGCCGCGGCGATGCCGGTGGCGACTGCAGCGGTATTACCGAACAGCGAGTGGATCCAGGGGATTTGCCACGAGGTCTCGGGGTAGGGCGTCGAGAATACCTCAAGGCAACCGGTGGCATTGGCCGCGATCAGGCGGCCACGCGCGGCCTTCATCGCCGCGTCGATGGCGAAACGCGCGCCAAGCGCTTCGCCGCAGCCCTGGCACGCGCGGTGTCCGGAGTTGAGTGAATTGGTGCGCTCGATGTCGGACTGCACACTGAGGTCTTCTTCGGCGAGCAGGCGGTTGCCGATGGTGAAGGTGCCGGTCTGGTAAAAATGCAGGGGTTGGAAGCTCATCGTCGATGTCCTCAGCCAATACGGGCGGCAATGACGCCCACGTCGCGCAGCATGCTTTCGGCTGCCGGGCCCGAGCGGCGCGTGGTGCGCTCGCGTTCGAG
>Ga0116175_1001838_pt1 | contig 13300 bp, 7 predicted proteins | sample AD_UKC125_MetaG_FD_89802 | JGI IMG/M metagenome (GOLD analysis project Ga0116175, IMG submission 89802) | Active sludge microbial communities of municipal wastewater-treating anaerobic digesters from USA - AD_UKC125_MetaG | ecosystem: Engineered > Bioreactor > Anaerobic > Digestate | place: USA... | reverse complement strand
GGCCAGCATCAAGCCCGAAGTGGAAGCCAGCGTAGCCTGCATAACCCATTCCACCCGCTAAACGCGTGCGTGGCTTGCGCCACACACCCTACCGTTGGGCGGTGGTTTCTTGATTTGTGTGTAGGGTGTGTGCCACAGGCACGCACGCGTTTTTCGGGTTTGTGATTTTGGAAACAAAGGGCGTCTGAAATTTTTCTTTCAGACGGCCTTTTCTTTTCTAAGCGCTTTGCTATGATTGAAACGAGCAAATAATAACAAGGGAAATAAATGTCTCATTATCGTCGGAATTATCTTGCGGGCGGCACGTTTTTCTTTACAGTAAAATTGGCAAATTCAAAATCCTGCCTGCTGGTCGAGCAAATTGATTTGCTGCGTGAAGCTTATGCTTTTGTGCAACAACGTTATGCTTTTGAAACGGTGGCGGTTTGTGTGTTGCCGAATCATATTCATGCGGTTTGGGCTTTGCCTGATGGCGATGATGATTATTCGTTGCGCTGGCGTTTGTTGAAAACGAAATTTTCCGATGCATTCGAATCGCTTGAAAATATTTCTGCAAGTAAGAAGCGGCGGCGGGAAAAGGGGATTTGGCAACGGCGCTTTTATGAGCATACGGTATGTGATGATGCTGATTTGCGGCGGTGTGTGGATTATGTGTATTTCAATCCGGTGAAACATGGCTTGGTGAATAGCGTGAAAGAGTGGCCGTTTTCTTCATTCCACCGTGATGTCCGGCGAGGCTTGTTTGCGTTGGATTGGGGCGGAAGTAAGGAAAGCTCGGTGATGAATTTGGGGGAATAGGGATTGGCGTTTATATTTGAGAACGCGTGCGTGGCTTGCGCCACACACCCTACCGTCGAGCGGCGGTTTCTTGATTTGTGTGTAGGGTGTGTGCCATAGGCACGCACGCGTTTTTCGGGTTTAAGGTTTTTGATTTAAAGGCCGTCTGAAACTTTTCTTTCAGACGGCCTTTTCTTTTTCAGACGGCATGGGGGCATAAACCATTTCCCCGCCAAACGCGTGCGTGGCTTGCGCCACACACCCTACCGTCGAGCGGCGGTTTCTTGATTCGTGTGTAGGGTGTGTGCCACAGGCACGCACGCGTTTTTCGGGTTTAAGGTTTTTGATTTAAAGGCCGTCTGAAACTTTTCTTTCAGACGGCCTTTTCTTTTTCAGACGGCATGGGGGCATAACCCATTCCACCCGCCAAACGCGTGCGTGGCTTGCGCCACACACCCTACCGTCGGGCGGCGGTTTCTTGGTTTGTGTGTAGGGTGTGTGCCATAGGCACGCACGCGTTTGGCGGGTTTATGATTTTGTCAATAAAGGCCGTCTGAAAGTTTCAGACGGCCTTTGCTTTCAAGCGGATGTTGCATTAAGCCAGTAATCTGAGCAGGCTGCGGGCGAGGGCGGAGAGCATGGCCAGATCGGTTTGCTCATAGGCCTGCATGGCGCTGATTTGCTGGCCGGCTTTATCCAAAATGCTTTCGAGCCCGGCGCGTGCTTCGGCGTTGCCATCGCTGGTGAGCCATTTTTCGGTGGCGAGCAGATGCAGGGTTTGGATGTCTTCGCGCACGGCTAAGCAGGCTTGGTTTTGCCATTGGTTGTGGCGCGGCAGGGCGGCGATGGCGCGGTAGAGCCAGCCCATGCTCAGCTTTTCCGATAGGGCAAAGTAGGCTGCGCCCACTTCGGCGAGGTCGCGTTGCTGCTGCTGCGCCAAGTCGAGAATGGCGATGCTGTTTTCGGCATAGGGCAGCCGCGCCAAGAAGGCGGTGTCGGCATCGTCAAACACGCCGAAGCGCTGCAATTTGGTTTCTTCTTTCTGCACGCCGGGGTGTTGCTCGGCGCGCACCCATTGCGGCAGCTGTTGCAGCAATTGCTGCACGGGGGCGCGGTAGCGTTCGATAAAGGTGCCGATGTCGCCAAAGGGCTGCTTGTGGCGCAGCAATTGGCGTGCCACGCGGTTGAGCAGGCGGGCGAAGGCGGCCATGAGCTGCATTTGCTCGCGCGCGGGCATGCGGTTGTCGAGCGCTTCGATTTGGGCAAAACGCGCTTCGCCGTCAAACAATTCGCTGGCTATCCAATAGGCGCGCACCACATCGGCCACGCTGGCATCCATTTCGGTGCTGAAGCGCTGCACAAAGCTGATGCCCATGCGGTTGACCACGCGGTTGGCCAGCTGGTTGGCGATGATTTCGCGCTTGAGGTAATGGCTGCCCATTTGGTCGGCATAGCGCTGTTGCAGGGCGCTGGGGAAATATTGGGTGAGCACGGGCAGAAAGTTGGCATCGTCGGGCAAATCGCTTGCGAGCAATTCGCTTTGGCAATGGATTTTGCTGTAGGAGAGCAACACCGCCACTTCGGGATTGGCCAGCCCTTGCTGCGCTTGGTCGCGCTGCTTGATTTCGGCATCGTTGGGCAGAAATTCGAGCTTGCGGCTCAAGCCTGCGTGTTCGCGCAAAAACATAATCAAATCGGCATGGGCGTGCAAAAAGGCGTGCGGGTTGAGCTGGTTCATGGCGAGAATCTGCGTTTGCAGGTAGTTGTCGCGCAGCACCAAGGCGGCCACGTTGTCGGTCATTTCCTTGAGCAATTCGTTGCGCTCGGCCAGGGTGAGTCGGCCTTGCTGCACTTTGGCGCCGAGCAGGATTTTGATGTTCACTTCGTGGTCGGAGCAATCGACGCCGGCGGAATTGTCGATGGCATCGGTGCAGCAGCGCCCGCCTGCCTGCCAATATTCGATGCGGCCAAGCTGGGTGGCGCCGAGGTTGCCGCCTTCGCCCAACACTTTGGCTTTGATGTCGCGCCCGTCTACGCGCAAATCGTCGTTGGCGCGGTCTTGCGCTTGGGCGTGGGCTTCGGTGCTGGCTTTGATATAAGTGCCGATGCCGCCGTTGTAGAGCAGCTCCACATCGGCTTTGAGCAATTCGTGAATCAGCACGCTGGGCGGCAGGCTTTCGGCTTCGGTGCCCAGCCAGGCTTTCACTTCGGGGCTGAGCTTGATGCTTTTCACATTGCGCTCATACACGCCGCCGCCCTCGGAAATCAGGGCGCTGTCGTATTGATCCCAGCCGGCCACGGCATCAAACAGGCGCTGGCGCTCGGCAAAGCTGGCGGCGGCATCGGGATTGGGGTCGATAAAGATGTGGCGGTGGTTGAAGGCGGCTTTGAGGCGGATGTGGCGCGAGAGCAGCATGCCGTTGCCAAACACATCGCCGCCCATGTCGCCGATGCCCACCACGGTGAAATCTTCGTTTTGAATGTCTTTGCCCAAGTGGCGGAAATGGCGTTTCACCGATTCCCACGCGCCACGGGCGGTGATGCCCATGCCTTTGTGGTCGTAGCCGGCGGAGCCGCCGGAAGCGAAGGCATCATCGAGCCAGAAGCCGTGCTTCTGAGCAATGCCGTTGGCCACATCGGAGAAGCGGGCGGTGCCTTTGTCGGCGGCCACCACCAGATAGGGGTCGTCTTCATCGCGGCGCTTCACATCGGCCGGCGCGATAATATCGCCTTGCTTGAGGTTGTCGGTGAGATCGAGCAGCGCGTTGATGAAAATCTGATAGCAGGCCACGCCTTCGGCGGCATAGGCTTCGCGCTCACTCGGCGGCGGCAATTGTTTGCACACAAAACCGCCTTTGGAGCCGTGCGGCACAATCACGGCGTTTTTCACCATTTGCGCTTTCACCAAGCCCAGCACTTCGGTGCGGAAATCTTCCATGCGGTCCGACCAGCGCAGGCCGCCGCGCGCCACTTTGGCGCCGCGCAAATGCGTGCCTTCTACACGCGGGCTGTATACCCAGATTTCAAACAAAGGATGCGGCTTGGGCAGAAAATCGATTTGCGCCGAGCGGATTTTGAAGCTGATGTCTTGCTTGGGCTTGCCCTCGGCATCGGGCTGCCAGAAATTGGTGCGCTCAATCGCCAAAATCACCGTCATGAAAGCATTGAGAATGCGGTCTTCATCAAGGCTGGGCACGTCGGCCAGCTGCGTTTTGACGGCTGCTTGAAGCGCTTCGGCGCAGGCTTCGTCGGCGTCGACGGGATGCAGGCGGGCGTGAAACAGCGCCACCAGATTGGCCACAATCGCGCCGTGGCGCATTAAGCATTGCTCCACATAGGGCTGGCCGAAAGGCAGCGTGGCCTGTTTGAGGAATTTGGCCAAGGCGCGCATCAGCACGCTGTCGCGCCAAGTGATGCCGGCGGCGGCCACCAAGGCATTGAAGCGGTCGTTTTCCACCCGGCCTTGCCACACGGCATCAAGAAGCGCGAGCATATTGCTGCGGGTGCTTTCCTGATTGATAAAGTCGGCGCTCAGGCCTTCGGGCAAAGAAAGGCTGAAATGGCTCAAGCCCACCACCTCGCCGCCGTTGCGGCGGATGCGGTAGGGCTCTTCGGCATACACCGACAAGCCGAGGTTTTCGATAATGGGCAGGGTTTTCGACAGGCTAGGGCTTGCGCCGTTGAAATACATTTTCAGCCAATAAGGCGCAGCGGGGTTGCCCGGCTGCAAGCCCATGCGCATGGCGGTGCTGTTTTGTTGATCCAAAACCTGAATGGCGCGGATATCTTCCAGCGCTTGGGCGGGGCTGAAATTTTCACGATAGCCCGCAGAAAAAGCCTGCTCATAAGGGCCGGTTTGCTCGGCGCTCAGGCCTTGCTGGGCGGCCAGCTGCTGCCAATCGCTGTGCCAGCCGCGCACCATGGTGTGGATGTCTTGCTCCAGCGCGGCGGTGTTGAAGTCGGGCAGGGTGGAGGCGTGGGTGCGGAACACGAAATGCAGCCGTGCCAGCGGGCTTTCGCCCAAAAGCTGCACCGCAAAATCGCTTTCGGTGGCGGCAAAAGCTTCGGCCAAATGGCGGCGCACGCGCTGGCGCAGCTCGGTGTTGAATTGCTCGCGCGGCAGGTAAACAATGGCGCTCACATAGCGCTTGAAATCATCGGTGCGGGCAAACAGGCGCACGCGCGGGCGCTCGTTGAGCGACACCATGCCCTCGGCGGTGTCGGCCAGCGCCGGTGCGGCGATTTCAAACAATTCATCGCGCGGATAAGCCTGCAACACAAAATGCAGCATTTTGTCTTTATAGCTGCCGCGGATAAAGTCGCAATGCTCAACCACATATTGGCTTTTCTGGCGCAGAATGGGAATATCCCACACGCTGGATAAATAAGCCTGGGCGGTGTAGAGGCCGGTGAAGCGCCATTGGCCCACCACATTGCCCAAAGCATCCAGCTTTTGAATGCCCACCAAATCATAATAAGCATTGCGGTGCAGATTGGCGCGGCGCTGCGATTTGTTCAGAATCAGCCGCTCGCCTTCCAGCCAGGTTTTTTTGTCTGCCGCATTGAGGGCGGCAAAGCCCGAAGAATAAGCGGGCGCGCGCCGGTTGGCCAAGATGCCCAAGCCGCTGCCTTCCACCACTTGCAGCTGGGCTTCGCCTGCGGCATCGGTGATGAGGTCGTATTCGCAAAAGCCCATAAAGAGATAATGGTTGTTGGCCAGCCATTCTAAAAAGGCCACCACTTCTGCTTGCTCGGCGCGGCCTTCGGCAATAATCTGCCCGCGGATGTGGCGGATTTTTTCGCGCATGGCCGCTTCATCGCCCACCACCGCGTGCAGATTGCCCAGCATGGTTTGCAAAGCATCGGTGAGCGCCTGCGCCTGCTGCTCGGGCAAGGCTTGCAGGCTGATTTGAATCAGCGATTCTTTATTTTGGTCGCTGTTTTTGCTGCGCAGCCATTGCTTGATTTCGCCTTGCTCGTTGCGCTGGGCGGTGATCACCGGGTGCACAATCCAATTGAGATGGCCATCGTGGTTGTTGATATTCAAAATGGTGGAATCAATCAAAAAAGGCATGTCGTCGGTAACGATTTCAATCACCATATTGCCGGGCGCAAAAGCCGCTTCGGTGTCTTGCTGCAGGCAGCGCAAACGCGCCTGGCCGCGCTGTCGCGGCTCGCCGGCAAAGTGATAATGGCTCAGCGCGCCTGCCAAAAGCTGCGGCAAGGCATAATGGTTTAAATCGTCGATATCGGCATCTTCATAATAATATTGCAGAAATTGGGCAAAGCCGGCAGGCAGGCCTTGGCTTTCGGCCAATTGTTGCAATTGATTGATTAAGGCGTCGATGGGGCTCATGGCGGAATTTTCCTGTTATCGATTATTCGGTTTTCGCTATTATGTGCGCACTACTTTGCCGGGCTTGGCTGATTGATGCGGCCTTACGGCGGATGTAGTAGCTTGTAGCCTAACATACTGGATTTATTGCTCTAGGGCAACCATCAAAGCGGCGCAGAGGCCGGGCGGATTGGTGCTTTTATGATTCAAGCCGTTGAAATTTTTATCGAATGGTTAGAGAGGCCGTCTGAAAACCGGCGTAGGTACGATTAGCTTTGTGCAAACAAAGCGTAATCGTACGCATGGCGCACAGATGCCGTCTGAAACCTTTCAGACGGCCTTTGTTAGCAATGATTCAAACCATTGAAATTTTTTATCGAATGATAAGATAGGCCGTCTGAAAACCGACGTAGGTACGATTAGCTTTGTGAAAACAAAGCGTAATCGTACGCATGGCGCACAAAGGCCGTCTGAAACCTTTCAGACGGCCTTTTCTAGCAAAGCATCTGTTGCCAAGTTAATTGATTGTGTGATGCGTTTTGATGATGGTTTGCAAGGCGGCCAAGCTTGCTGCGCCGCCTGCGCCGGCCAATTCCAGCAGCGAGGTGGTTTTGTCGGCACGGTAGCGGGTGGCGCTGCCCAGCGCCTGCTCGAAGCGGTTGGCGCGCTCGGTGAGCATGGCGGGGTCGGCGGCGAGAATCACGGCGTGGGAGAGCACGCGGTAGCGGTTGGCCGCGCTTTGGTCGCGCTGCCAATGTTGGGCGGTGCCGGCGATTTTGCGGCCGGCGGCGGCCAGATTGTAGCGGCCGTCGCAAAACGAGCCTTGCACGGTTTGGGTGTTGGTGCGGATGCCGAAATGTTCAAACAGTTTGGCCAGCAAGCCGCACAAGGCTTGATAATGTGCTTCGGCCACCAAGAGCGGGTTGGGCGTGTTGACGATGTAGCTCAAATGCAGGTTTACCACGCCTGCACCTTGCGGCACCACGCCGCCGCCGGAGAGGCGCACGTGCACCTGCAAACCTTCGGCAGCCAGCGCGTGGCAGGCCGTCTGAAAAGAGGGTTTGCCTTGTGGATAGCTGCGCGGCACCACAATGCCGTCGCCGCCTTCGTGTATTAGCGCAATGCCTTGTTCGGCGGCGGGGATAGCGGCCAGCAAGGCGCGTTCGTTGTCGGCCCAAGAGCGGGCGGATAAATCGAAGGTGTCGGCGGGCATGAGGGTGAAGGGCGGCAAAAGGGCTGGCATGGCGGCTTTCTGTGGGCAAAGGCAGGGTGTGTTCTGCTAGGGTCTGTTCACATTTCATCACGCGGCAATCTTTTGGCTCAAAAACGCGCCTGCTGCGTTGAAAATGCTCGCAAGGTGTTCAACCTTGCTGTGCTTTTCGTCTTGCAGCCACGCTTTTGCGCTCAAAATCTTACTCGCGGATGAATTGTGAACAGACCCTAGGAATATATGCGGAATATGCAGTAAATTTCGTTTGAAAACCAATTAGTTGGCGATGTGCTTATGGTGTTCAGACGGCCTTTCGCATGCGTACGATTACGCTGCGCTAATCGTACCTACGCGCTGAAACGTTGGGTTTGGCAACCCAACCTACGTCGTTGTAGCTTGCGGTTTTGTGTAACTTTATATTGACATTAGGCTTGCTGGCGACTGGTTTTTAAAATCGCAAATCCGCCGTATTGCGCCAACAATAAGCCGTAGATTAACGCCATTCTGTTTCAAACAAGCATCAAAACCGCCCGCAAATTTTTGTTTGCGGGCGGCGAGTGTTTAATCGTCCAGCTCATCGGCGGAGGGCGGCACCCAGTTGGCGATAAATTGCTCGATTTCGGCATCGCTCACGCTCTCGTCGGCCATAATGCCCAGCAGCGATTTCACCGGCAGGGTTTCGCCGGCTTGGGCAAATTGGCGGCGCAGCAGGCCGGCATCGGTGGCTTCCACCGCGTTGGTGAGCTTTTCGGTTTCCACATCCAGAATCGGCATGCCCACTTCGATTTGGGTGCCGACTTCCACCAGCCAAGCGCCGACGGTGCCTTCTTCCATGGTGAGGCCCCATTTGGGCATGATAATCGGGGTGATTTTGCTCATGTTGTTCTCCTTTTTATTTCATTAAAGTGTTTGGCGCACAGTTTCGGCAATGCCTTTGCCGTTGGGCAGGTAGGCTTTTTCCAGCGGCGCTGAAAACGGCACGGGCGTGTGCGGCGGGGAAACCATGCGGATGCCGGATTTCAGCTTGCCAAACATTTCTTGGCACACTTGCGCCGAAATGTCGGTGGCGATGTTGCAGCGCGGGCTGGCTTCGTCCACCACCACCAGGCGGCCGGTTTTTTCCACTGATTGGAACACGGTGTTGATGTCGAGCGGCGAGAGTGTGCGCAAGTCGATCACTTCCACATCCACGCCTTCTTTTTCCAGCAGTTTGGCCGCTTCGAGGCTGCGGTGCACCATCATGCCGTAGGTCACGATGGTGGCGTCTTTGCCTTCGCGCACGATATTGGCTTGGCCGAACGGAATCACATATTCACCTTCGGGCACTTCGCCTTTCATGCTGTAGAGCGCTTTGTGTTCGCAGAAAATCACCGGGTCGTTGTCGCGCACGGCTTGGGCGAGCAGGCCTTTGGCATCGGCAGGGGTGGAAGGACACACCACTTTCAGGCCCGGAATGTGGGTAAACATCGGCGTGAGCATTTGGCTGTGCTGGGCGGCGGCGCTGAAACCTGCGCCCACCAGCGCGCGGATCACCACCGGCGTTTCGGCTTTGCCGCCGAACATATAGCGGAATTTGGCGGCCTGATTCAAAATTTGGTCGAAACACACGCCCACAAAGTCGATAAACATCAATTCGGCAATCGGGCGCATGCCGCAAGTGGCGGCGCCCACCGCCGCGCCCACATAGGCGGCTTCGGAAAGCGGCGCATCGAGCAGGCGGTCGCCGTATTTGCCATACAAACCTTTGGTGGCGCCGAGCACGCCGCCCCAGGCATCTTTTTCGCCATCGGCACCGAAGCCGCCGACGATGTCTTCACCAATCATAATCACGCGCTCATCACGCGCCATTTCCAAATCGATGGCCTCGTTGATGGCCTGCTTTAAGGTGATTCTTCGTTCCATGATATTGCTCCTTCGTTTATTTGTTTATTTTTTCAGACGGCCTTTAATCAATAAGACACATACACATCGGCAAGCAGCGCTTCCACCGGCGGCTGCGGCGCGGCTTTGGCCTCTTGCACCGAGCGCTCGATCAATTCGGCCACATCGCTGTCCACGGCATCCAATTCGGCATCGGTGAGCATGCCGGCTTCCGTTACGCGCTGGCGGAAGATTTTCAGGCAATCGTGGTGGGCGCGCAGGTTTTCCACTTCGCCGGCGGGGCGGTAGGTTTGCGCGTCGCCCTCAAAGTGGCCGTAGAAGCGATTGGTTTTGCATTCGAGCAGCGCCGGGCCACCGCCGTTGCGGGCGCGGCGGATCACTTCGCCGGCCGCTTCATACACGGCGAAAAAGTCGTTGCCGTCCACCGTTACCCCGGGCACGCCGAAGCCGATGCCGCGGTCGACATAGCTGCTGGAAGCGGTGGCATAATCACGGCCGGTGGATTCGGCATAGCCGTTGTTTTCAATCACAAAAATCACCGGCAGATTCCACACCGCCGCCAAGTTGAGGCTTTCGAGCACCGTGCCTTGGTTGGCGCCGCCGTCGCCGCAGAAAGTTACGGCCACGCCGCCGTCGCCACGATATTTGGCCGCCAGCGCCGCGCCGCAAATCAGCGGTGCGCCCGCGCCGAGAATGCCGTTGGCGCCCATCATGCCTTTGGATAAATCGGCAATGTGCATCGAGCCGCCTTTGCCGTGGCACACGCCGTCTTGGCGGCCGTAAATCTCTTTCATCATGCCGATCACATCCACGCCTTTGGCGATGCAGTGGCCGTGGCCGCGGTGGGTGCTGGCGATGCGGTCGTTGTCGCTGAGGCTTTGCATCACGCCCACGGCGGTGGCTTCTTCACCGGCATAAAGGTGCACAAAGCCGGGAATGTCGCCGCGTGAAAAGTCGATGTGCAGCCGTTCTTCGAATTCGCGGATGGTTTTCATCTTGCGGTAAACGTCGAGCAGCTCGTTTTTGTTTAATGCGGTTTGGCTCATGATGTTTCTCCTTGTGAAACGGGGTGGGCGGTGAGGTGGTGCTCGGCGGCATATTGCAGCGCGGCGGCCACGTCAACCGTGTAAAAAGCCTGCTCTTGCAAGCTGATTTCAATGCTGTCGCCCGTGCGAAACGCGATTTCGCGTTCGCCGTCGAGCGCAATCAGGCCGTTTTGGCCGCTTAATGTGTAGAGGCCGTCTGAAAGCAAACGCCGGTAAGCGGCTATGTTCACGCTGGCCACCGTGCCCGGCGCCATCACCGCTTGCAGGCGGCAGGCGGCATCGGTGCGCGGAGCATGCGCTCCCTCAAGTGGCACCAATTCCACCAGCAAGCCGCCTTCGGCATGGCGTGGCACAGGCTGCAACATGGCGGCAATGGCCGATAAGCCGACCGCTTCCACCGAAGCTTGGGTCACGATAATTGTGCGCAAGGTGTCGGCATCGCCGATGGCTTTGGCGCCGAGTATGCGCTCGTTGAGTATGGCCGCATCAATCAGCGCGATGTCTTGCTGCACCAAATCGCCTGCGGCATTCAGGCGGCGGATGTGTAGGCATTTGTTGGCGGCCAGCGCCGTGGCGGCGGGAATTTTGCCGACGGCATAAAGGCCGGTGGCAAATGCTGTTACCGTTGCTTCGCGCATCGGCGGAAACGCATTGTTGGTGCCGGTGGAAATGCCGGCGATGGGTGTGCGGCCGCAGCCTTTCACCACCGCGCGATGAGTGCCGTCGCCGCCGAGCACGATAATGGCGCGCACACCGGCGGCATGCATGATTTCGGCGGTGCGGGTGGAATCTTGCGTGCAGCTGCGCACCGGCATATCGGCCCACACCAATTCGGGCAGCGGATAAGCCGATTCGGCCGCCGCAGCAGGCAGCAGGCGCGCCAAATGCGTGCGCAAGCCCTCTGTTTCCGGCATCAGCCACACTTCATCCACACCGCAAGCGGCCAGCGCCTGCACAATGCGCAGCACCATATTGGCGCGCTCGGCCAGCGGCAAACCGGCCGCATGCGACATCACGCGGCGGATATCGCGGGCGGAAACGGGATTGGCAATAATGCCGACGCGAATCGGGGTAGGCATAGCGGCGCTCCAGAAGCGGAAAGGGTTGTTGGATGCCTAGCAAACATTGTGCCAATGATTGGCTTTCAATATTGATGATTGAATCATAAGAGAAAATTTTTTCAGACGGCCTGGGTGGTATGACGGATGTAACACAGTGTAACGATACGGTGTGACAGCCGCATGTGACAGCTGTCACAAGTTTGCAAAGCCTCAGGCCGTCTGAAAGCTTGATTTTTCAGACGGCCAGATGAAATGCGGACAGCAGTAGGTCGGATTCTTGAATCCGACACTTGTTCGTAGAACAAGGCACACACATCGCTTTGGCCGATGGCCAAATGTCGGATTCAAGAATCCGATCGACGAGCTGCGCGGTTGCGGCCGAAAGATTAGGGAAAAATTAAGGCCGTCTGAAAGCTTGATTTTTCAGACGGCCTGATGAAGTGCGGGCAGGTTTTTAATCAGGCAGATTGTATTTTTTCAGATAACGGTAAACCGTCATGCGGCTCACGCCGATGGCTTTGGCGAAAGCCGACACATTGCCCCGGTGTGATTGCAGCGCGGCTTGCAATTGCTGCGCATCGGCCAACACCGATTTGCCGCAGGCGGCAGGCTCGGCGGTGTGGGGGCTGAAAAAAGGGCGCGCGGCGGTTTTGATGTAGTCGGGCAGATCATCGGCCTCGATGCGGGCGTCGTTGGCGGTGAGCAGCGCCACTTCGAGCACGTTGGCCAGCTGGCGCAAATTGCCCGGCCAGCCATAGGCGCGCAGAATGTCGAGCGCGTGCGCTGAGAGCGCTTTCACCGGCATGGCGGTTTTCTCGGCCGCCCGTTGCAGCAAAACGCGCACGATATAGTCGAAATCATCACGCTCGCGCACAGGCGGCAGCAGCGCCTGAATGCCGTTGAGGCGGTAATACAGATCTTCGCGGAATTTGCCCTCGGCGATGCGCGCCTGCAAATCGAAATGGGTGGCCGAAATAATGCGGATATCCACTTTCACCGCGCGGGTGCTGCCCACCGGCAACACTTCGCGCTCGGAGAGCACGCGCAAGAGCCGCGATTGCAGATAAAGCGGCATATCGCCGATTTCGTCGAGAAAAAGCGTGCCGCCGTCGGCCGCCTGAATCAGGCCGATTTTGCCTTTGCGCTCGGCGCCGGAAAAGCTGCCCGGGGCATAGCCGTAAAGCTCGCTTTCAATCAGATTTTCGGGAATGGCGGCGCAGTTTACCGCAATAAAAGGCGCATCGGCGCGGCTGCCTGAAAGATGAATGGCGCGGGCGAGAAATTCTTTGCCCGAGCCGGTTTCGCCGTTGATCAGCACCGGCACTTGCGTGTCGGCCAGCACGGCGATGCGTTGCAGGCTGCGGCGTTGGCGGCTTTTGGGGCTGTAGAGTTTGTCGAGCTCGGGCGGCAGCGGCAGGCTGCCGGTCGGTGGTGCGGCGTGTTGGTCGGCCGGCGGCGACACAGAGGCAAACAAATGCCGGCCGCCTATCAGCACGGCCGGTTTGGCGCGCGTGGCGCTGTACACACTGAGCAGGCTCTGGCCGAAAAGTGGCTCAAACAGGCAGCCGGTTAAATCGCGCTCGGGCAATTCGAGCTGTTGCGCCGCCCATTGGTGAAAAGCATGATTGGCACCGGCAATTTTGCCGGCATCGTCAACGGCAATAATGAATTCGGGGGTTACATCCAAAAAAGCCGCCGCTTGCCCCAAACGCACAAGCCAATGGCGGCGGTGCGCCTGAATCAGCGCGGCGGTTTCAATCAGCGTGGCAAAATGCTGCACCAAATGCAACACGCCGTATTGGCTTTGCCGCTCGGGCAAGGGGGCGAGGGCAGACACATCAAGCACGGCGCGCAGGCGGTTTTGCGAATCAAACACCGGTGCGGCGGTGCAGCTCAGGCCGATGTGGGTGGCGTCGAAATGGTCGGTGCGGTGCACGATGGCGGCCTGGCCGGTGGCCGCTACCACGGCCACGGCGCTGGTGCCGTTGGC
>Ga0116175_1001837_pt1 | contig 13300 bp, 13 predicted proteins | sample AD_UKC125_MetaG_FD_89802 | JGI IMG/M metagenome (GOLD analysis project Ga0116175, IMG submission 89802) | Active sludge microbial communities of municipal wastewater-treating anaerobic digesters from USA - AD_UKC125_MetaG | ecosystem: Engineered > Bioreactor > Anaerobic > Digestate | place: USA... | reverse complement strand
GCAAGCCTAAGATGGGCATTGTTGATTTTCTGAATGGAGCTGGACGTGAACTGCAGGTAGGTGATCGCTTTGGTCAATAAGAAAGAAGAAAGGGCGCGTGGGGTGGCTCTCAAGGTCCTTCAAGAAGTTTTTGAAAATGGAGCCTATTCCAACATTGCCCTCAATAAGGAGCTGCAGGCCAGCCAGCTCAGCCAGGCAGACAAAAGATTGGTGACTGAATTGGTCTACGGAACAGTCGCCCGTAAAATCACCCTGGAATGGTATTTGGCCCATGAAATAGCAGACCGAGACCAACTGGACTCCTGGGTTTATTATCTTCTCTTACTCAGTCTCTACCAGCTACTCTATCTGGATAAGATTCCCAACCATGCCGTTGTCAACGAGGCTGTCAATCTGGCCAAGCGAGCCAAGGGAACAGACAAGTATGTCAATGCGGTGCTGCGGGCCTTCTTGAAAAAGCCACTGCCAGACGTCGCTTCCATCAAACGCAAAAACAAGCGCCTCTCTGTTCAATATTCCGCCCCTGTATGGCTGGTTGCCATCCTCATAGAGGAATATGGTCAAGAACGAGCAGAGGCTATCTTAGCCAGTCTCTTTGTCCGCAACAAGGCCAGTGTCCGTGTGACGGATTTGTCTAAAGTGGATGAAGTGGCTCGAACTTTGGAGGCTGAAAAATCAGCCCTTTCACCAGTGGGGCTGGTCAAGGCTAGCGGCCATTTTGCTGGCAGTCAGGCCTTCAAGGACGGTCTCATCACCATCCAGGACGAGACCAGTCAATTGGTGGCTTCTACCCTGAAACTGGAGGGTTGGGAGGAAGTTCTAGATGCCTGTGCAGCGCCAGGAGGCAAGACTTGCCACATCGCTTCTTATTTAACAAGTGGCCAGGTGACAGCTCTGGACCTTTATGACCACAAGTTGGCCTTGATTGAAGAAAATGCCCAGCGTTTGGGTGTCAGCCAACAGGTCAGAACCCAAAAATTAGACGCTCGCCAGGTTTCAGAAACCTTTGGACCAGACCGCTTTGACAAGATTCTGGTCGATGCTCCTTGTTCTGGAATCGGCCTCATCAGACGCAAGCCAGACATCAAGTACAATAAGGAAGCGGCAGATTTTGACCAGCTTCAAGAAATCCAGCTGGCTATCTTGGACAGCGTTTGCCAAAGTCTTAAAAAAGGTGGTATAATAACCTATAGTACCTGCACGATTGTGGGCAAGGAGAACCAGGATGTGATTGCCAAGTTCTTGGACAGCCATCCAAATTTTGAACAAGTTGCCTTGACACATGAGTGTGCTGATATCGTTCAAAATGGCTGTATTGTCATTACACCGGAACAATATCTGACAGATGGCTTTTTCATCAGTCAAGTTAGAAGAAAATCTTAGATTAGAGGAGGAAGCTGCTTCGTCAGCGATAAAGATATGGAAATTGCACTATTAACAGATGTTGGTCAAAAGCGTTCCAACAATCAAGACTACGTAAACCGCTATACCAATCGGGCAGGCATTGATCTGATTGTCTTGGCCGATGGAATGGGTGGTCACCGTGCCGGCCATATTGCCAGTGAGATGACTGCGACAGACCTTGGTGCCAGCTGGGTAGATACTCAGCTTCACACCCTCAATGATGTTCGTGAGTGGATGGTAGCTGTCTTAGAAGAAGAAAATAAAAAGATTTACCAACTGGGGCAAACGGATGAATACAAGGGAATGGGAACAACTCTTGAAGCAGTTGTTGTTATCGATCAACAGATGATCTATGCCCATGTCGGAGATTCCCGCATTGGGTTGATTCGAAATGGCGAATATACCCAACTGACCAGCGACCATTCCTTGGTTGGGGCTTTAGTACGTGCCGGTCAGCTTTCAGAAGATGAAGCCCGCCTTCACCCACAGAAGAATATCATTACCCAGTCCATCGGACAACACGATCCAGTTGAAGCGGATATCGCGATCAAAACCCTTGAGCCTGGAGATTATGTGCAGATCAACAGCGATGGTCTGACAAATATGGTTTCTAAGGAAGATATTCGTGACATCCTAGTGAGCGATGTTCCGCTTGAGAATAAGGCAGAAAGTTTGATTCGTTTTGCCAACAATGCCGGAGGAACAGATAACATTACAGTAGCACTTCTTCATTTGCCAGAGGAGGGCTAATCCATGATTCAAATAGGAAAGATATTTGCAGATCGTTATCGTGTCATTCGACAGATTGGCCGTGGCGGGATGGCGGATGTCTATCTGGCAAAGGATTTGATTTTAGATGGTGAAGAAGTGGCCGTGAAGGTGCTTCGGACCAACTATCAGACTGACCAGATAGCTATTCAGCGTTTCCAACGGGAAGCAAAAGCCATGGCAGAATTGGACCATCCCAATATTGTTCGCATCTCGGACATTGGGGAAGAAGATGGCCAGCAATACTTGGCTATGGAATATGTGGATGGTGTAGATTTGAAACGCTACATCAAGGAAAATGCTCCCCTCTCTAATCAGGATGCAGTTCGGATTATGGGGCAAATCCTTCTGGCCATGCGGATGGCACATACAAGAGGAATTGTTCACCGCGATTTGAAGCCACAGAATGTGCTTTTAACCAAGGATGGCACTGCCAAGGTCACGGACTTTGGTATTGCAGTAGCCTTTGCAGAAACTAGCTTGACCCAAACCAACTCTATGCTGGGCTCAGTTCATTATCTCTCACCTGAGCAGGCCCGTGGTTCCAAGGCTACAGTTCAAAGTGACATCTATGCCATGGGGATTATCCTCTTTGAAATGTTGACGGGTCGTATTCCCTATGATGGAGACAGTGCGGTGACCATTGCCCTCCAACATTTTCAACAACCTCTCCCCTCTGTAAGAGAAAGTAACCCTGAGGTTCCTCAAGCCTTGGAAAATATCGTTCTCAGAGCGACAGCGAAAAAGTTAACAGACCGCTATAAGACAGTAGCAGAAATGTATACGGATTTGGCCTCGGCCTTATCAGCTGAACGTCGCAATGAAAAACGAGTTGTCCTTGCAGATAATAAGGTAGATACTAAAACACTGCCTAAGTTATCTCAGGTGGCGCCTGAAACCAAGCGTCCTCAACCCAATGTGGAAAATAAGAAGGTCACCCCAACTCCTTCTGCTCCAAAAAATCTCAAAACCAAGCGGCGGATGCGAACCCGCTACAAGGTTTTGATTGGTGCCTTTGTCCTGATTTTTGCGGCTGTAATCGCCATGCTCTATAATACACCAGATACGGTTATGGTACCAGATGTAAAGGGGCAGACTTTAAAGGTGGCAACGGAGAAAATTGAATCAGCTGGCTTGGTCGTTGGAACTGTAACAGAAGAAGCCTCTTCTGAGGTGAAAGAAGGGACTGTTCTGAGGACAGATCCAGCAGCCAATACCTCAAAACGTGAGGGAAGTAAGGTCAATATCGTCATTGCTATGGAGGAAGTAATCACCGTTCCAGATTTAGCAGGCAAGGAATTGGAGACGGCCAAGGCTGAGTTGGAATCTCTAGGCTTTAAGATTGGCACAGTGACGGAAGAAAATAGTGAAAGTCAAGCCGCTGGTTCGGTCATTTCAACAGATCCAGCAGCCAATAGCTCAAAAGCCAAGGGCAGTACCATCAATATCGTCGTATCAAAAGGCGTAGAGACAGTAGCTGTCCCAAATGTTGCTGGCAAAAAATTAGAGACAGCTAAGTCAGAATTAACCTCAGCAGGATTTACAGTCGGAGAAGTTAGCGAGGTCTATAGTGATAGTGTAGCGACTGGCCTTGTCATTGCAACTGACCCCGTTAATGGTAGTAAAATTCCTAAGAATTCCACTGTTAATATCCAAGTATCCAAAGGTGCGGCTATCACCATGCCAGACTTTGGTTATATGCGTGTGAGTTATGCTGAAGCCAGAAGACAATTACAAGCCATAGGTATTTCTGTTTCCACTATTGAAAAAGTAGAGGATCCCTCTCACACGAGCGCAACAGGAGATATGGTAATCAGCCAATATCCAGCTGCGGGAAGTAAAATTGAAGGAACAGTCACTCTCTACGTATCGGTTGCCTCATCCAATGGTCATCAAGGGACACAGACGACTGAAACTACCGTTCCCTCAGGTAACTAGGTAAAAATGTTCGTTCCCTCGGTAAATGCCTCAGACCACAGACAAACATCGCTTTTGGTGTTTGTCTTTTTCTTTTTTTTTACTACTTCAGTAGGAGGAAAATTGCATAAAATTTGGTACAATAAGTAGGAAAGGATTCGTGCATGAGGAAAGTACAGTTTTTTATTTTGATTGAAACAGTCATTTTTATGATGGCTTTCTTTGATATCCTGGCCAATGAGGGGGCGAGGGCCATTCTCCTTTTTGCCATGCTTCTGTTGTTAGTCCGTTATTTGATGGGTGGAAAGGGAGTTGATTTTCTACTAGTCAGCGCTAGCGGCCTCTTTTTTCTAGTCTTCATGCTCAATCCCTATTTCATATTTGGCATGCTCTTGATCTCAGTCTATATGATTATCAACTTCTTTTCTCGCTATGAAAAGAAGAATCAGTATACCCACATCCTCTTGGATGACCAGCCTTTAGAAGCTAGGCGTGAGAAAACCCAGTGGTTTGGAAACCAGGACCATACCAAAGACCAGTACGGCTTTGAAGACATTAATATTATCCGCCTTTTTGGAAATGATATTGTAGACTTGGATGAGGGAGTTCTCATTGGTCGAGACAATATTGTCGTTATTCGCAAGACTTTTGGTCGGACAAAGATTGTTGTTCCTATTGATGTAGAAGTTTCCCTGTCCGCTTCTAGTCTGTATGGCCGAGTTCGCTTCTTAAATCTTTCTTTTTGGGACCTGCGCAATGAAAGTTTTTCCATTACCAGTCCCAGCTATAAGGAATCGCATAAACGGGTCAAGATAGTCGTCAATTGCCTCTTTGGAGATGTGGAGGTGATTCGCGTATGATGAAGAAAAGTACAGTCTTTCTCCTAGCCTGGTATGCAACAGTCATGGTTTTTGTGGTTTTAGCAGCAGTTTTACCCCTTCTCAACTATTCTGTTCTCGACCTGGCTCTCTGGATTTCAACGGAGCAGCTCATTTTTACCCTTATCTTGCTCATTGTGATTTTGACCTTTTTCCTCATTATTTTGGTACAGACATCCAATATCTTAGCAACGCAAGGGATGCGACAAAATCTTCGCTCTATCCTGCAAAACAAGAGCATTCGAGCGACAGCAGATGAGGATCAACTGTTGCTGCAGTTGTCGGAAAAAGTAACTAGTTTGACCAGGCAAGTGCAGATGATTGATAATCAAGACTTGGTCAAACGAGAAGAAATTGTAGAGGATGAGCGTCGGCGAATTGCCAGAGACTTACATGATACGGTCAGCCAAGAATTGTTTGCAACCAGCATGATTCTATCTGGCTTGACTAGTAATTTAGCCAGCATCTCTGCAGAAAATATGAACCAGCAGCTTCAAACAGTCAAGCAAATGATTGAGACGGCCCAGCGTGATTTACGGATTCTGCTCTTGCATTTACGGCCTAGTGAATTGGATGGCAAAAGCTTGGTAGAAGGATTTGAACTCATTCTCAAAGAAGTCAGTGATAAAAGTTCGGTAGAAGTCCAATTCAAGCATGAAGTAGGAACCTTGCCAAAACTGGTGGAGGAGCATCTTTTCCGAATTGCCCAAGAAATTATCAGCAATACCCTTCGCCATGCCCATGCCAAACATTTGGATGTTTACTTGATGCAGTCTGATACAGAATTGCAACTTAAGATGACAGATGACGGTGTTGGCTTTGTACAGGATGAGGATCAGGAACTCAGTTACGGATTGGCCAATATTCAGGAACGGGTTGAAGATTTGGCAGGTACCCTGAAAATCCGAACCGCCCCTAATAAAGGAGTAGCCATTGATATCCGTATCCCATTACTAAATGGCAGAGAAGATGCCGACGCCTCAGAAAAAGGAGACAAGAATGTCAAAAATTAAAGTAATGCTAGTAGATGACCACGAGATGGTGCGACTAGGTCTAAAAAGTTTTTTGAATTTACACGACGATATTGAAGTCATTGCAGAAGCAGACGATGGTGAAGAGGGCTTGGAAAAGGCCCTAGCCATTCAGCCAGATGTCATTGTCATGGATTTGGTCATGCCAAAAATGACAGGAGTAGAAGCAACCCTTGCCATCCTGGAAGAATGGAAGGAGGCCAAAATCGTCATCCTGACCTCCTATCTGGATAATGAAAAAATTTACCCAGTCCTCGAGGCTGGTGCCAAGGGCTATATGCTTAAAACCTCCAGTGCGGAGGAAATTCTGGCAGCCATCCGTAAGGTTGCAAAGGGCCAGCTAGCCATTGAAACGGAGGTAGAGAAAAAGGTTGAAGATTACCGCAACAACCCTGCCTTACATGAGGACCTAACTGCCCGCGAGCGTGATATCCTCGCACTCTTAGCTAAGGGATATGACAACCAACGAATCGCGGATGAGTCCTATATTTCTCTTAAAACGGTCAAGACCCATGTATCCAATATTTTATCCAAACTACAAGTGAGTGACCGCACACAGGCAGTTGTCTACGCCTTTCAACATGGTCTGGTAGCACAGGATGAAGAATAATGGTATAATATCGGAGATGTTATATCAGTCAACTTGAGCAAAAATAGAAGAAATTAGGAGACTTATGGACGCAAAAACAAAATACAAGGCAAAGAAAATCAAAGCAGTCTTTTTCGATATCGATGATACCTTGCGCATCAAAGATACGGGCTTTATGCCAGAGTCCATCAAGACAGTGTTTGCCGCTCTAAAGAAAAAAGGCATCGTGACTGGTTTGGCTTCAGGACGTGCACCCTATGGTGTTGTTCCAGAGATTCAGGCCCTAGAGCCGGACTATTTTGTCACCATCAATGGTGCCTATGTGGTCGACCGAAAAGGCAATGAAATTTACACCGATGCCCTGCCAATAGATGTCATTGAAAAATATGTGGCCTGGTGTCACGAAGTAGGCATCGAGTTCGGCTTTGCCGGTGGGCAAAAACCTGCGGTTTCCAAACGCATAGATTTGGTTGATCAGGCCATCAGCCCAGTTTATGGCCAAATTGAGGTGGACCCAGACTTTTATAAACATTCGCCGGTCTACCATATGTGGACCTTTGAGGATCAGGGGGATGCCCTCCAACTATCAGCAGAACTGCTCAAGGATGTTCGCCTGGTTCGATGGCACCCCAATTCATCCGATGTCATCAAAAATGGCATTTCTAAGGCTTCAGGAGTGGCCCATGTTTTAGAAAATCTTGGTCTCAAAGCTGAAAATGTCCTCGTATTTGGCGATGGCCCAAATGACATGGAACTTTTTGACTATGCTGGCCTCTCCGTTGCAATGGGCAATGGGGACGAAGCTCTCAAGGCCAAGGCAGACTTTGTAACAAAAACAGTAGAAGAAGACGGCATCCTATATGCCCTGGAGGAACTCGGTTTGGTAGAAAAACAATTGCATTTCCCACAAGTTGACCTGACAAGTGTTGAAGGTCCAGTGGCCACAGTAAAAACAAATCACGGAGACTTGAAGATTCAACTCTTCCCTGAACAGGCTCCAAAAACAGTTGCCAACTTTGTGGCCCTCTCTAAAGATGGTTACTACGATGGCGTGATTTTCCACCGCATCATCAAGGATTTTATGATTCAAGGTGGCGACCCAACTGGTACAGGTATGGGTGGTAGCTCTATTTATGGTGACCGCTTTGAAGATGAATTTTCGATGGAAGTTTTCAATCTTCGTGGGGCTCTCTCCATGGCCAATGCCGGCCCAAATACCAATGGTAGCCAATTCTTTATTGTCCAAAACAGCACACTTCCTTATGCTGCCAAGGAATTGGAACGTGGTGGATGGCCAGTTCCCATTGCAGCCCTCTATGCAGAAAATGGTGGCACCCCACACTTAGATCAACGCCATACCGTTTTTGGGCATCTCATGGATGAAACTTCCTACCAGGTTTTAGATGCTATTGCAGCAGTTGAAACTGGTGCACAAGATAAGCCATTGGAAGATGTTGTTATTTTGGGCGTGGACATTGAGGATTAAATAAGATGAAAATCGGAGATAAGATTCAAGGGGTTATCACAGGAATCCAACCTTACGGAGCTTTTGTGGACCTGGAAAATCAAACGAGGGGCTTGATTCACATTTCAGAAATCAAGACAGGTTTTATCGAGAATATCCATGATATCCTTAAAGTGGGCCAAAAAGTCCTGGTTCAGGTGGTGGATTATGATGAATTTACTGGTAAGGCCAGCCTTTCTCTTCGTACCTTAGAAGAGGAGAAACAGTCCATCCCGCGCCGCCACCGCTTTACCAATGAACGCCACAAGATAGGCTTTAGCCCCCTTGAGAAACAATTACCTTCATGGATTAAGGAAGCAAAAGACTTTTTACAACAGAAAAAATGAGAGTGGGGCAAAATCGGTCATTTCGAAGAAAGTCGATTTCGTCGACCACTGCGCTATAAGTATCTAAAACGAAAAAATAGAGTTTGGAACTACTTTTGTCCCAAACTCATTTTTTTATTTTATAACCCTTTCAGATTATTCAAATTCATAAAGTGCTGTTGATAAGTAGCGCTCGCCATTATCTGGCAAGATAGCCAAGACTTTTTTTCCAGCGCCCAGTTCCTTGGCAATCTGGATGGCAGCATGGATAGCCGCACCCGAAGAAATACCCACCAAGAACCCTTCCTTAGCACCGATGCTACGTCCTGTTAAAATAGCATCATCACTGCTGACACGAACAATTCCATCGTAGGCCTTAGTATCCAAGGTTTCTGGAATAAAGCCAGCTGAAATTCCTTGAATCTTATGTGGACCAGGTTTTTCACCAGAAAGGACAGCTGATTCATCTGCCTCTACTGCGTAGATTTTGACTTCTGGATTCGCTTTTTTCAAGGTATGGGAAACACCTGACACAGTACCACCCGTACCAACACCTGATACAAAGGCATCCAAGCCGGTGTCACCAAAGGCCTCCAAGATTTCTACACCAGTTGTGGATTCGTGGATGGCAGGATTGGCTGGATTGTTAAATTGCAAAGGTAGGAAGGCACCTTTTTCTGCTACAATTTCTTCTGCCTTGGCGATAGCCCCCTTCATCCCTTCAGCTCCAGGGGTCAAGACCAACTCTGCCCCATAAGCTTGAATAATTTTCCGACGTTCAATGGACATAGTTTCTGGCATGACAATGATAACCTTGTAACCCTTGGCAGAACCTACCCAGGCCAAACCAATACCAGTATTTCCACTGGTTGGCTCCACAATCGTATCACCTGGTTTGAGGGTACCAGCTGCCTCTGCAGCCTCGATCATCGCAAGTGCAATCCGGTCTTTGACAGAGGATCCTGGGTTGAAAGATTCAAGTTTCACATAGACGTCCGCAGCTCCCTCAGGGACAACTCGATTTAGTTTAACGATTGGGGTTTTTCCCACTAGTTCAGTGATATTGTTATAAATGGCCATGCGGCACCTCCATTTTCTATTTCTTCCAGTATACTCTGCCTATGAAACTTTGTAAAATATAAAAAACCTATCAATACCATAGGCTTTTTTAATGCAGGGGAATTTCGACGACCCGACTCGCTGTCTGTTCGGCCTTTACCTTCCCGCGATAAAAATCCTCCAAATCAGCCAGAATCATTGCGACCTGATTCTTGTCTGTGTATATGGTTGTTTCAATATCTGCTAAAAACTGTGTATCATATTCCTCCAAGCCATGCTTGTTACGCCAGTTAGCAAATTCCTGATATTGAGCATAGTCCAAATGAACAGTAATACCTTCTTGTTCCTTGACAAGGACCGTACCAATTTCTGTGATAGCTTTAGCAACACTACCAGCATAAGCCCGAATGAGTCCACCAGATCCTAATTTGATACCCCCAAAATAACGAGTGACTACCGCAACAGTATCTGTCAACCCTTGCTTTTCCAGAACCGTCAACATGGGCACGCCTGCTGTTCCAGAGGGCTCCCCATCGTCCGAAGACCGCTTGATTTCTGCATTTTCTCCCAAAATGAAGCAGGAGCAGTTATGGTTGGCTTTGTGATGCTCTTTTTTAATACGGTGGATAAAGTCCCTGGCTTCGTCCTCTGTTTTGACCCGTTTGAGGTGGCAAATGAAGCGAGATTTTTTGATTTCTTCTTCGACAATACCATCTTCTTTAATTGTTATATATTCATTCATAGCTTGATTCTACTAATTTTTTTCCTGCTTCGCAAGTCTTTTACGAATGAATAAGTGATGACTGAAATTCAAGATTACTATGGAAGACTGTTTACCAAGGGTCAGCTGACAGACAGCGAGCGCCAGCTAGCAAGCATACTTCCTATTATAAATCCAAATGCCTGTCCCCGCTGCGCCACACCATATTTTGATAATCACCAGTTACCGAGTGGAGCCTATTATTGCAGAGAATGCATCCTTCTAGGGAGGGTGCGATCAGACCAAGAGCTCTATTATTTTTCGCAAAAAGCATTTCCAAAACAGGATTCTCTCAAATGGCAAGGAGAATTAACTCCATATCAAGCCCAAATTTCGCAAGCTCTCTGTCAGGCAGTTGACGAGAATCGTCCCAGTCTGGTCCATGCAGTGACAGGGGCGGGTAAGACGGAGATGATCTATGCAGTCGTGGCCAAGGTGCTTGACCAAGGTGGTGCAGTCTGTATTGCCACACCTCGGATTGATGTCTGTATTGAGCTACATAAGCGGCTGGTCCAGGATTTTAACTGCCCCATCGCCCTGTTGCACGGAGAGTCGGAAGTCTACTCTCGGACACCCTTGGTCATTGCCACGACCCATCAGCTTCTCAAGTTTTACCGGGCCTTTGACCTCCTCATTATTGATGAAGTAGATGCCTTTCCCTATGCTGATAATCCCATGCTTTATCAGGCAGTAGATCAGTCTACCAAAGAAGATGGTCTTCAACTCTTCTTGACAGCCACCTCCACAGATGAACTAGATAAAAAGGTTAAAGATGGAAGGTTGCAGCCTCTCAAATTACCTAGACGTTTCCATGGGAATCCATTAGTGGTTCCACAAAAAGTCTGGTTACAGGGATTAGAAAAAAAGTTAAAAAAAGACCAGTTACCTAGGTCCTTAAAAAGCCACATCACAAGACAGAGGCAAACAGGATTTCCTCTTCTGCTCTTTGCACCAGAAATCAAAATTGGCCAGAAGTTAGCCACTGTGCTAGAAAAACTATTTCCTGATGAGAATATCAGCTTTGTTTCTAGTCAAACGGAAAATCGATTAGACATTGTTGAAGGTTTTCGTAATAAGGATATTACCATCTTGGTGTCTACCACCATTTTGGAGCGTGGGGTCACCTTTCCCTGTGTTGATGTGATGGTGGTTGAGGCCAACCACCGTCTCTACACTTCGTCATCGCTTATCCAAATTGGTGGACGAGTCGGACGGAGCATGGAGCGACCGACTGGAGATTTGCTTTTTTTTATGGAAGGAAGTAATCGTGCTATTGAGAAAGCCATCGCAGAAATCAAGACTATGAATCAGGAGGCGGGATATGACTAAGTGTCTATTTTGTCAGGAGATAAATCAGGAAAGGCAACTCTTTTCAGACATCCTTTTTCTAAAAAAGAAAGGGTCCTCCCTCTGTCAAGATTGCCTCGACCAGTTTGAGCCTATTGCTGGATCAACTTGCCAATTTTGTTGTAAAAAAAGTCAATCTACTCCCTGCTCAGACTGCCTCTATTGGCAAAGTCAGGGAGAAGAAGTTGATCATCAAGCCCTCTATCATTACAGCGGTAAGATGGCGGAATATTTCAGTCTTTATAAATTTCATGGAGACTATTGTTTAAGGCACGTTTTTGCAAAACAGGTTAAACTAGCCCTATCAGCTTATCCAGACTATACGATTGTTCCTATCCCTGTCAGTCAAGAGCGATATGAAGAACGAGGTTTCAATCAAGTGTTTGGGCTATTGGATGCAGCAGAAGTAACCTATCTACCTATTTTAAAAAAATATCACCATCAAAAGCAATCTGAAAAGTCCAGAAGTGAGCGTCTACAAACTCCACAATTTTTTTACATAGAAGAAAAGAATCCACTCCCAGAAAAAATAATTTTAGTGGATGATATTTACACTACGGGGGCAACAATCCAGCTTGCTAAGGCACTTTTAATGAAAAACGGAGCGAAAACAATCAAAACTTTTTCACTTTCACGATGAGAAAACGGTTGCAAAAAAAGAATTAAGTGGTATAATAAGAGTGAACAAAGGCGAAAGCCAAGAAAGAGGTACTTATTATGATTAAATTTAGTATTCGTGGAGAAAACCTCGAAGTAACCGATGCTCTCCGTTCTTACGTTGAGGAAAAAGTAGCCAAGATTGAGAAATACTTCAACGAAAATCAAGAACTGAGTGCAAAAGTTAACTTAAAAGTTTATCGTGAAAAGACATCCAAAGTAGAAGTAACTATTCCACTAGGTTCCATCACCCTTCGTGCGGAGGATGTATCCCAAGATATGTATGGGTCCATTGACCTAGTCGTAGATAAAATTGAACGCCAGATTCGACGCAACAAAACAAAGATTGAAAAGAAAAACCGCCAAAAAGTTGCCACTGGTCAAATCTTTACTGCAGACCTAGTAGAACAAGTAGAAGAAGATGTAAAAGTCGTTCGCACCAAACAAGTAGACTTGAAACCAATGGATTTAGAAGAAGCTGTTCTTCAACTAGAACTTCTTGGACATGACTTCTTCATCTATACAGATGCGAAAGATGGCGCAACAAATGTCCTCTACAAACGTGAAGAAGGCGATCTTGGTTTGCTAGAAGTACGTCAATAAGAAATTAAGAAGCCACAGGTCAATCTTGTGGCTTTTTCGTTTATGAAGTTTTTGAATCCATCTAGCTTCCTTAGTTGCAAGATAAATGAATGAGCTGATAGATCGTCAGTTAGATTCTTTTTTAAAAAATTAACAGAAATACTTGACAGCCCTGCTTATAATCTGATATAGTATAACAGCTGTCTGAAAGAAATGAAGCAATGTTATCTACTTCAATATTTTTTAAAAAAATTGAGAGTTACCTATTGACAGCTCAGGAAGAGTATGCTAGAATGATATAGTTGTCTCTGAGAGAGGCTTCAATATATAAGACCTTTGAAAATTAAAGAAGACGAACCAAACGTGCAGGGTGATTTATAGGAATATAAATCGTCAATGAACAAAAAACAATAAACGGATAAGCCAGAGTGCTTAGCCGGACAAACGATTATTTTTAATGAGAGTTTGATCCTGGCTC
>Ga0116175_1001835_pt1 | contig 13310 bp, 9 predicted proteins | sample AD_UKC125_MetaG_FD_89802 | JGI IMG/M metagenome (GOLD analysis project Ga0116175, IMG submission 89802) | Active sludge microbial communities of municipal wastewater-treating anaerobic digesters from USA - AD_UKC125_MetaG | ecosystem: Engineered > Bioreactor > Anaerobic > Digestate | place: USA... | reverse complement strand
TTTCATTTACGTGATGCACTTGACCTCGTATCCAAGCGCGCGCCGGCGGTGATGCGCAAATTTGGGGGCCACGCGATGGCTGCGGGGCTCACCATCGCCCAGGCCGATTTCAGCGCTTTCGCAATGGCTTTTGAGCAAGTCGCGAATGAGTGGCTCACTCCTGAACAACTGGAGCAACGGGTCGATAGTGACGGGTCGTTCGATCTCGCAGAGTTTGACTTTGACACCGCCGAAGCCCTGCATCGTCATGTCTGGGGGCAGGCCTTTCCGGCGCCGATGTTCGATGACGAATTCGCCGTGATGGATTCGCGCATTGTCGGCCTCAAGCACACCAAGCTCAGGCTCAAGCGCTCAACTGCGGGCGGCCGTAACGCACCGGCGCGCATCTTTGATGCAATCCGCTTCAACACCACCGAGCCGCCACCGCAGCCAATGCGAGCCGCGTACCGCGTGTCGCTATCGGAGTATCAGGGCGCGCAGCGGCTGGAGCTCATCGTGGAGCATTGGTGGCCTGCAAATCAGGTCTGAGCGGCCAGTTTTTTCGGGGCCTTTGCCAGCCAGGCCTGGCGGATCAGTTGCTGCACGACTTCGGTATTTGCATCACTTAGTCTGATACGCACGCCAACGACCTTGCCACCCCACAACAGTTTCTCGACGAACTCGGGATGCAACGTCAGCGCAACCTCGCGCGCCTGATCCGGCACGAACACATGAATGTGCGTCCCCTCCGGCGGGACGGTTACAAAGATCTTGCCGCAAACGCGGAACGATGTGTAGTGGAAATGCGGCTGCTCTGCCACTTCGGACAGCGACAACGCAAATAGACGCACAGCAGCGATTGGCATCATGCCCGGACATTAGCCCCCGCGGCATGCAATGGCAACCATTGATGTGTCGTGCGAAACGACAGATGTCTTGGTAGCAATTCAGAGCAAAGGTCAGAAAAAGCAGCTTGGCGCTTATCTGAACAGGCCGTGGCGACGAAGCTCGCGGCGATAACTTCTGAAGTGCAGGTGAAATTGCACGCCATCAAAATACTGTATAAAATTACAGTTATGAAGGCGCAGTTTTTCACTCAACTTGCTGCTAGTCACCCTGTACTGCGCGATCATGTGCGATTGGGAGCAGAGACCTCCACCAGCACAGCGAATGGCGCGGTATCAGGCAATAACGGACTCAGGGGCGTAGCCAGCAGCTTTGCTGTACTGGATGCCTATCTGCCATGGCAGGGCTGGCCTGCGGGCGCGATGACCGAAATCATGACCGACGCATCCGGGTGCGGTGAACTGTCATTACTGCTGCCTGCAATGGCGCGGTTGACCCAGCAAAAGCGTCCAATTCTTTGCATCGGCGCGCCTCATGAATTGTTTGCACCGGCTCTGGCGCAGACAGGTGTTGACCCGGATTACGTCACGCAAATTCATTCAGCCAGCTCATCATCAAAACACTTCAAGGAGAACTTGTGGTCCGCCGAACAAGCCTTGCGAACTGGGCTACCGGGCATAGTGGTGCTGTGGACTCCTGCGCACTCGATATTGACACCGGAAATCTTGCGACGGTTGCATCTGGCGAGCCTGGCGGGCGCAGGCAATGCGCCTGCTGCGACGACGCCCCCTGTACTGATTCACTTCCGTGGCGCCTCATCCATGTCGCAGCCCTCACCGGCCTGGTTGCGCTTTGGCTATGCGGCGGATGATGCACATATTCGTCTGCAAATCATCAAGTGCCGGGGGCGTGAACTGACGCGACCACTTATTACGCTGGATCGTGCCGCAGTGCAGGCCAGACTTTATCGGCAAAGGGTCGCGTCACAGCTGCTCGATAGCACTGTCGAATTTGGCATCACGTCCCTACCGCACATTAACGCAGCAACCCAATACGCCTCAACAACGTTCGCAGTCATTGCAGCAAACGCAACACACGAGGCGAAAGAAAAATCGGGCCGGGCCAACACGCAGCCGAGCCATTCCGAAGATCAGCACGCTACACACCCACCTATTTCCACCAGCACGGCGCACTAGGGCGTGTTAAGCAATGTGGCTGGCGGTTCACGTCCCTCATCTGCCTCTGCAGGCACTGTCGGACTCTATTCAGCAATCGGTCCCAGCCCTGATTTTTGACCGGGTCGGGCGACGTGATGTCGTAATCGCCTGCACCCGTATCGCCGCAGAACTTGGCGTCAAACCCGGGCTGCAACTGGCTGAGGCTCACGCACTAAGCAACCAGCTTGTGGCCCTGCCCCGTAATCCAGGACGCGAGACGGAATGCCTGCAACATCTGGCCAACGTACTGGCGGTACTGACGCCCAACATCCACATCAGCGATGACTTTGGCCTGCTTCTTGAAGTTGGCTCTTCGCGCGCACTATTCGATGGCTACGAGAAGCTTCTGCGCAACGCCATCGTGCTGGTTGATGCCCAACGCCTTCGCGCGAACCATGTGCTTGCGCCAACCGCTCGTGGCGCACGCTGGCTGGCAAGAGCACACCGGGAACTGCTGATCGAGGAGCAGATTGACGAATGGCTGGACGATCTGCCAGTCAGGTGCATGGATATCAAACCTGATCTCATCAAAGCTCTCGGCGAGCTCAATCTGCATTTCCTGTCGTCAATCCGCCGTATTGAAACTGCCGAACTTAACCAGCGTTTCGGCACGGAATTGACAATGGCACTCGATCACGCCTACGGCAAAGTCTCATGGTCGTTGCCATTCTGGAAGCCTGCACAGGCCTTCCACCAGTATGTCGAATTTCTGGAGCTTGTCACCGACCAGCAGCACTGGTGGCCTGGCGTCTCCGTTCTTCTGCATCAATTGCAGGAGTTCCTGCGACTGCGTTCGCAAGCAGCAATATCAGTTTTGTTTTCATTTTCAAACGGTCGCCAGCAGACGAGCCAGCTGAGTTTGGCATCAGCTCATGGCATTCATCTGGCCAGCGAATGGTTGCGGCTGCTGCAAGCCCAGCTTGAGCGCAGTTCAATCCATCATGAAATATCGCGAATTGATCTGTTCTGCAGCGACTCAAAAGCATTGCAAGTCCAGGCGCTGGATTTGTTCGATCAGCATAGAAATCGGCAACAAATATGGCAATCGCTGCTCGATCTGCTGACTGCGCGTATCGGAATGCAGTACCTGCTGCTGAAACCGCGCAACCATCAAAGCGCGCTACCGGAATCCAGAAGTATTGCATCAAGCCCGCCCTCATCCGGCAATGCAACTTCACTGCGACCCACCTGGCTGATCGATCCGCCGCGTCGCCTGTACGGCGACACATTACGCCGTTTACGTCACTCACTGGTACTGCGACAGCCAGAGCGCATCGAGACACTGGATGGCAACACCTCAGCTGATCAGGTCAACGCGGTTCATCGCGACTACTACATCGCCATCGCTGAACGTCATAGCTACTGGTGGGTGTATCGTGAACGGGCGACAGATTGCTGGTTTTTGCAGGGCATCTTTGCTTAGGCAAGCACAACGTCCCGGTATCAGGCATTACCGATGAAACCTGTCTATGCGGAGCTTTTTTGTCGCTCCAATTTCAGCTTCCAGCATGGCGCATCCCACCCGGAGGAGCTGGTTGAAACTGCGTACGACCTTGGCTATGGTGCCCTTGCCATCACTGACGAATGCTCGCTGGCGGGTGTAGCGCGCGCCTTTACCTCATGGCGAGATGCCTGTGAAAAGAGAGGGCATTCAATTGAAAGCTCTCCGCTGCGCCTGATCGTTGGTGCCTGCTTCCGCTGTGATGACAGCGAGATCATCCTGCTGGCGAAAACCCTCAGCGGCTACGAACATCTATGCCAGCTTGTGACCCGGTGTCGGATCGATACCGACAAGGGCACCTATTCCTTCGATCCGGGCGAGCTGTCAGCAATCAGGCAATGCTGTGCAATCATCATTCCCGGTTCATCCTCAGAAGTGCTGGGCACACTAATAGAGAAGACCAGCCAGCTTTCACGCGCCATTGGCTTCGTGCGCAAATTGACCGCAACCGATCCCCTGCGCTTCGAGCATGCGCTTTCTGTGGCACAGAAGCACGCCCTGCCTTTAACCGCTTGCGGCGATGTACTCATTCATGACAAATCCCGACAGGGTTTGCGCGACATTTTGTGCGCAGTCAGGAATCACACCACAGTGGATCAACTGGGCGGACTTGCCGAACAAAATGCAGAGCGTTGTCTGAGGCCGCTCACCGCGCTGACACATCTCTACCCCGCTGAATTGCTGTTGAACAGCGTGGCAATTGCGAGGCTTTGCACATTTACGCTGGCAGAGCTTCGCTATCAATACCCTGAGGAGTTTGTTCCTGCGGGACTGTCTGCAGCAAGATACCTTCGCAAGTTGACCCGCCTCGGTGCCAACCGCCGCTATCAAAACCACATTCCATCGAAAGTCAGAAGCCAGCTGAGGAAAGAATTCCGACTGGTCACCGAGAAAAAGTATGAGGCCTATTTTCTGACCGTGTACGACATCGTGCGTGAGGCACGGCGTCTGGAGATTCTTTGTCAGGGCCGTGGCTCTTCGGCGAATTCCGCGATCTGCTATTGCCTGCACATCACGGAACTTGATCCCGCACGATGTCATCTGCTCTTTGAGCGCTTCATCTCCAAAGAACGCGACGAGCCGCCGGATATCGACGTCGACTTCGAACACGAGCGAAGGGAAGAAATCATTCAATACGTGTTCAAACAGTACGGCCGTCATCGTGCAGCGCTCTGCGCAACGGTCATTTGCTATCGCACCAAGGGCGCAATCCGTGATGTCGGCAAGGCGCTCGGGTTTTCTGAAGATCAGCTTGACCGCATCAGCAGGAATCTCTCGTGGTGGGACAAAAGGTCTGAACTGCACCAGCGGCTCGCCGAAATTGGCTTCGATGCTCAGGTGCATCGCGTTCAGCAGTTGCTCAAATACACCGCCGAGCTACGCGGTTTTCCCCGACACCTCTCGCAGCACCCGGGGGGCTTTGTGCTGGCCGAGCACCGGCTCGACAAGAAGGTCCCCATCGAAAACGCAACGATGCCCAACCGCACCGTGATTCAATGGGACAAGGATGACATTGAAGAGCTGGGCATGATGAAGGTCGACATCCTCGGGCTCGGCATGTTGTCCTGCCTGCGCCGCTCCATGGCACTGGTCGCACAGCAGACCGGTCAGCCGTTCACCATGCACGATATCCCGAAGGAAGATCCGGCTGTGTACGAGATGCTTTGTCGCGGCGAGAGCACAGGCGTCTTCCAGGTCGAGTCCCGGGCGCAAATGAACATGCTGCCGAGGCTGAAGCCCGAAAACTATTTCGATCTGGTCGTACAGATCGCCATCGTTCGCCCCGGGCGGATACAAGGCGGCATGGTTCACCCCTATCTCAAGCGTCGCCAGGGGCTTGAGGCTCAAAGCTACCCTTCGTCGGCCGTCGAGAGCATCCTGAAACGCACGTTGGGCATTCCGATTTTTCAGGAGCAAGTCATGGAGCTATCCATGAAAGCGGCCGGTTTTTCAGCCGGTGAGGCCGACAATCTGCGCCGCTCAATGGCAGCCTGGAAACGCAAGGGCGGCCTGGGTCATCTGAAGGAGAAATTGATCAATGGCATGCTTGAGCGCGGCTATACCTCCGAGTTTGCGGAATCCATTTACAGACAGGTAGAGGGCTTCGGCAGCTACGGCTTCCCGGAATCACACGCAGCGAGCTTTGCCATTCTGGCCTACAACTCGGCATGGGTTAAGTGCCATCATCCTGCCGCCTTTTGTTGTGCCCTGCTCAACAGTCAGCCGATGGGCTTCTATTCGCCATCACAGTTGATACAGGACGCGCAAAAGAATGGCGTACAGATATTGCCCGTTGACATCAATGCGAGTGACTGGGATTGCGCACTGATCTTTAATCATCCGGATCCAGAAAAAAGAACCGCAGGCAAAACCATGCTGCGCCTCGGGTTACGCATGGTTAGCGGCATCAGCGAGACGGTCGCTGGTGACATCGTCAGGCTACGGCAGGAGATTCCGTTTTCGAGCATTCGCGACGTTGTGCAGAGAACGGGTATTGGCACCAAAGTCATCAACGCACTGGCTGACGCCGACGCTTTCAGGCTACTGGCCGGTAACCGGATCCAGTCAAAGTGGATGGCCGCCGCTTCGAAATTGCCCGATCTTCCGGCGGCACCATCAGACATCAGCAACGCAGCAGCGCCGCTCAAGCCCCTCACGCTTGGCCAGGAAGTCATCGCCGATTACCGCAGCACCGGACTCACACTGCGCGTGCATCCCCTGAAACTGCTGCGCGGTCTGCTGGCTGGCACCCAGCAGGCTGCGAGTCTCAAAAAGATTCCCTCCGGTCGCAATATCCGTGTGGCAGGGCTTGTTACCTGTCGCCAGCGCCCCGGCACAGCCAGCGGCGTCACCTTCGTCACGCTGGAAGACGAAACCGGCAACACCAACGTCATCGTCTGGCGCGATCTGGCCGAGAAAGAACGACGTGCGCTGATTGCTTCCCGGCTGATGATTGTCCACGGCAAGCTTCAACATCAGGGCCCAATCAGCCATCTTGTTGCAGCGCACATGGAAGACGCCTCGCATCTGCTTGCTGATCTTGCCGTGGCCTCGCATGACTTTCACTGAGTCCGCCATTGCGCATTGCACAACAGAAAAATGGAACCTGTTTTCAGCCAGCTACGGGTAAGCCCTGAAACAGCATGTTGAGGCGAGTTTCAGAATTCTATTGCCGCCACTGATCGTTTGCGTCGCCTGCGAAACGCAGGACTCGTAAGAAATTGCGTTGCATGCGCCCAATGGCCCGAGCGCTTCCGGCTCGACACTTACTCAACAAGGTCCACTGCGGATCTGCATACAAGGAGGCTCCCATGTCCGATGAAACAACAATTGATCGCCGCAAGTTTCTGAAGTCCGCCACCATCGTCGGCGGTGCCGTCGTGGGCGCCGCGCCGATGGTCAGCGTCGCACAATCGCCGATCACGTTCCGCTGGCAGTCCACCTGGCCCGCGAAAGATATCTTTCACGAGTACGCGCTCGACTACGCGAAGAAGGTCAATGACATGTCGGGGGGGCGCCTCAAGATCGACGTGCTGCCGTCAGGCGCCGTGGTCAAGGCGTTTGACCTGATTGATGCCGTATCCAAAGGCACGCTCGATGGCGGTCACGGCGTACTCGCTTACTGGTACGGCAAGAATTCCGCCATGGCGCTTTGGGGCTCCGGCCCGGCATTCGGCATGGACGCCAACATGGTGCTTGCCTGGCACGAATACGGCGGTGGTCGTGCCCTGCTCGACGAAATCTACAAGGGCCTCAACCTCGATGTGCAGTCGTTTGTCTACGGCCCGATGCCAACACAGCCACTGGGCTGGTTCAAGAAGCCCGTCACCAAGGTTGAAGACTTCAAGGGCCTGAAGTACCGCACGGTCGGTCTCTCCATCGACATTTTCACTGCGCTTGGCGCAGCCGTGAATGCACTACCAGGCGGTGAGATCGTGGCGGCGATGGATCGTGGCCTGCTCGACGCCGCCGAGTTCAACAACACCAGCTCCGACAAGGTGCTCGGCTTCCCGGATGTATCGAAGGTCTGCATGCTGCAGTCCTTCCATCAAAGCGGCGAGCAGTTCGAGATCCTGTTCAACAAGACCAAATACAACGCATTGCCGGCTGATCTGAAAGCGGTAGTCAGCAATGCTGTACAGGCAGCCTCGGCCGACATGAGCTGGAAGGCCATCGACCGCTACTCGCAGGACTACATCGAGCTGCAGAAGATGGGTGTCAAGTTCTACAAGACACCCGATGCCATCCTGCAGGCGCAGCTCAAGGCCTGGGACGACATCACCAAGAAGAAGTCGGCCGAGAACGCGATGTTCAAGAAAGTGCTGGAATCGATGGAGAAGTTCGCGATGCGCGCCTGCCGCTGGCAGAACGACACCAACGTCGACTTCAAGATGGCGTTCCGCCACGCCACCAGCAAGAAGTCATAAATCACGGCTCACGAATCAGCCCCCGCAGTGCAAGCACCCCGGGGGCTTTTTTATGTCGGGCGACCGCCAGGTCGCCGGAAATACTGCGGTCAGCGCAATTACAGTGCACCGTGTCCGAGGAGATCTGAATGCAATCCGTTTTGCTGTTGGTCGACAAAATTTCGACCCGCGTGGGCCAACTCGCTGCGTGGAGCATTGTCGCGCTGACCCTGCTCATTGGTTGGGAAGTGTTCTCGCGGTATGTATTGTCAAATCCGCATCCGTGGGTGATGGATGCGAGCAACATGCTTTACGGGGCGCTGTTCATGCTGGCAGGTGCCTACACACTGTCGAAGAACGGCCATGTGCGAGGTGACGTCCTGTATGGTTTCTTCCAGCCACGCACCCAGGCATTTTTTGATCTGATGTTGTACCTGCTGTTTTTCGTCGGCGGTATCGTGGCACTGGTCTATGCCGGCTGGGATTTCTTCACTACCTCGCTGGCGCAGAACGAACGTTCGTCGATTGCCGCCGACGGCCCGCCGATCTATCCGTTCAAGGCAATCATCCCGGCAGCGGGCCTGCTGCTGCTCATTCAGGGTCTGGTGGAGATCGTTCGCTGTGTGATCTGCCTGAGAACAGGCGACTGGCCCTCGCGCGAGGAGGACGTCGAGGAGGTCGATGTCGACAAGCTGAAAGCGATGGTCACGTCACATACCAGTAGTACCGACGCCGGCGCACAGGGAGCACGGTAATGTTGAAACTGCGCAAGGAACTCTGGTTCGGGCTCATCATCATGGCGGCCATCGCGCTGCCCACGCTGATCCTCATGCCGTGGAGCAGCATGACCCTGGGCCACTATGGCCTGATGATGCTGGCGCTGGTGGTGGTCGCCATCATGCTTGGCTTCCCGACGGCGTTCACGCTGATGGGTATGGGCGTAATCTTCGCTTTCATCGCCTACTTCGCCCAGAAAGGTGGTGACCCCAATGTCGCCGTGAAGCACACGCTGGACCTGATGGTGCAACGCACTTACGGCGTCATGACCAACGAAGTGCTGATTTCAATCCCGCTGTTTGTTTTCATGGGCTATCTGGTTGAACGCGCCAACCTGATCGAGAAACTGTTCAAATCACTGCACCTCGCGCTGGCCCGTGTACCCGGTTCACTGGCGGTCGCCACACTGGTGACCTGCGCGATCTTCGCCACAGCGACGGGCATCGTCGGCGCCGTCGTCACTTTGATGGGGCTACTCGCGCTGCCCGCAATGATGCGCGCTGGCTACGACATGAAGCTCTCCGCTGGTGCCATCACGGCCGGTGGCTGCCTTGGTATCCTGATTCCGCCGTCAGTCATGCTGATCGTCTACGGCGCCACGGCAGGCGTGTCGGTGGTCAAGCTCTACGCGGGTGCATTCTTCCCCGGCATCATGCTCGCGGTGCTCTACATCGTCTACGTGATGATCCGTGCGAAACTCAATCCGAAGCTGGCGCCGCCGCTGTCGGCCGAAGACCGTGTAGTGGCGCTTTCTGCAGTACCGGCAGCTGTTGCCACTGCGCCGGGCCAGCGAGCGCTCCCGGCGCTGCTGACCGCGGTTCGCGGACACCGTGCGGCAGCCATCGGGCGCAAAAGCCTGCTCAAGGAACTGCTGGTGGCGCTGTTGCCAGCCATCGTATTCGGCCTGTTGCTGCTGGCAATTCATCGCGCCGTGACCACGGAACCTGCCGCCGTCGAAACCACTGGTCTGGTCGAAATGGGCAGTGCGAGCGACGCCGCGAAGACCAACTCAGGCAACGATGCGGCGGGCAGCAACGAACTCAAGGAGCCCACCGCCGACGGTGTCAAGGAACCGCCAGCGGCCTCCTCCCTTTCGGAGCTGAAGGAGCCGCCCGCCGACCTCAAGGAACCGCCCACCGATAACGGCAAGGAGGCCACCGCCAGCACTGCCGCCATGAAAGCCGCCACCGATGGCACCAAGGCGGGCAGCGACGCAAGCCGTGCCGTGTCGGCGCCAGCAGCGGAGGGCGCGAAAACAGTTCCCGCTCCTGGCTGGTTCTGGTGGACGCTCGGCATCGTGGTCGCGGCGCTGGTATTGCTTTACGCGGTGCTCGACTGGCAGCGCTACGAAGTCTACAAACTGCTGCTGGCCTCGTTCTTTCCGCTGGCGTTCCTGATTCTGGCGGTGCTCGGCACCATCGTATTTGGGCTCGCCACGCCGACCGAGGCCGCTGCCGTCGGCTCGATCGGTGGTTTCGTACTCGCTGCAGCCTACCTCGCCATCGCGCGCCCCGCAGCCGAGCGGACGAAGATACTGCGCCTGTGGCTGCCACTGTGGGCCGTGGTGCTCGCCGCCGTGGTCTGGTTTGCGTTGCTGAAGTCCGAGTTCATCGTCAGCCCGGTGCCGATGTGGCTGGGCTGGCTGTCGATGACCGCATTTATCGTCTGGTGCGCGCTGGCGACTGTTCAGGTAAAGCTGCAAGGGGTGCTGTCGGAATCGGTATTCCTGACCGCCAAGACGTCGGCAATGGTGTGCTGGCTGTTCGTTGGCTCATCGATCTTCTCGGCCGCGTTCGCGCTGCTGGGCGGGCAGGAAGTGATCGAAAAATGGGTGCTTTCGCTCGGGCTGACGACGACACAGTTCATGCTGCTGTCGCAGTTCATCATCTTCATCCTCGGCTGGCCGCTCGAATGGACGGAGATCATCGTCATCTTCATGCCGATCTTCATCCCGCTGCTGGCCAAGTTCAATGTCGATCCACTGTTCTTTGGGCTGCTGGTCGCACTCAATTTGCAGACGGCCTTCCTGTCGCCACCGGTGGCGATGGCCGCCTTCTACCTCAAGGGCGTGGCGCCGCCGCATGTCACACTGAACCAGATCTTTGCGGGCATGATGCCGTTCATGGTGATTCAGGTAATCGCGCTGCTGCTGCTCTACATCTTCCCGGCGATTGGTCTGTGGCTCCCCGAGGTGCTCTACAAGTAGTCCAGGCACTCAGCTTTCGCACGAAATGACCGCTAATCAAGGGCTGAACGGTCATTTCGTGAAAAGTCGATAATTGCTGGAAATCATCTTCCAGCCCTTATTCAATGGTGCTTTCAGCTCAAAGCTGATCGTCGGCATGAGCTTGGCCTTCGAGCTGGCTGGCGGGCTGCTTCGATCACGCCGACATGATGGCACGGCAGCGGCGGGGGCCGATCAGTTCGGCGTCACTGTCGCTGCAGGCTGGTCAACCGGCTTCGCGCCCTGCCTGCGTGCCAGCCGCATCCCCAGCAGAAAACTGGTGAAGATGACCAGCATGACGAAGGCACCCAGCCAAAGCTCCTTGCCCTCGGCCCAGGCATCCAGCTGCGGCAACAGCAGCTTGCTGGCACCGAACGCCGCCGTGAGCAGGCTGACCGCCGACACCGCGACCGCCATGACCCGCGAAGCGACACGTGCAGTTTCATCGGAGCGGCGAATGAGACGCGAAATCCAGATGCCGTTCAGGCCGTCCGACAGCAGCATGCCGACGACAAACAGACTCGCCAGCAAGAGCGCCGTCATCCAGCCACCAAACGGGTTGGCGGCCACGGCAAACAGCGAAGCCTGGCTCAGGGTATCGAACGAAAACGCAAACAGGGCACCAATCGCCGCCACGGCAAGAGGATTGCCACTGGTCAGCAAACGCGAGAAGCGGCGGCTTCGCCAGCCAACCAGCCGGGCCACATGATGTGACGGCGTCGAGAGCGCACTGTCAATGTTCAACGCCGCGAGCAGGCAGAGCACAACAATCGATACCCAGGCGCCGAACGACTCCAGCCATTCGGGCACTCGCCACGCCTGCGCCAGCGTTGCCACGATCATCGCCATAGCGACGACAACGGCGCCGTGTCCGAGCGAAAACAGAACGCCGGACAGGCGTGCGAGGCGCGGGCGCGTGGCGTAGTTGCAACGGGTCAGGCCGTCGATGGCAGCCAGATGATCGGCATCAAATCCGTGCTTCATGCCAAGCAGCAACGCCACGGCAGCAATACCGCCGAGATCGTGCGGAATCTCCGTTGGGCTCATGGGCAACCCGGCCAGCAACACTGACTATCCACGGTACGGCTCCTTATGCTCAATAAGATCCGCTTGCTTGATACACAAATCGTGCCACCCTTGTCACCAATGTGCGTCAAGCGCGCTTGCGGTTCACCGCGGCCGATGGCGTCTGTGTACGTTGCCGTCGAGTTCGAGTCGAAGGCGATCCACTACAGCAGAAGCAGGCGCCAACGATGTCGTGGCGTATGCGCTTGCCAGTCCAGGCTCCGCGAAAGCAAAAGCCCCGCACTGCGGGGCTTTTTGCGATATATCTTGGCGGAGAGGGGGGGATTCGAACCCCCGATACCTTGCGGTACGCCTGATTTCGAGTCAGGTACATTCAACCACTCTGCCACCTCTCCGAACCGATGATTGTAGCGCAAGATCACTGCACCATCACCGCCGCGAGATTACGTGTTGCGTCGTCTCAACCCTTGGCTGGCGTCGGCTTGGCGCCGGTGCTCGCTTTCGCCGCCGCCGGATTCGCGGTGTTCTGTGTTTTTGGCGCCGCTGCCTGCTTTTGGCCCAATGCTTCAGAAGACGACGGTTGCGCCGCAGCTACCGGCGGTGGCGCTGGGGGCACCCATGTTGATGGCGGCACAGTCTTGCCGGCGGCCTTCATTTCGCGGAAGTAGCGCTCTGCGCTTTTGTCCTGATAGCGCCCGAGGTCCGCAGCTTCCTTCTTGGCAACTTCAGCCGCCTTTGCCTTGGTTTCCTCGGCCTTGGCTTTCTGTTCGTCGGTGAGAACAGGCGTCGGCAACTTCGCGATCGCCAACGTGGTCAGGGCGCTGCCGATGCACAGCACGAGCCAGTGATTCAGTCTTTTCATCAATCATCTCCTCCGACAATAGCCGGCTTGCCTTGGGCAGGCGTCTGCGACTGAGGTTTCGCAGCCTCAGCCTTTGCCTTGTGGTACCAGATCTCGTGGTGCTCTTTCGCCCACACCTCGTCAACTTCTCCGGTCTTCATCGCACCATAGGCGCCCGCCACGCCGAGTGTGCCCATGTAGATGTGTCCCAGCGCACCGAGCATGAACAGGACGGCGCCAGCCAGATGCACCAGGCTCGCAATCTGCATGGTCGCCCGGGTTTGTCCGAAGTTCGGGAAGTTAAGCACGAGGCCAGAGATGCCCACCACCAGGCCAAGCACCGTCACACCGCCCCAGAACCAGACTTTTTCACCAGCATTGAATTTTTCTCTGGGCACATGCCCGTCCGATAAAAGCCCGCCAAAACTAGCGACCCACTTGAGGTCAACGAGCTTCGGCACGTTGTCGCGAACAAACACGACGAAAGTCACGA
>Ga0116175_1001831_pt1 | contig 13326 bp, 10 predicted proteins | sample AD_UKC125_MetaG_FD_89802 | JGI IMG/M metagenome (GOLD analysis project Ga0116175, IMG submission 89802) | Active sludge microbial communities of municipal wastewater-treating anaerobic digesters from USA - AD_UKC125_MetaG | ecosystem: Engineered > Bioreactor > Anaerobic > Digestate | place: USA... | reverse complement strand
GCACCTGGACGTGCTGCAGATATGGCATCGGCCGCAGCTACCAAGAATGCTTCAACAGTCTGGGGTTCTACGTCCCCATGGTGAGCTTCTACCGCTTTGATGACTTCGTTGGATTCTCTGTACTTTCTGAGCAGGTTTACTCCGATTGCCACGTGAGAGCCTTCAACCTCGTGGTCTACAGCTTTGCCTATATCGTGTAAAAGACCAGCTCTTTTAGCCAAAGTGGTATCAACTCCCAGCTCGCTGGCCATTAAACCAGCAAAATAAGCTACTTCTTTGGAATGCTGCAAAACATTTTGCCCGTAGCTAGTTCTAAAGTATAGTTTCCCCAGAAGTTTTATCAGCTCCTCGTTAATCCCTTTCACTCCCACATCAAAAAGAGCTTGTTCCCCTTCCTGGATTATTTTCTCCTCTACCTCAGACTTAGATTTCTCCACCACTTCTTCTATCCTAGCCGGGTGAATACGACCATCCACAATCAATTTTTCCAGAGCCAGGCGAGCCACCTCTCTTCGGATGGGATCGAAAGAAGAAATAACTACTGCCTCAGGAGTGTCATCAATAATTAAATCCACTCCAGTAATTATTTCAAAAGTTCTAATATTGCGACCTTCTCTCCCTATAATTCTTCCCTTCATTTCATCACTGGGTAAGTTAACCACTGATACCGTATTTTCCACTGTGAAATCGGCAGCGTAACGCTGAATGGCTTGGACTACAACTTTTTGAGCTACTTTTCCTGCTTCTCTTTTAGCTCGTTCTTCTGCTTCTTTTATTTTCATCCCTATCTCGTAATCCAGAGTTTTTTCTACTCGTTCCAGCAACTCCTGGCGAGCTTCCTCCACAGAAAGACTAGCAATCCGGGATAATTCCTGTATCTGTCGTGATTTCAAAACCTCTACTGTTTCTCTCTGTTGCTCTATTTCTTCTTGTCGCTTGCGCAAAAGACTTTCCGTTTTCTCTATTTGCTCTAACTTCCGCTCCAGCATTTCTTCCCGACGTAAAAGTCGAGACTCAAAACTCTGCAGCTCCTTTCTCTTCCGCTGAACTTCTTCTTCCAAAGCTTTTCTGTCTTCTAAAACTTCTTCCTTGGCTAAAATCAGCGCTTCTTTTTTAGAAGCTTCCACCTGGCGGAGAGATTCTTCCCACGCTCTCTCTATCTCTTCCTGGGCATTTTTTCTTTCCTTCTGCAGCTGGAAATTTAAAAAACTAAGCCCCCCTATCAACCCTATCGCTATTCCTAGCAAAATATATATAAACTCCATCTATTGGATTCACCCCTTATTCACTTTTCAATGTGCGACTCACATGAGTAGAGATTATTTTAATGGCGACTCAAAATCGAGTCAAGATCCTCCTCCCTTCTGCCAGGCCTCTTCTATTACTTCCCAGGAAAAACCCCGGCGGAGAAGGCGATTATTGATGTTTTCTTCTTCTTTCCCTTCCTTTAACCATCCCTGTATCAACTTTTGAGCGTCTTTCACTTCTTCCTCCCGGGGAAAAAACTCCCGAAGAGAATCCAGAAGAGAAAAGGGAATACCTCTCCGGTACAACTCATCCCTTATAACTTGTAACCCTCTAGGACGCAAATTTCTTCTCTCTTCTATGTAAATCTTTACAAACTCTTCATCATTCAAGTAACCACGCTCTTCTAAAAATTGGAGAGCCTCTTCTATCTCTTCTGCTAGAAAGCCATCCCGAGCTAATTTCTGCAAAAGCTCTCGCCGGGTATACATCCTCCGATTGAGGTAGCGAAAACTTTGCTGGATTATATCTTTCATGAACTATAAGCTATTGCAGGATCAATTCCCATTTGAGAGAGAGCCGCTACCAAAATTTCTTGCGCCACTTCCGGGTTTTCCTTCAAGAACTGCCGAGCATTTTCTTTACCCTGACCCAGGCGATATTCTTCGAAAGAAAACCAGCTACCTGCCCTTTTGATTACCCCGGAGGTTTCTCCCAGACTTAATATCTCCCCCTCCCGGGATATTCCTTCCCCATAAATCAACTCCAGTTCTGCTTCTTTAAATGGAGAAGCTACTTTGTTTTTAACTACTTTAATTCGGGTCTGAGCCCCTATTATTTCTTCTCCTGACCTCAGATAATCTCTTCTTCTCACATCCAGTCTTACACTGGCGTAAAACTTGAGTGCTCTACCTCCGGGAGTAGTTTCCGAAGGTCCGTAACTCATGGCAATCTTTTCCCGGAGTTGATTGACAAAAATAGCCACAGTTTTAGTCTTACTGATGTAACCAGCCAGTCTTCTCAGAGCTTGAGACATCAGGCGAGCCTGCAAGCCGATATAAGAATCGGACATCCCTCCCTCCAGCTCCATCTGAGGAACCAGAGCAGCCACAGAATCCAGCACTACTACATCAATTCCCCCGGTACGCACTAAAGCATCCACTATATCCAGCGCTTCCTCGGCACTTCCGGGTTGAGAAATCAATAACTTATCAATCTGCACTCCGATTCTACTGGCATAGTTAGGGTCCAGAGCATGCTCGGTATCTATAAAGGCTGCCATTCCTCCTTGCCTTTGAGCTTCAGCAATGGCATGTAAAGCAATAGTAGTTTTACCCGAGGCTTCAGGACCAAAAATCTCGACCACCCTTCCCCGGGGGAACCCTCCTACCCCTAACGCAATATCGAGAAGGATTGAGCCACTTTTTATCACCTCTACGTCAGTAGCCAGGGCATCTTGAGATAAATACATAATGGACCCCTTACCATACTTTTTTTCTATAGAATTTATAGCTTGTTCAATCATACTTTCTCTTAAATCTTTAGAGCTTTTTTCCTCACCCATTTTTCTTCACCTCTTTCAAATTAAAAGAACCCAGCTCTTGATAGACTGAGCCTTGAGGGGTTAAAGTGCTCTGATAAAAAACCATTTTCCTAACCTCAGTAGGAAAACTGATATTCTCCCCTTCTAAAGAAGTAAGAGCAAAAGGAGAGCGAAAACGAGCCAGGGTAATATGAGGAGAAAACTCTCTTTCCTCCCTCTCCCATCCCTTTTTAGCTATTCTTTCCTCCACTTCTTCTCTTATCATGGTTATCCTTTCCTCCCCCCTCTGATCTATCCCCACCCACATCACTCGAGCGCGACGGAGAGAAGGAAAAGCTCCCCATTTTTCCAAAGTCACAGGAAAGACAGAAAACCGCCCACTAACTTCTTCCAACAGTTTATTCATTTCTTCTACCTGGGTAACAGGAAAAGCAGAAAAAAAGTGGAGCGTCAGATGAAGCTGCTCTCTTTTAACCCACTTAGCTCGAGGATAAGTTTTTTTCCCCCTTGCAATTAAATCTTCCAGAAAATCTTGAGCCTCACAGGGGAGGTCTAAAGCCACAAAGCTCCTGATAGTAGTACTCATAAGTCAAACTTCTCCTTTAAACACTGAAAAACCATGGTCAGAGCAGATTGAGAAGCAAATCTTTTATTCATCAATCTATCTCCCGAAAAATGGAATTTCTGTACTATAATATCATCTTCACTGGCCAGAGCAATATAGACCAGCCCCACCGGTTTTCCTTCGCTCCCCCCTCCCGGTCCAGCGATACCGGTAATTCCAAGGCCTAAGTCGACTTTTCCCTTCCTGCGCACACTTTGAGCTAAAAACCGAGCCACCTCTTCACTCACTGCTCCTTTTTCTTTTAAAATCTCCTCTGGAACCTCTAAATCCTCTTTTTTAGCCTCGTTGCTATAAACCACATATCCTCGCTCAAAATATTGAGAACTACCTGCTACATCGGTTATCCGATTGGCCACCAACCCTCCAGTGCATGACTCTGCTACCCCCAATTTCAGTCCTTTTTCTTTCATCATATTTCCCACTGCTTCTTCTAAAGTATCACCATAGGGGGTGAAGAAAAATCGATCTAAATGGTGAGCTACTTTGTCTAAAAAGAGAAGGGCCAATTCTTTTTGTTCTAAAGAATAATTTGAGCTATAAACATAAAGCCATACTTCTCCATAATTAGGGAGAAAAGCTATATTGAAAGAAGAAGGCAAATAAGCCAAAAATGGCCTTACCTCTTCGGCTAAATTAGATTCTCCAATACCACAAAACTTGAAGACAGGAGAACGATAAAAATTTTCCTCTTCCTGAGGAAGTTCTTTTTCTATCAAGCTCCAGAAAAACTCCGCCTCTCGAGGAACACCGGGTATGACAAAAATGTTTTTATCTTCCACCTGAAGTTTAAAACCAGGAGCAGTCCCCCGCTCGTTATAGAGTATTTCTGCCCCCTGAGGGATAAAAGCCTGCTTTTTATTATTCTCAGGAGGTTCAACGTTTCTTAACTGGCGATAAAAAAACTGGATTTTATTCCATGCTTCTGAGTTAAAAACTAAATTTCTATTGAAAGCTCTGGCTACTGCCTCTCGGGTCAGGTCATCTTCGGTAGGACCCAGCCCCCCTGACACAATAACCAGCTTTATCTCTTCTTCCTGCATAATGAACTGCAAAGCACTCACTATTTTTTCTATCTGGTCAGGAGCAAAAATAATAAACTGGGGCAATACTCCTCTCTCCACCAGCCTTTGGGCTAAAAAATAAGCGTTATAATCCCTAATCAGTCCGGTTAACAACTCTGTCCCCACACCAAGAATAGCCGCTTTCAAATTTTTTCTCCTTTCAATTCATAATCGTGAGCTTGAGTAACTCTAATTTTCACTATATCTCCTTTGTCTACCTCCCCTTCCCGGGACTCAAACTTTACTTTTCCGTCTACTTCCGGAGCATCTCCATAAGTTCTCCCCCAGCAGTGAGTGATGCCTCTTCTTCTTTGAGCTCCTTCTACTATTACCTCCAGCTCTTCACCTATCAAAGAGTTATGAAAATCTCTCATAACTCTTTTTTGTGCCTTCATAAGTCTCTGATAACGCTCTCTTTTTACCTCCTCTTCCACCTTGGGATAAAGAGAAGCAGAAGGTGCATCAGGAGGTTCAGAATAGATAAAAACTCCCATCCTCTCAAAGCAAAAGTCTTCTACAAAATCAACCAGGTGCTGAAAAGCTTTTTCATCTTCTCCTGGAAAACCCACCAGAAAAGTGGTCCGCAAAAATACACCGGGAATGTTTTTTCTCAAGGTCTCCAGCTTCCCCCTTATTTGCTCTATCGATGAGGAACGTCTCATCCGGCGAAGAATGGCTGGTTCTACATGCTGAAGAGGAACATCCAGGTATTTCACCACATGAGAAGATTCCCCCATGGTCTCTATAAATTCATCATCTAACCCCTGGGGAGAAAAGTACAACAATCTTAACCATATCCCGGGGGGCAAAATTTCATCCAACCGGCGAAGAAGAGATGATATCATTCTCCGGTGGTAGAGGTCTAAGCCATAAGAAGACAGATCTTGAGCTACCAATATTATTTCTTTTACTCCCTGCGATACCAAATTGAGAGCTTCTTTTTCTATTGATTCCATGGTCCTGCTACGCAGAGGACCCCGGATAGAAGGTATCAAACAAAAACTGCATTGATGGTTACAGCCTTCAGCTACCTTGAGATAGGCATAGTGAGGGGGGGTAGATAGCATTCTCTCTGTCCTGTGGTCGTAAAGAAAGAAAGGGGAGTCCAGAAAAAACTTTCCGGGAAAATCACCCTCTAAAATCGAAACCACAAAAGGAAAATCGTTCACCCCCACCCAGTAGTCTACAGCGGGATATAGGGAGTGCTTTTCCTTCCCCCACCGTTGAGCGTAACATCCCATAACCAGCAGTTTTTTAGGGGGATAAGCCTGCTTAAGAAGAGATAATTTCTTTATCCAGTCCTCAGTTTCCTGACAAGCCTCTTCAATAAAAGCACAGGTATTAAGTATCAATATTTCCGCTTCTTCTGGGGAAGAAAAAAAATTATATCCTCCGGAAAGCAACTTTCCCAAAGCCACTTCCGCATCTACTAAGTTTTTATCACAACCCAAAGTGATAAAAGCAATTTTATTCATGGCTCAAATATTTGCCGGGTCTTTTCCTCTCCCTCACTAAGATAGCCTCGATCTTCTCCGTTCACTACCGCCCTAACCCCATCTCCTCCCCTTACCCACACCTCTACAGGGTAGTTGCTTTTTATCACATATTTTTTATCAGGAACCAGAATTCCAGAGAAAGCTTCATTTCCTGCTGACCATATCTCTGCCCAGGCTGCTCTTTCAGGAAAAAGAGTAACAGTGAGAGAAAACTGAGGCACAACTTCCTCAGAAGGAGGAGGAATCTCCTCTGGCTCGATCGCTGCAACCGGGGGGTTTACTATCATCCCTTCTTCCTCGGGCACAGGACGAAAAATCAAAAAAACAAAAAGGAGGGCAAAAAATATTGTCAAAGAAATCAAAACAGCCAAAACCTTCTTGAATACAGTAGCCCTCTCGCTTTCTTCTTTTCTAGTTCCCCGAAACCGGGTTTCCTCGCCTTTTTTCCAATCCAGAGCTTTTAAATCGGGAGGTTCTGCCGAATAAACCCGATTAAAGAGAGAAAGCATCTCTTCTTCATCTAACTCTAAAAAACGGCTGTAGATTCTCAAATATCCCAGAGCGTAAGCTCTTTCTGGCAACTTGTCCCAATCTTCTTCTTCCAGAGCCTTAATATATCGAGATGAAATAAACGTTGCTTCACTCACTTCATCTTGAGTGAGATTTCTCTCTTCTCTCTTTTTCCGCAATATTTCCCCCAATTTAAGCTGTTCTTCCATTATTTCATTTCCTCTCCTCTGGAAACAATTACTTTTCGAGGCTTACTACCTTCATAAGGCCCTACAATTCCTTCCCTCTCCATTTGTTCAATCAACCGAGCCGCCCGATTAAACCCCACCCTTAATCTTCTTTGCAAAAGAGAAGCAGAAGCTTTCCCACTCTCTATCACCAGTCTAACTGCTTCCTGATAGAGCTCATCGTCTCCTTCTTCTTCTCCTTTTTCTTCTCGAGGAATATATTCCAGGGGATAGTAAATTTCTCCCTTTTGACTTAGCCAATATTCTACCAGATTTTTAGTTTCTGAGGTACTAATAAACGCTCCCTGCCCTCGAATGGGTTTGCTCACTCCCAGAGGAGCAAAGAGCAAATCTCCATTGCCTAAAAGTTTTTCTGCCCCCGGACTGTCTAGAATAGTCCGAGAATCTACCTGAGAAGACACAGCAAAGGCCAGACGAGAGGGAAAATTAGCTTTGATCAACCCGGTAATAACATCTACCGAGGGCCTTTGGGTAGCTACTACCAGGTGCATTCCCACTGCCCGAGCTATCTGTGCCAGGCGGCATAAGCAACTTTCCACCTCCCCCGGAGCAGTCATCATCAAATCAGCCAGCTCATCTATCACTATCACCACATAAGGAAGCTTTTCTTCTTCCTCCACCGCTTGGTTATATTCTTCCACATTTCGGGCAGAAACTTCAGAAAGAAGTTCATAACGAGTGTCCATTTCCCGACATAGCCATTTGAGAAACCTCACCACCCAGCGAATATCAGAAATCACCGGAGCACATAGATGAGGAAGGCCAGCATATAGAGAAAGCTCTACCCTTTTGGGATCTATCAATCCAATCCTCAAATCATTAGGAGTAGCTCGGTAAAGCAAGCTGGCCAAAATGGAATTAATACACACACTTTTACCCGAACCCGTAGCTCCAGCAATGAGAAGGTGAGGTGCTTCTCGTAAATCCCAGATAATAGGTCTACCACTCACATCTCTACCCAAAGCCACGGTAAGGGGGGATCCACTTTTTTGAAACTCTTCATTCTCCACCAACTCTCGCAAAGAAACAATTTCCTTATGACGATTGGGAACTTCGATTCCCACCGCTGACCTTCCAGGAATAGGTGCCTCAATTCTTACTGCGGCAACGGCAAAAGCCAGAGCTAAATCATTGGAAAGACTGATAATCTTCTGCACCTTAACTCCCGGAGCAGGCTGAAAATCAAAGCGAGTAATAGTAGGGCCTACTTGCACATTCACCACTTTCCCCAGCACATTAAACTCTGCCAGAGTTTGCTCCAGTTTATCCACTTCTTCCATTATTTCTTTCCTGGTCTTCTCTTCCCCTCGAGGAGGATAAACTTTTAATAATTGAGGAGAAGGTAGAGCCCAATCACTGGCAGTATTTCTTTTCTTTCGACGGGGAGTGGAAAACCCCCGGGAAGCGGCAAGTTTTTCTTCGGTTTCCAGCTCCACAGGGTTAAAAATCTCATCCAAAAGACTTTCTTGATAAACTTCTGGATGAGATTTTTTTTCTCTTTTTACTACCGTCCGGGAGGTAACCATTACCGGAGCAGCTTTTTCTTTCGGAACTCGCCGGATGCGAGAAAAAGCCTCCCCTACCTTACTTTTTAAAAAGCGCCAGCCCTGGGAAATCTGACGAAGTAGTTTTCCCTCTCCTCCCAGATAAACAGCCAGAAAAGCCGCAAAAAAAAGGACCAGAAGACAACCAGTATCCCCCAGGTAATAGGTCAGATGTTGATAGAGAAAGACACCTGCTATCCCGGCAAATTCTCCCCCGGAAAGAGAAAAATCAACTCTTTCTGCCGCTCGCTGACTTAAAGTAAGGAAGATCACTATCCATAGAGAGAAACTGATTATCCGGCCTATGATTCGAAACTTACGAGCCGGTTGAAAATGGTAAATCTCATAAGCCAGATAACCTAAAAAGAAGGGGAAAATATAAGTACCCACTCCTAAAAAGCGGAACAGTAAGTCCCCAATCAATTCTCCTAACCTTCCTACGTCAAAGGAAAGGGCAATGAGCAAGCTATAGATGGCAAAAAAGCTCAAAAAGCAAACTACTAAAACTTTCTTAGTCACTTCGTCCAACCTCGAAAGTATATAATCACTTTATCTGGTTCGATGCCTTCTGGAGTCTTTAGACTGGCTACTGTTCCTTTTGGAGTCGGCACTGTCACTATTGTCACCCACCGCCTCTTTATGACTGAGAGCAATCCTTCCCAGTGAGTCTATGCCAGTCACCTTCACCAGAACGTCATCTCCCACTTTTACAAAGTCCTCCACTTTTTTTCCTCTTTCTGAAGAAAACTGGGAAATATGACACAAGCCCTCTCTTCCAGGAAATATTTCTATAAAAGCCCCGAAGTCGGTTACCCTGGTGACTCGACCCAGATATACCTGGCCCACTTCCACATCTTGAGTGATGCTCCTGATCATGCTGAGAGCTTTATTTTTACCTTCTTCAGTACGAGAGAAAATTATCACTTTCCCATCGTCTTTAATGTCAATAGTAGCCCCTGACTCCTCCACAATTTTTTTGATAACTTTCCCTCCTGGACCAATCAAAGCACCAATACGGTCAGGATTAATTTCCAGTATCTCTATCTGAGGAGCATAAGGAGACACAGAACTACGAGGCCGATCCAGGACTCCATCCATGATGTCCAGAATGTAAAATCGACCCTCTTTAGCTTCTTCCAGAGCTCTTTCGAGTATTTCCCACTTCAACCCCTTATTTTTAACATCCAGCTGGATAGCAGTTATTCCTTCTCTGCTACCTGCCACTTTAAAATCCATTTCTCCATAATGGTCTTCTGAGCCTAAAATATCTCGCAATAGGAGATACTTATCCTCAGATTGTACAAGACCTATAGATAAGCCGGCACAAGAAGACCGAACCGGAACTCCAGCATCCATGAGTGATAGACTTCCTCCACAAACCGTGGCCATGGAAGAAGACCCGTTGGACTCCAGAATTTCAGAAACCACTCTTATGGTATAAGGAAATTCCTCCTCAGGAGGTATAAAGCACTCCAGTGCTCTCTCTGCCAGAGCTCCATGCCCTATTTCCCTTCTTCCCGGACCCCGCATGGGTCGGACTTCTCCTGTGCTATAAGGAGGAAAATTATAGTGGAGCATGAACCTTTTAGCTTCTTCGTCCTGCAGAGCATCTACTTTTTGCTCTTCGCTAGTAGCCCCCAGGGTAGTAATAACCAGAGCTTGGGTCTGTCCTCGAGTAAAAAGGCTAGAACCATGAGTCCGGGGTAGAAAACCCACCTCACAGCTGATAGGTCTTATTTCCTTAGGAGTTCGACCATCTTGCCTTCTTTCAGTCTTTAAAATCAGCTCCTTAATCTCTTCCCTCATAATTTGCTCCCAGGCTACGGTGAAAAAGGTAACACTCTCAAACTTCTCTGTCGCCTGTTCTTGAGCTTTTTGGAGAAGAAGCTTTACTTCTTTTTCTCGCTCGGTTTTCTCCGGAATGGTGATCACCTCCCGGATAGGAAGGCGGTAGTTATCCTCTAACCAGGAGGAGAGATCCTCAAAGAGAGGAGGGATCATCACCTCTCTTTTGCTTTTCCCCACCTGAGCGATTATTTCTTGTTGAGCTTTGATAATTTTAGCTATCTCCTGATAGCCTAACCTCATAGCTTCAGCTACCTCTGATTCTTGTACTTCTCGCGCTCCTGCCTCAATCATGGTAATACCCTCTTGAGAGCCTGCTATTACCATATCCAGCCTACTGGATAAGAGCTCTTCCAAACCAGGGTTAATCACCAGCTCGTCTCCTAACAAACCCATACGGCAGGCAGCCAGAGGACCATCAAAAGGAATATCAGAAATCCCTAACGCCAGAGAAGCGCCTATAATGGACATGGCATCGGGAGGATGAGTCTCATCTACCGAAAGAACGGTAACCACCACTTGAATATCGTTACGAAAGAGCTCAGGAAAAAGAGGCCTGATAGCCCGATCTACCAGACGAGCACTCAAAATAGCTCCCTGTCCTGGTCTACCCTCTCTTTTAATAAACCCTCCCGGAATTTTACCCGCAGCATAAAATCGTTCTTCAAATTCCACCAGAAGCGGAGTAAAATCAATCTCCTCTCTGGGCTCTTCTGTAGCGGTAGCAGTTACCAGCACCACAGTATCTCCATACCTTACTGTTACCGCTCCCCCGGCCTGTTTAGCCAGTTTTCCTGTTTCCACCAACAAACTTTCTTCACCAAAACCAATTTCAAATTGCTTCGTTATATTAAACAACCTCCTCTTATTTTCTTAATCCTAATTTTTCTATAACAGCATAATAACGATCCACGTGATATTTTTTCAAGTAGTTCAGTAATCTTCTTCTTTGCCCTACCATCAAAAATAGCCCCCGTCGGGAATGAAAATCCTTAGGGTGATTTTTTAGATGTTCAGTAAGGTCCTTAATCCTTTCGGTAAGAATGGCAATCTGGACCTCAGGTGAACCAGTATCTGTTTCATGAATTCTGAACTGCTCTATAATCTCCTGTTTTTTCTCTTTAGTTAAAGCCAAGTATTTACACCTCCGATTTATACTTCATTCAGTAGTTTACCACACCCCGATTATACTGTAAATATGTAGAAACTACAGAGGGTGGAGCCCTCTACAGTTCTGATAGAAAAGACAAAAAATAGCCCGCAATTTAACTCATTACAGGGTATTTTTGTTTTTCCCATTGTAAACTTGCCTTATTTTTCACTTAACCTCAAATAGTGTTCCCGGTAAATAAAATAACTTCTGCAGGCTCAATAAACATTGATAGCCATTCACTTAAAGAGGAATATGACCATTTAGCGTACTAAACATAGAAAGAACTCTTACAACGGGCTGCACTAATATATAAAGCCTCCAGATCCCTTCCTATCTGATTCTTGAGTTCCTCAAGAGAAGAGAAAACCATTTCCTCTCTCAAAAAAGCCTGGAACTCTATAGTCAATCTTTCTCCGTAAAATTCTCGGCAGACACCAGGAATGAAAACCTCCACCAAGCGGCGAGGAGAAAAATTAACCGTAGGTCTATTACCCACGTAGATCAGGGAGAGATTATGATTCCCTATTTCTTTCCCGGAAACTGAACCAGCATATACTCCAGAGAGGGGAAGAAGCTTATAAGAAGGAGGATAAAAGTTAGCCGTAGGAAAACCTAATTTTCTCCCCATTCCTCTTCCTCTTCGAACTCTCCCCTGTAAAAAGAAAGAATAACCCAGCAAATGGTTAACAGAGAGTAAATCACCATTTTCTAAATGCCATCTGATGCGAGAGCTGGAGATAGGGTCTCCTCCTTCTTGAAGAGTGGGAACCACTATTACCTCTGTTCCCCGGGAAGAAAAATAATTTTTCAAAAGCTCAGCGTCTCCCTGTGCTTCAAAACCAAAACGAAAATTCTCTCCCACCACTACTACTTGAGGTTTAACCTTCTCTTCTATGAGAGCCAGAAATTCATAAGCTTTCTTTTCTCGAAAACTCTTATTAAAATGCACAAAACACACCAGAGACTGGGGAAACAATTTCTGGATCAGAAAATACTTTTCCCGATAAGTAACAATGTGCTTGATATCTCGACCAGTGGAGAGAAAATTCTGAGGATGAGGGTAAAAGGTAAGAATCTGTAATCTTCTTTTCCTCTCTTGAGCTAACCGGTAAGCTTCGCCTAACAAATACTGGTGACCACGATGAACACCATCAAAAAAACCCAACGCTAAAACATCACCTTCTTCTACAGAATCTATCCCTCTTATCCACATCTTTATTCTCCTAGAATTATTTTAGGTTTTAGCTTTCCATCTTCCTCCATCCAACCCACACCTAAAAATTTATCCCCCTCATACATTTTTATCCATCCCCTCTCCGAAGAAGAAATAAAAATGGGATTGCCCTGCCTCACTTTTTTAGCTTCCCTCCCCTCCAGATAAATCGAGGGAAGCCAATACAAACCTTCATCAGGAGGGATGCTTTTTCGAATAAGAAACTCCCTGTCTATGTCTCTTTCTGTTATTTCTTCACTTTGCTCCAGAGAAAAATTACCCACTCCTTCTCGGCATAGAGAATAAAGGTAGGCACCCAAACCACTGTCTTCCCCCCACTCTTGAGCCAGGCTTCGAATGTAGGTTCCGGCAGAGCAACGAACCGCAATTTCTGCCTCCGGCCATTCTCCCTCTTCCCAAGAGACCAGTTCCAACTCATAAATATTTACCTCCTTTTCCCGGGGAGGGAGTTTCTTGCCCTGGCGAGCGTACCGGTAACGAGGTTTGCCTCGATATTTACTGGCAGAAAAAGGAGGTACTGACTGCTTTATCGTTCCCCGATACCGATTCAAAAGCATATTTCCCTCTTCTGGTGATAACTTTCCTCGCCTGACTTTAACTATTTTCCCTGTAACATCATAAGTATCGGTAGATATACCGAAACGAATTCGAGCTCGATAAGTTTTATCCAGAGCTTGAAAGAAAGAGGCGAAACGAGTAGCTTTGCCCCAGCAAATTAGCATTACTCCCCGAGCAAAAGGGTCAAGAGTTCCAGTATGACCAGCTTTTTCTCCTAGAATTTTTCTTACCTGCTCTGTAAGTTCAAAAGAGGCCATTCCTACT
>Ga0116175_1001825_pt1 | contig 13342 bp, 14 predicted proteins | sample AD_UKC125_MetaG_FD_89802 | JGI IMG/M metagenome (GOLD analysis project Ga0116175, IMG submission 89802) | Active sludge microbial communities of municipal wastewater-treating anaerobic digesters from USA - AD_UKC125_MetaG | ecosystem: Engineered > Bioreactor > Anaerobic > Digestate | place: USA... | reverse complement strand
GTCAGCATTTGTGCCGAACCCAACTGCGGTGCCAATTGTTTGCAAATTGCCGGCCAGTTTTCCTGATTCAAATCCGGCATGGCGGCAAATACCACCGGTTCATCCGTATTATCACCGTCAAAAATATCGGGCATAGGTGATGGTGCCAAATCTTCTTCACCCTCTTCAGCAGTATCCTGCTCTTCCAACGGTATCTCAGTAAATTCAACCGCTTCCGCTGATTCTGTTTCAGTCGTCAATCCTTCATCGCTGTATTCTTCCCATTGCGCCGAGACCACGCCGATGTCTTCGGTATGCGGTAAGTACTCGGCTTCGTCCACTTGTGTCTGAACTTCGGTAACCGTTTCGCTGCTTACTTCTGCCTCTTCAACTGCCGTATGTTCAACCACAGCATCCGCTTGCGGCACCAGCACCGTTTCCGTTTTAGGTTCTGATTCAGTTTCCCCTGCCGCTTCTTCCCACGGCGGCGTATCTTCCGGCTCGGCTACTGCCTGCTGCTCCGCCCGTGGCGGGCTGCTGACCTGAACTTCAGGCGGAGCGATCGGCTTTTTTGCCGGTTCACTGCGGGCGTGATGTACGGGATTATGCAACTGAGTGCCTTCGATTACGCCGTCCATCGGCTGGCCTTTGGCCGCCACCGGCGCGAAAGCCAGCATACGCAGCAAAGTCATCACAAAACCGGCGTATTCGTCCGGTGCCAGGCTCAAATCCTGACGGCCGCGCACTGCACATTGGTAATACAACTGAATCTGTTCGTCACCCAAATACTGGCTCAAACGCATCAAGGTGTCGTGTTCGGGATCGTCTTGCGCTACTGCCGTCGGCACCGCGCGATACAGCGCCAGTTTTTGCAGCAACAGCGCCAGCTCGCTCAAGGCATTGTCAAAACCTACTGCCCGCGCCGCCATATCCTGCGCGGTGGCCATCAGCGCTTCACCGTCTTGGTTCACAATGCCTTGCAGCAATTCATAAAGATAATGCTTATCGACCGCGCCGATCATGTGGCGAACGTCCTGCTCGCTAACATTGCCCGAACCCATCGCAATCGCCTGATCGAGCAAGCTCAAGGCGTCGCGCATCGAACCCATCGCAGCGCGGCCAAGTAATTGCAGCGCCGGTGTTTCATAAGGTACCTGCTCGGCATCCAACACATAAGCCAGATGGTCGGCCACCTGCTGCGCGGTCATATTGCGCAACACAAATTGCAGGCAACGGCTCAACACGGTTACCGGCACTTTATGCGGGTCGGTAGTCGCCAAAATAAATTTCACATGCTCGGGCGGCTCTTCCAGTGTTTTCAGCATGGCGTTGAAAGCCGACTTGGAGAGCATGTGCACCTCATCGATGATATAGACTTTGTACTTACCGGCCGTCGGCGCGTATTGGGCGTTTTCCAGTACCTCGCGGATATTATCGATACCGGTATTGGAGGCGGCATCGATTTCCAGCAAATCAACAAAGCGACCGCTGTCGATCTCGCGGCAACTGCGGCACTCGCCGCAAGGCTCGCCGTTGTGCGGGTTTTCACAGTTCAGGCTTTTGGCCAGAATCCGCGCGATGGTGGTTTTGCCAACCCCGCGGGTGCCGGTTAACAGATAAGCATGGTGCAGGCGGCCTTTATCGAGCGCGTTTTTCAGCGCTTTGACCACATGTTCCTGACCAACCAGATCGGCAAAGGTTTTCGGCCGCCATTTACGGGCGAGTACTTGATAAGTCATAAGTTTTCTTCACAATCATATCGACAGCGCGCCGGTAGCAAAATGCCTGTCTGAAAAACATTACCGGCAACACAACGATGGTATTTTAACATCGTTTTGATTCAGCCGAAAAAGCAAAACAGGCTTCAGCGAACTGCTTCAGCCTGTTTTTCATCTTACCGAAGTTGCTTACAAACCGCCGGCGCCGACACCGTTGGCAATATCGCGTACCGCAGTAACATACATACGGCTATGATTGTATTGCCAGATGGTATAGAAATTGTGTAGGCCGATAAAGTATTCATACACACCGGGGCTAGTTTCCAAACGGAACAAGATGGCGCGCTCGTGATCGGCTACGGTTTGCATCGGAGTCACACCCATTTTACGCAATTGGCCGACCGAGTATTTCAATTCGGTTTTCTCATCAATCACCGCCTGCAACTCTGGTGTAATGCTTAACGACACAGGCACCACCACTTTGCCACCACTCTGCCAACCGTGTGCCTTCATATAATTGGCAACCGAAGCGGCCACATCGGGAATGCTGCCCCAGATATTGCGGTGGTTGTCGCCATCAGAATCCACTGCCCATTTACGGTAGCTCGAAGGCATAAACTGCGGCAAGCCCATTGCGCCGGCGTAGCTGCCGGTAAAGCTGAGCGGATCTTCGCGCTCTTCACGGCTCATCAGCAGCAATTCATTCAATTCTTTCTGGAAAAACTCACTGCGACGCGGGTATTCAAACGCCAAGGTCGCCAATGCATCGGCCACACGAAAGCTACCGGTATTGCGGCCGTAGTTGGTTTCAATGCCGATAATGGCAACGATGATTTCAGCCGGTACGCCGTATTGGCGCGCGGCTTGATCAATCACTTGACGGTGTTGTTGATAGAAACGTTGACCACCGGAAATCTTGGCGGCACCGGCATTGCCCTCACGGAACTTATACCAAGGATTGGAAGTACCAGGTCTATCCATGATATTGATGATATTGCCTTTATAGGCCACGTTGTCGAAGAAACTGAGCAACTCGTTACGGCTGAAGCCGTTATGTTTGACCTGATAATCGATAAACGCCTGTACATTCGGGTTGGCATTGAAACCGGTAGTGGCCACGCTGTCGGCAGTGCTTTGGTTAAAATGCGGCATACCGGTTTTGGCCACCGGTTCAACCACCGTTTCAGCGCCGGTATCCGGGCGCTGTGGCTGCTCAACTGCGCAAGCCGCTAAAATTAAGGCGACGACGGTCATCAAAATATGTTTTTTCATGAAATTCCTATGTGTTTGGCTGGACGGATAAACCGCCGAAATGCAGCAGTGTAACAAATATCTTATCTTTGTACAGTTTATTCGACCGACTGGCCAAATGCCTGCCTGAAATGTAAGGCTTAACTTTTCAGACAGGCATTGGCCTTATCTTAAACAAATAAAAAACCGCCGCGATTATCTAGCGGCGGTTTATCTGTTTGAAAGTCTCAAACAGTGATATTACTCGGCAGAGGGAACCACAGCCACGGTAATGTTGGCCACAGCATCAGTGTGCAGTGCCACTTCTACTTCGTACTCGCCCACGGCTTTGAACGGGCCTTCCGGCAAGCGTACGTTGGCTTTTACCGCTTCGATACCGGCAGCCACGATGGCAGCAGCGATATCGGCGTTGGTTACAGAACCGAACAAGCGGCCGTCTACACCGGCTTTTTGAGCCACGGTAACGGTTTGGCCGTCCAGTTTTTCTTTGCGAGCTTGAGCATCGGCCAGAATTTCAGCTTGTTTGGCTTCCAATTCGGCGCGGCGGCTTTCAAATTCGGCTTTGTTCGCTTCAGTAGCACGTTTGGCTTTGCCTGAAGGAATCAGGAAGTTGCGGGCATAGCCGTTTTTAACGGTTACGATGTCGCCCAGGTTGCCCAAGCCACCGATTTTTTCTAACAGAATAATTTGCATGGTATTAGTCTCCGTAAATTATTTATGTTGGTCGGTGTAAGGCAGCAAAGCCAGGAAACGGGCGCGTTTTACGGCAACAGCCAGTTGGCGTTGGTAATGCGCTTTGGTTCCGGTGATGCGGGCCGGGATGATTTTGCCGTTTTCAGTGATGAAATCTTTCAGCAAATCTACTTGTTTGTAATCCACTTCCTGGATTTTTTCAGCCGTAAAACGGCAGAATTTTCTACGTTTGAATGATTGACGAGCCATGTCGTTTAACCTTTATATTCTTGAATGTTCTGAATCCGCAGTATCGGGCGGGGGTAGCGCTGGCTTTTCGGTGCCAGAAAACCGCTGACCTCAACTAATGTATTTTCCCGATGCTGCCATTGCAAAGCCTCCTTACCAATGATTCTGGCCGGCAACTCGAATTTGACCAAACAGCTTTCGCCGTTTTCCATTTGCCAAGATTCGTGCTTAAGCACCACATCCAACACCGGAATACCGGCCGGGGTGTAGCGCAAAATGCCGGTTTGTGCCAGCGTTGCGGTAAGTGAGAATTGATTGTCCAATTAGGCTTCGGCAGTTGTTGCTTCCGCGGCAGCTTGCTGACCAGCGATGAGGCTTTTCGATTTCTCGTCTTTCATCATCGGAGAAGCTTCGGTAACCGCGTGCTTGGTTTGGATGGTCAGGTGGCGCAATACGGCATCGTTGAAGCGGAAAGCGGTTTCCAGCTCTTCGATAACGGCGGGCGTGGTTTCGATGTTCATCAGAACATAGTGTGCCTTGTGGATTTTGTTGATCGGGTAAGCCAGTTGGCGGCGGCCCCAGTCTTCCAGGCGGTGAATGGTACCGTTGTTTTCGGTAACCAGTGTTTTGTAGCGCTCAACCATAGCGGGCACTTGCTCGCTTTGATCCGGGTGAACGATAAACACGATCTCATAATGACGCATGCTATCTCCTTACGGTTTAAAAAACAGCCTCCCGCCATGCGGTTGCGGAAAGCAAGGTTGCAAAACGCGCTATTTTAACCTCGCCCAAGCATTAAAGCAAGCTATGGCCAGATTTTTATCTGGCGATTCAGTTATGGCTTGGCTATTCGGCTTACTTTTTCAGCAATCAGTCTTAGCAGGTTTTTGCACAGTGCACCATAGAGGCTTTATCGGCATAGCAATAGGCTTGCGGTATAATGCAGCACTTTCAGCCATCCCGAGAAAAAGCCATGGCCACTGTTTCTATTCAGCTTTTCTCAATAACTCTACTGCTTAAATATGCCTAATTCTTTTACCGAAACCACCTCCAAAGCCGCTGAAACGGCCGACCAAATCGGCAGCACGCTGATTCACAGCACCAGCGAGGGCATCAAACAATATTTGCAACATCTGTTTGGCCGCAGCGAATTTACGTCTGGCCTACTGGAACGCAGCATTAACCAACCGATAGGCTGGATAGAAATCGGTATCGTAGCATCGATTATGTTGCTGACATTCTGGTTGTCTTCACAATGGATCAAACGCCATCCCTTCACTTATCAAGCGCGCTTTGCCTCTTTGCGCCATATCGGTCAACGGATATTGTGGCCGGTATTGATGCTGGTGGTGACCTTGATCGCCTTGATTGTGTGGACGCAACTGGGCTATCGGGCGGTCTGGCTGAGATTGCTGTTGTTGGCCGCGCAATGGATGGTGCTCATCCGATTGGTTTTGGCGCTGATTCACTCAGCTTTCCCGCGCAACAAAGCGGTAGACTGGCTGGAACATTCGATGTCGGGCTTTTTATGGGGATACTTCCTGCTGTGGGTTTCCGGCATTGATAACATCATTATTGATTGGATGAAAAGCATACAATTTGCTGTCGGCTCATCCAACCTGAATCTGTTCACCATCCTCACCGGTATTCTGTGGGTATGTGTGATTATGTTGCTGGCGATGTGGGTGGCTCGGATGGCGCAAAACCGATTGATGGGCAATAACCATCTGGATATCAACCTGCGGATTATGCTGTCCAACATCATCAAAACCGTATTGATGATCTTATCGGTATTGATTGCGCTACCCTTGGTCGGCATCAACTTAACCGTATTGTCGGTATTCGGCGGTGCGCTCGGTGTTGGTATCGGTTTTGCCTTACAGAAAATCGCCAGCAACTACATCTCCGGTTTTATCATTCTGGGCGACCGCTCTATCCGCCCGGGCGACCGGCTCACGGTAAACAATTTCACCGGTTATGTCACCAAAATCACCTCGCGCTTTGTGGTATTGCGCAGCGGTGCCGGTGCGGAAGCTTTGGTACCGAACGAAACCTTCATCACTTCAATGGTGGTCAACGAATCGTATACCAGCAAGTCGTTGTGGCAAAGCTTGGACGTACAAGTATCGTATAGCTCTGATATTGTACGTGCGCTGGAAATTTTGCAGTCCTGTGCTGCCAGCCAAGAACGGGTGGAAACATCACCGGCTCCCTCGGCCTTCCTTACTGGATTTGCCGACAACGGCATCAATCTGCGACTCACTTTTTGGGTGGGCGACCCGGAAAATGGTTTCCTCGGCTTGTTTTCCGCCATTTTGCTCGACATCTGGAAACGGTTTAACGAAGAAGGGATTGAATTTCCGTTTCCGCAACGTGAAGTTCGCATTCTCAACGAAGAAGCAGAACCGAGCGAGGTGGCAATGTTGCGTGCCAGCATGAAAGCGAAAAGTAATACGCAATCGATAGATCCGGAAGATAACGAATGAGCGGCCACCCTGCCAACAAGCCTTTAAAACAACCGGTTTCCGTATTGGTGGTGTTGCACGACGGCGCCGGCCAAGTATTGCTGCTGGAACGTGCCGATAAAGCCGACTTTTGGCAATCGGTTACCGGCAGCATCGAAGCAGAAGACCAATGCCTGTCTGAAACCGCTTTGCGCGAAGTGGCGGAAGAAACCGGCATTGTGTTACACCCTTCGCAGTTAAACGACTGGCAACACAGTATCGTGTATGAAATCTACCCGCATTGGCGCCACCGCTATCCGCCGGGGGTTACCGAAAACACCGAGCACACTTTCTCCGCCCGCATCCCGCGCGACACACCGATACGGTTGGCCGAACACACCCGCTATTGCTGGCTGCCGATTCAGCAAGCAGCGGAAAAAGTGTTCTCGCCGTCTAATAAAGAAGCCATTCTGGCGCTGCCCGAGCACCTGTAAACACCAAACGGCGGCAAACTTGAATTTGTTTTCAGACAGGCATATATTAAAAATTGAAGTTTCACCATAAAAACCGATAACAAATAAAAAGGCAAACCATGCCCCATTCATCAGCTTCCCCTTGCAAACCCATTACCATCGCCACCTACAATATGCACAAAGGCATGTCCGCTCTCAACCGCCAAGTGCAGCTTAGCCGCATGGCGCAAGCGCTGGACAGCTTGCGGCCGGATGTTTTGTTTTTACAGGAAGTGCAAGGCGAGCACCTGAAGCGCCAGCAAAAGCTGCTGGATTTCCCCAAAGCGCCGCATTACGACATCCTCGGCGACGAACTGGACTACTACACCAGCTACGGCCAAAATGCTGTTTATAAAGAAAAACACCACGGCAACGCCATCCTCAGCCGCCTGCCGATCGACACCCGCCACAACCTCAATATTACCGTCAACAAACTGGAAAAACGCGGCGTATTGCATTGCGAAATCCAGCCGGAAGACTGGCCTTATCCGCTGATTTGCCTATGCGCCCACCTCAATCTGCGCGAAACCGACCGCGCCAAACAATATACCGCCCTGTTTGAATACATCACCACTTACGTTGACCCGCACAGCCCGCTGATTTTGGCCGGCGACTTCAACGATTGGCGGCACAAATCCTGCGTGAGCCTCGGCCGCCTGCCGGGCATGAAAGAAGTATTTATCGAACGGCACGGCAAACGGCCGAAAACCTTCCCCGCCCGTATGCCGATGTTGAGCCTAGACCGCATCTACACCCGCAACCTCACCACGCTGGAAGCTACCCTGCACGACGAAGAACCGTGGCTTTATCTTTCGGATCATTTGCCCTTGAGTGCTACCGTGGTGCCCACCATGCCTTTTAAATAAACCCTCAAATAAATCCTCTCTTTTCAGACAGGCATAATAACGGTATATTGCCAGTCCGAGCTTATTCGGTTCACCGGTTTCGGAGACCCCGCACCATGACGGATTACTTGAAAAAAATGCCCTTCACCATCGCGTTTATCGACAAACGGGGCAACAGTTATGAAGACAGCAGCCGCGATTTAAACGCCTACATCAGCCGCCATCCGCCGATGATCAAGCGCCTGCACCAGCCCAAGCTGGCCTACCAGATTTTGCGCATGGCCGCTCATCATGCCGGTATGCAGGTGGTGCGCCGCCCGGCCGACAGCCGCATCAAGCGCGAGTTGGTTTATGTGGTGCGCCACAAACTCTTTAAAACCGATGAAGCGCTGTGGCGTTTTATCAATGATCCTGCCAATTTAAATGCAGTCAAATAAAACAAAATGCCTGTCTGAAACCTTTCAGACAGGCATCAGCCTACACCCCGAAAGACCCGCATCATGCTATTGATGATAGACAACTACGATTCGTTTACCTACAACATCGTGCAATATTTTGCCGAACTCGGCCAAGAAGTGGTGGTGCGCCGCAACGACGACATCACCCTCGACGAAATCGCCGCACTCGCGCCCAACTATCTCGTTATCGGCCCCGGCCCCTGCACCCCCAAAGAAGCCGGTATTTCGATAGACGCCATCCGCCATTTCGCCGGCAAACTGCCTATTATGGGCATCTGCCTCGGCCATCAATCCATCGGCGAGGCCTTCGGCGGCGACACCATACGCGCCAAAACGCTGATGCACGGCAAAGTCTCGCCGGTTCACCACCACGACCAAGGCATGTTCCGCCAACTGCCCAATCCGGTTACCTGCACCCGCTATCACAGCCTGGTTATCGACCGCAACACACTGCCCGACTGCCTGGAAATCACCGCCTGGACCGACGACGGCGAGATCATGGGCGTGCGCCACAAAACGCTGGCGGTGGAAGGCGTACAGTTCCACCCCGAAGCCCTGCTCACCGAACACGGCCACGATATGCTGAACAATTTCTTAAAAGAATACCAAGACTACCGCGCAGCCTAATGCAGTAAAGGATACCCATGATTACCCCCCAACAAGCCATTGCCCGCCTGATCGACAACAACGAATTATTCCACGACGAAATGACCGACCTGATGCGCCAGATCATGAGCGGCCAGGTCGCACCCGAACAAATCGCCGCCATCCTCACCGGCTTACGCATCAAGGTTGAAACCGTATCCGAAATCAGCGCCGCCGCTGCGGTGATGCGCGAGTTTGCCACCCCCGTTCCCGTGGCCGAACGCGATCATTTGGTCGATATCGTCGGCACCGGCGGCGACGGCGCCAAAACCTTCAATATTTCCACCACCGCCATGTTTGTGGCCGCCGCTGCCGGTGCCAAAGTCGCCAAACACGGCGGCCGCTCGGTTTCCTCTGCCTGCGGCGCCGCCGATGTGGTGGAAGAAATGGGCGTGCCCGCTTCGCTGACCGCCGAACAAGTCGGCCAAAGCATCAACGATACCGGCATCGGCTTTATGTTTGCCGCCAACCACCACAGCGCCATGCGCTATGTGGCCCCGGTGCGCAAACTGCTCGGCTTCCGAAGCATTTTCAATATTTTAGGCCCGCTCACCAACCCCGCCGGTGCACCCAACCAATTGCTCGGCGTGTTCCACCGCGATTTATGCGGCATCCTCTCGCGCGTGTTGCAGCAACTCGGTTCCCGCCATGTTTTAGTGGTACACGGCAGCGACGGCCTAGACGAGATCACCCTCACCGGCGAGAGCCACATCGCCGAACTGAAAGACGGCCGCATCCTCGAATACGACATCTCGCCCGAACAATTCGGCCTGCCGGTTTACCATGATTTAGACAGCATTAAAGTCAGCAACGCCGCTGAATCACTGGCGATGATGAACGGCGTGTTATCCGGCGAACTGAAGGGCGCCGCGCGCGATATCGTACTGCTCAACGCCGCCGCCGCCATCTACGCTGGTGATGCCGCCGCTTCGCTGGAAGAAGGCTTTGCCAAAGCACAGCAGGCGCTTGACTCCGGCGCGGCCAAAGCCAAGCAGCAGGAATTTATCGACTACAACAGCCGTTGTGCCGTTTAAGCTTTTTGAAGGAAAAACCATGTCCAACAAACTGCAAGCCCCCGCCGAATTGCCCGATGCCGGTGATTTGCGCGCAGTACTGGCCTACAACATCCGCCTGTTCCGCGTAAACAAAGGCTGGTCGCAAGAAGAACTTGCCCGCCAATGCGGCCTCGACCGCACCTACGTTTCTGCCATCGAGCGCAAACGCTGGAACATCGCCCTATCCAATATCGAAAAAATGGCCGCCGCACTGGGCATTCCACCCTATCAATTGTTGCTGCCGCCGGACGAGCGTTTGAAGCAATTGGTGTAGCGGAAATAAAGTTTTTCGCGGCATCAACGATATAAATGCCTGTCTGAAAGTTTTTTCAGACAGGCATTCTTTTCATTTATAGGGAAACATAACACGAGCAACCGAAGAGGTAATTAATCATGGAATTTTGGAATATCCTTGAAAATGAACTAATTGAATTCAACAGTTTAAATAGACAAATTCTAATGAAATTAGACAATTACGAACATGAAATCAAGCAGCTTTTAGCGTCAATTAAAGCTGTTGACTTTGCTAATTCAAATGAAATATTTGATAGGCTATTTTTTCTTCAGGGTCAAATCGCAACAGTAAAATACAAATATAATTTTAATATCAACAACTTCCTAAATGATTTTGTATATTTTTTCGATAGAAACGATGAATATCAAAGAAAATATTTATTCAATCATTTCAAAAACAATTCAACATTCCCTAAGTAACCGTTTCAAAGCTGGATATACGACTATTCACCTAAAACTAAAATGCCTGTCTGAAAACAAGCTTTCAGACAGGCATTTAATATTACCACTCACCAATCAATAATGAATCACGCTGCGAATCGATTTACCTTCGTGCATCAAATCAAAGGCATGGTTAATTTCTTCCAACGGCATGGTGTGGGTGATAAAGTCGCTCAGAGCAAATTCGCCGTTCATGTATTGCTGGATGATGCCCGGCAATTCACTGCGGCCTTTCACGCCGCCGAAAGCCGAACCGCGCCACACACGGCCGGTCACCAGTTGGAACGGACGGGTAGAAATTTCCGCACCGGCCGGCGCCACGCCGATGATTACGCTTTCGCCCCAGCCTTTGTGGCAGCATTCCAGCGCCGCGCGCATCACTTCCACGTTGCCGATGCACTCAAACGAATAGTCCACGCCGCCGTCGGTCATCTCGATAATCACATCCTGAATCGGCTTGTCGAAGTCTTTCGGATTGATGCACTCGGTGGCGCCCAGTTTTTCCGCCATCGCAAATTTAGACGGGTTCACGTCAATACCGATAATGCGCGAAGCACCACTCATGCGCGCGCCGATAATTGCCGCCAAGCCGATGCCGCCCAAGCCGAAAATGGCTACCGTGTCGCCGCGTTTCACTTTAGCAGTATTCATCACCGCGCCCATGCCGGTGGTGACACCGCAACCGAGCAGGCAGATTTCTTTCAAGTCGGCTTCCGGCTGAACTTTGGCCAGCGACACTTCGGCCACCACGGTGTATTCCGAAAAGGTGGAACAGCCCATGTAATGATAAATCGGCTGGCCGTCTTTAAAGAAACGCACCGTGCCGTCCGGCATCAAACCCTTGCCCTGAGTAGCGCGCACGGAAGAACAAAGGTTGGTTTTGCCGGATTTACAGAATTTGCACTCGCCGCATTCGGCGGTATAAAGCGGAATCACATGGTCACCCGGTTTCACACTGGTCACGCCCTCGCCCACTGCTTCCACAATGCCCGCTCCTTCATGACCGAGCACGCAAGGGAACACTCCTTCCGAATCCTGTCCACTCAAAGTATAAGCATCGGTATGGCACACGCCGGTGGCGACAATACGCACCAGCACTTCGCCTTTTTGCGGCGGCATTAAGTCTAACTCTTCAATTTTCAACGGCTCGTTCGGCGCCCAAGCAACCGCAGCGCGGGTTTTGATGTATTCCATGTGTGACTCCTTATTCATTATTTAGCGGGTTACAGAATATGGCAGAAACTATAGCATAAAATAATTACAGCGAATTTTAAAAACAGTAATGATGGATATAGTGAAAATCATCAGAAAACTATTTTATAGCGAAAAACCTAATTTTCGCCATGTTGTTACCTTGCCTTGCTCAAAATGAACGACCTTATAAACCGCCAAAGCGGTCACAGAAAGCGAAATAAACTTTTCCGCTATAGTAGTTTACGAATGTTTTTCAGACAGGCCTATGCCTGTCTGAAATAGTCATACAAACAAAACTTGTTATCACTTCAGGAACTTTTTTATATAAAAAAACTCAACCTATAATTACATTACAAACTTTATCTCTTCAATTAAGGAAGCATCTAACATGAAAAAATCTCTCTTCGCCCTGACTTTAACTGCTTTATTCCTTTCTGCTTGTGGTAGCCCTACCGCTGAGAGCGAGCCGGCATGTAAAGAATATGCTGCTAACTTACAAAAACAAATTGATAGCGCTGCTACTCCCGAAGAAAAAGAAGCGCTGACGACCCAGTTAACCACATGGAAACAAAGCATGGCTCAAATCAAAGGCGATCAATTGAAAGCTGCTTGCCAAGCGTTAACAGAAGCTGAGAAAAACTCAGCAGCAGAGGCAGCCCAATCAGATGCTGAAGATAAAGCCGAAGAGGCTAAAGAAGCTGCAGAAGAAAAAGCGGAAGAAGCCAAAGAGGCTGGTAACCAAAGCAAATAATTTTTCTTCCATAAATGCTGAAAACCACCTGAAATCATTCAGGTGGTTTTTTATTATGTTTCATTTTCAGAATTTTCAATGATTGGGCTGTGTGATCAACACTTGAAGCCCTCGTTTTCGCAACGCTTACTTAACCTCAGCGTACCCGATAAAAACACACTAAGCCGCAATGAATTGCGGCTTAGTGTGTTGATTTATTTGGTGGGTCCGGTGGGTTTCGAACCCACGACCAAGGGATTATGAGTCTAAAAAGTGAAAGATAAGCTGTTGATTTAAAATAAAAGTGAAGCCTGCAACTTCAGTCAAATACAGTCAAAATTGACAACTTTCTGGCACAATTTTGGCACACTGATAAAGAACGAAAACTTAAGTCTGCTGTTATTCAGCAAGTTTAAGTTTTCGTTTTTTTTTAACTCGACAAAGGATTTTTAATGGTAAAAAAACCGATTCTGGCTTTGGCGCTGCTTGCGTCAGTGGCGGCAGCCACCGCCGCACCGTATCCGCAATACAAAGAGCTGGTCGAAAAACACTCTGCCGCTCAAGGATTGGATCCAAACCTTGTATGGGCGGTAATGACTCGCGAAAGCGGTGGTAATCGTCTGGCACGCTCTCACAAAAATGCCCAAGGTCTTTTACAGGTCATTCCGCCCACCGCCGCGCGTATGGGGGTGTCCCCTAAAAACCTCTACAACCCGGAACAAAACATTATTGCCGGTACCCGCTATTTGGGATTTCTAAATAAGCGTTTTAACGGCAACCTCGATCACATTTTGGCCGGTTATAACGCCGGTGAGGGGGCGGTAGACAAGTATAAGGGCATTCCCCCTTATCGTG
>Ga0116175_1001818_pt1 | contig 13405 bp, 10 predicted proteins | sample AD_UKC125_MetaG_FD_89802 | JGI IMG/M metagenome (GOLD analysis project Ga0116175, IMG submission 89802) | Active sludge microbial communities of municipal wastewater-treating anaerobic digesters from USA - AD_UKC125_MetaG | ecosystem: Engineered > Bioreactor > Anaerobic > Digestate | place: USA... | reverse complement strand
GACACCATCGCGGCCCCGGTCTCCCATTCGTCGGCCTGGTGCACCAGGTTCGGCGTGAATTCCGCGGTGACACATGCGGCGACGGTCAGTTGGTGGTACGCGCTCTCGGGCCGGCTGACGATCCACTGCTCCCTGGCGGCGTCAGCCAGGGTGACGCGCTCGCGCGAGGTCAGCGGATGGTTCACCGGCACCACCAGGTCCAGCGGATCGTCCACGAGGAGTTGCTGATCGAAGCGGGCGTCGCCGAGGGGCGGCGAAGTGGTGGTCACCATGACCAGTGCCAGATCGGCCTCCCCCATCTCGAGGAGCTCGAAGCACTCGGCGGGGTCCGCCTGGACCAGCCGGACGGCGAGATGTGGATGGCGGTGCTGCAGGGTTACCGCGGTCGGGGGCAGGAGTTGGGTTGAGGCGGTGGAGAATCCGCAGAGCGTAAAGCACCCGGACGGTGTCGCGGATCCGCCGCGAGCACTTCCCGGCGGTCCCGGCCGGCGGCGCCGATCCCGTCCTGCCGCTGAACGCGGTCCTGCTGTTCGTGCACCTCGAGCCGGGCCGCTCGGTGCTTGTGTTCCACAGCGGCGCGCCGGCGCTGGGGCGATCGCGCCGCAGCCCGGCGTCCACGCGCGAGGTCTCGGACGCCGTGGAGGTGCTCCTGTGCGGCGCCATGTGCGTCGAGGAGCCCGAGCCGGAGGCACAGGCTCGGCCCGTCGAGCTGTTGCGCCGCGCGACCGATCGGGTGCCGCGCGGCCGCGCGGCGACGATCGTGGTCGATTTCGAGCTCGACCAGCAGTCGGCAACCTGGGTGCGCCGGAATCCGGGCATCCGCGCCGTCGTAGTCGCACCACGGCGCTGGCTGGAGTTGCTGAGCCCGATGGTCACCGCCCTCGATCCGCGACAGCTCCCCGAGCTGCTCGATCTGCAGGAGGCCGTGCGGGCGTGGTTCCGCGGCGAACGCGGCGCCTTCGGCTGGAGTCGAGGTGAACGGACTTCTGATTCGGATGCTGAAGTCCGGGCGGTGGTCAATGCGGCACACCGGGAGAAGAACTCGGTGATCGTGGTCAGCGGCCTCTGCGAGGCGATCGCGGACGGCGATCTGCACGCGGGCCGCGTCATCAACCTGCGCGCGATGGTCACCCGGACGGGGCTGTCGGCCGGTGCGCTCTCGGACGCGCTCCGCCATCTCGCGGAGGACGGCCTGGTCAACCAGGACCGGGCGGGCCACTTCTACGTCCCGGCGCCCGCGGAACGCGACGTCCTCGAGTCGTACACCGCCCGGGGGCTGCTCGGCACCGCGCTCGTCCGGCGGCTGGCTGCGCGGGGTGACGGCGTGCCGCGCACCGTCGGCGAGATTTGGGCGAGCATCGGTCTCAGCGTGACCAGGGACGTCCCCGCCGTGACGGGCGCGCTCGACCTGGACCTGCAGGACGAGCTGGCACGGGCGGCCGACATGCCCCGGATCGAGGCGATGTTCACCCGGCTCACCCTGCAGATCCGGTTGTTCGCGGCCGCGCTGGGAATCTCGTACCAGCACCCCGTGGACGGAATCCTTGTCGATGACAGCAAGGTCTTGGACGCGATCGGGAACTCGGACCAGGAGGCGGCTATCGCCGCGTGGCGCGAGAAGATCGACAACTGCATCCGCTACATGATGGGGCACCTCGCCAACCAGCGCCCCAGAGGCGGATCTCCGAGCACCGCGCTCGGCGCGCGCTGAGCGCGGCTGTACAGAGAGCGGGTGTGTACGCCGATGCCGCCGGAGACGGGCAGGTTGTCGCCGGAGATGTAGGGGACCGGATCGCCTCGCTGCCCCGGCCCTGGGGGTCGGTGGGCCCGGTAGTCGTTCGATGCCCCGGAATAGCCTGGCGCACGGTGGAATTTCCGGCCCTCCTGACCCCTGTCAGCGGTACTCGGGTGAGGGGGCCGTCCGGTTCCGCGTCGGTGCCGTGCTGCGGTGGCGTCCGATGACGGTGCGTGCGCTCGCGTGCAAAAGCGCCGAGAAGCCGCGCCGGGCCCGTGGCGCGAAGAGGAAGGACCTCGTGGTGTGTCGGCCCGGGGTCGCCATCGCCGTGTCGAATCGTCGCTCCAGCCATCCGAGCATCGTCGGCAGGGCCAGGATCATCGCCGAGTTGTGTCCGCTCGAGCGGTCCCGCAGATATCGGAGGTCCGCACCGCCGTCGAGGTACCGGCCGACGAGGGCATCGACGTCGGCGACGTCGATGGTGCGGTCGCGTTCGGCCTGCACGACCAACACGGGGCAGGCCGGGGCGGTGACACCGAGGCGCAGGTCATCGAAGACCGCCGACACCTCCTCGCCGGCGAGAATGTCGTCGAGGGGGACGTCGATGTAGTCGCCGAAGTCGTCGTAGGCACAGTGCGCCACGGCCTTGACCGTGGTCATCTCGCGGAGCGCGTCGAGTCGGCGCAGCCCCTCGGTAGTCCCGTATCGGCTGATGACGTCGTCCAGTCCTGGATAGACCTCGCGCAGGCCGGACACCACAAGGGCCGGCAGCCCGGCGAACAGTCCGCCGTTGAGTTTGCGGAACGCTTGACCGGGATCCCCGACCGGCGATCCCAGGACTGCCCCGACGATCGGCAGTTCCGGGGCGTAGGCGGGTGCCAGTTCGGCGGTCCACGCGCTGGCCATGCCGCCGCCGGAGTAGCCGATGAGTCCGACCGGGGTGGCGGCGGCCAGGCGCAGCGGCGCGAAGGCGAGGGTCGCCCGGATTCCGTCGAGGACCCGATGGCCGGGTTCGCGTGGTGCGGCGAATCTGCCGCCCCGGCCCTCGTGGTCGGCGACCGTGACCACGTAGCCGCGGGCGGCGAGCGCCGCGATCACCAGCAACTCCAGCTGCGGGAATGAACCCCAGGCCCGCGCGCCGGCACGCAGCGCGTACGAGGGGAAACACACATCGGCCACGGCGTCGATGGCGCACTGGTAGGCGATCATCCGGGGAGGCCGGGCCGTGGCCGGCCGGCCGGCCGTCACCACGGTGGTGACCGCGAGTTCGGGACGCCCGTGGAGATCGGTGCTGCGGAATGCGAGTTGATGGGCGATCAGGTTCCGCTGCGGTACGAGGCCGAGGAATCCGAGCCGGACGCGTCGACTGCGGACGATCGTTCCGGGGTCGAGCAGCGACAGGTCGCCGGGCGTGTCGTAGAAGGGATCGTGTAGCGGCCGCGGGGGGCGCCGGACCCCACGGTCGTCGGTATGCGCGCCCAGTGGCTCGTCGCCCGGGTTCGGGTACACCGGCGCCTCGGCGGAACCGTCCGGGGCGGCGGGATCGACGGCCTCCGGTGTCGGCCGGGCGTCGGTCTCCGGCAGGGCGGTGACTGGGTAGCGCGATGTCATGGCACCACACTGCCCGAGCGCGACGTCCGAAACTTGTGTCAGCACGACAACTTGGGGGAGGGTGGGTGGGACGCTATGGTCCGGGGTCGCCCGCACCCGCCCGAAGTCCGCGTGGATCGACGCCGAACCAGCGCCGCACCGCATGACTGAGGGTTGACTGTTCGTTGAACCCGACCAGGGACGCCACCTGGGAGAACCGCATGTTCGTCGTCACGATGTACCGGTAGGAGGTGTCCCGCCGGACCTCGTCGAGCACCACCGCGAAGGACGTCCCCTCCGCCGAGAGCCGACGCTGGAGCGTGCGTGGATGCAGAGCCAGCAGTCTGGCGACATCGGCCATGGACGGTGTGCGAATCCCGAGGATCGCCGTCAGCGCGGTCCGCACCCGGACAGCTGTCATCGTTCTGGGGTCGGGAAAATGCTGTGCGAGGTAGTCCTGCGCGAGGGCGCAGATCTGGGCGTTGGCGCCGCCGAGTCGCTCATCGAGAACGCTGCGCTCGGCGATCAGGCACGCGAACGGCGCACCGAAGCGCACATCGGGAACATCGAAGAACTCCGTATACCGCGATACCGGCGACAACGGCTGATGCGGGATCCGGACCGAATACAGTGGCAGCCCGTCGCCCAGCAATCGCACCGCGGTGCGATGAAACAGGCCGAGCCCCAATTCGATGGCCTGCGGCGAATAGGGCGATTCACGCAGATCCTTGCGGTAGGCGAAGGCCACCACATTGCGGCGGCCCGCCGGATCGGGCTCGACACCGATCCGCAGCGCCGGGCTGTGCACGTACATGAACCGCGCCGCGCAATCGAGTGCCTCGGCAACCGAACCCGCTGATTCGATCGCCAGCGCCAACGGCCCCAGGATCGTCAGATCCTGGGCCACCGCCAGGCGCAGGCCCAGATCCGGGCAGGCCAGGTCCCTTGCCGCCGCGTCCAGGATGAGATCGTGAGCGGTGATGGAGATCAGGCGATCATCGGCGAGGAGCGCGTCGTCGGGAATGCCGAACCGCCGGAGCAGCGCCGCCGGGTCCCCGCCTTGTTCGGAGACGAGTTCGGCGAACCCGCGCAGGCTCGCGGCCCGGATCATCGGTTCGGTCGTCATCGGTCCGGTTGTCATCGGTTAGGGGGCATCGGTTCGGGGGAGATCGGTTCGGGAGTCGGTGGTCCGGTTTTCATCCGTGGCGGGGACTTTCCGTCGCCGATGGTTCGGCGGGCGGTACCGGGGGTGTGGTGGCGCGGTGCAGGACGTAGCGGTCGAGCAGATAGCTCACCGGAATCGCCGCGCCCACCGCGCATAGCACCGTCGCGGCGCAGGTCAGCCGCGCCGACAGCGGACCGCCGACGGTCAGGACCATCGCGACCGCGGTCAGCGGGAGCCGATAGCCGCCGGCCACGCCGCCCGCCGCCCCGGCGGATGCGGCCAGATCAGGGGAAACACCGAGCCCGGGCGCGAGTGCCCGTCCGCAGAGGTCGCCGATGGACAGCAGCGGAACGAAAAGTCCGCCGCACCCACCGGCCATCACGGCGGCGGTGGTGGCCAACGCCCGGAGCATCGCCACCAGCAGCAGTACCCCGGCGGAGGCCTGCGCCGTTTCGGCCCAGGTGATGGCGCCCGCTCCGGGTCCGATGGCCGCCGCGGGGGTGGCGATCACGCTGATGAGCAGCAGGCAGGCCAGCAGGGCCGCGCTCCCGACCAGAAGTTTGGTCACGAGTCCGGCCTGCCAACCGCGTGCCTGGTAGATCGCGGCGCCGGCCGCCGAGGACACCGCCCCGGCGAGAGCACCGACGACGACCGCGGCCCATATGGCTTGCAGCACACTGTTCGGTGGCGTCACCGGGACGATCAGCCTGATCAGGCTGAGCTCGAGCAGCGAGTTGATCGCCCAGCCGGTGAGCGCCCCACTGGTTGCCGCCAGGACTCGCGGCAGCGAAACCGGGGCCTGACTGCGCCGCCCGAGCTCGAGGATGAATGCCAATCCCACCAGGGGCAGTCCCATGAGCACCGCGACCCCGGCCGCGCCGCCGCCGACACCGCCCGGGCGGGCGAGTCTGCGCAACCACTCGTGCCGGCCGAGGCCACCGGCCGCGGATCCGGCGGCGACGCCGAGATGGGCCGCGGGGGACTCGGTGCCCATCGGCGCCCCGAGTCCGACCGTCGTGACGATAGCGAGCGCCCGGATGGGTGCCAGCCGCGACGGGAAGGTTTCCTCGTGGCCCGCCGAGTGCACCACGTCGGCGGTCAGGTCGGCGCGCACCGCGTTCGCCGGAAACCGCAGCCACGCGCTGAATCGACGGGGCGGTGCGCCGGCCCTGTCCGCTCGTTGTGCGGCGCGGCCGTCGGCGACGCGGTTCAGCAGCAAGACCGCCGCGACGATGCCGACGAACGGTGCCGTCAGGATCACCCACGAGTCCTGGTCCACGACCCATGCCAGCATCGCCTTGATGGTGCTGGTGACCGCGACCACCAGCACCGAGGCCGCCAGCCCGCCGAGCGTGCCACCGACGACGGCCTCGGCGACGACCCTGGTGTATGCCGGTCGGCCGGCACGTTTGTCCATCGGTTGAGCGTAGTGCGAAATCTGCTGCGTGAGTTGATGAACACGCTTCCGTACGGGGCGGAAAACGTTGCTGTTGCTCACGAATGCGGAGTGCGGATGTCCGACCGTCGGATGGATCGTCGTCCCGGTCGTCGGATGACCGGCCCACCGTGCCGACGGCCGACGGTATCGATCGAGGTCGACAACGTGTATGGCCAGCTTTCGAGGATACCCTGTGGCCGAGATTCGGAGTGACGGGCCAGCACGGTAGCGCCGCACGGCGCGTTGCTTATGCTGTCGGGATGCAAGATCTGGGCTTGGGCAACGAACGCACCGTACGCATGATCAGCGGACGGGTGTGGGATGAGATCACCGGGTTGTTGGGCGGCTCGCGGCAGATCACCGCGGCGGTCGCCTATATCGGCGACGGCGCGACCGAGCAGCTGCCGCTGCGCAGCGGATCGTCGATCATTGTTGATGCTTCGACGAAGGCTGTGGCACAGGGGAGTACGGCTCCCAGCGCCCTGCTCGCCTGGAAGGATTCCGGGGTGGTGATCTATTCACTGCCCGGGTTGCACGCGAAGACGATCGTGTGTGAGCGCAAGCCGACCCGCGAGCATCCCGATCCGGAGACCTTCCTGGTTGTCGGCTCGGCGAACGTGTCGGCCAATTCCGCTCGGCGCCTTGACGAGTGCGCGTTGCTGACCGACGATCCCACCACCGTCCGCGAAGCCCTCGACGCGATGACGGCCTGGAAACTGCGGGCCGGTGATCCGCTGTCCCGTGAGGATCTGGTCGCGCTGGCCGAACTGTATCGGACGGAGGCCGGCGACGACCCCGACGATGAGGAAGGCGGGCCCGACCCGGCCCCCGACGATTCGGCGGATCTGGTCGAGGCCGACGCCGCCGCCGATGACGCTGTAGTAGCCCATGACGCGGATGAGGAGGTTCCGGTGGCCGAGACGACGCCGGCCCCGCGTCCGCGGAACCTCATGCTTACTTCGGTGCGGGAGGACACCCCGTCGGAGGAGGCGAAGCACGAGGCGGAAGTCCTGGCCAGGGACAACGATCTCGCCGTCGCCGACACGGCCGCCGTGCTCGTTCCCGGCCGGGAGTACCTCGACTTCTTCTGGCTCGATTTCGACAAGGACTACTACGGTGATCCCTTCCCCGAGGGAGCCACTGTCGTCGCGACGTTCAGGAATGATCGTGGACAGCTCACCAAGACCTGTTCGGTCTCGCCGCCGATGCGCATCATGTCGAAGTTTCGCGATCACCAGGACGAGCGGACGTACTACTACGGCGTGGTACGCCATTCGGACACGAGCGTCAGTTACGCGGACCTGCAGGAAGCGGCCGGCGGTGCCGGGCGCACGGTGAATCTCGCGTCCGAGGATCCCGCGAAGGTGTTCCGGCCGGGAGCGATCTCCGCGATCATCGGGTTGTGGGGTGACCTGGTCTTCGAATGACCGTCACTCTCGTGCCGGCCCGGCACGAGAGGAGGTGGGCGCGGGGTGCCGTGAGGGAACTGCGGCGGTGCCGTTCAGGATTGGCTGTCGCCGCGGTCCCCGACATAGCGGCGCAGATCGGGGTCCGACGAGACCAGCCGGTCGACCTCCTCACCGCCGTCGCACCGATACAGCCCGACGACCAGGGTGTCGCCGCGGCGACCACTCACGCGCCACACCCCGCCGACATCGGTCCACCGCCGCAACATCTCCACGGGATCGGATGAAGTGTCCACGCCCACATCCTAATCCCGGTGCGGCAGCGGTCAGGAGAAGACCATCGCCTCGGTGACGTCATAGCGGCGGGCGTCGACGGCGTCGAGGATCGCGTTGTGCCGCACCAGCCAGGGGGCGGTGTCCGCGGCCTTCGGCAGCCGGGAACCCGCCCGCCGCACGTAGCCGGAGTCGAGTTCGAGCAGCCCGTGCGCCGGTGGTGTGGCACCGTCGAGTGTCGGATAGGCACGGGTGTAGCCGTGTGCGCGCATATGCTGGATCAGATCGGCGACAGCCTTGCTGGTGAGGTCGACGCGCAGGGTCCACGACGCGTTCGTGTAGCCCACCGACCACGCGAAGTTGGGGACCTCGTTCAGCATGTAGCCGCGGTAGGCGTATTTGTCGCCGGGCTCGACGGGTTCGCCGTCGACGCTCAGGTCGATGCCGCCGAAGGCGAGCAGTTCCAGACCGGTCGCGGTGACGATGATGTCCGCGTCGAGTTCGCGGCCGGAGGCGAGGGCGATGCCGGTGGGCGTGAAGGTGTCGACGGTGTCGGTGACGACCTCGGCCGAACCGTCGGCGACGGCCTTGTAGAAGTCGGCGTCAGGGATGATGCACAGTCGCTGATCCCACGGCTGGTAGGCGGGTTTGAAGTGGGTGTCCACCGGGTACCCGTCGGGCAGTTGCCGCACGGCGATCCAGCGCAGGAGCCGGCGTGCCGCCTTGGGGAAACCCCGGCAGAACAGGTACAGGACCAGCGTGAGCAGCATGTTCCGGTAACGGGTGATGTCGTGCGACAGCTGGCGTGGCAACACCTTCTGCAGACCGGCGGTGATGGGATCGGTCCACGGGTACGGGAACAGGTAGGTGGGGGATCGTTGCAGCATTGTCACGTGTCCGGCGGTCGCGGCCATCGACGGGATGAGGGTGATCGCGGTCGCGCCGCTGCCGATCACCACCACCTTCTTGCCGGTGTAATCGAGGTCGGCGGGCCAGAACTGCGGGTGCACAACGGTTCCGGTGAAATCGTCGATGCCGGGGAAGTCGGGCAGGTAGCCGGCGTCGTAGCGGTAGTAGCCGGTGCAACTGTAGAAGAACCGGGCCCGGTAGGTGGCCGGCTCCCCGTCGACCCGGACGTCGACGGTCCACAGGCCGGTGCCGGTGTCGAAGTCCGCCGCCACCACCTCGCTGCCGAACCGGATGTGCGGCGCGATACCGAAGTCGTGGGCCGTGTCCTCGAGGTACTGGCGGATCTCGTGGCCTTCGGCGATGAGCCGGTTGCCCTTCCACGGATTCCACGGAAAGCTGAGCGTGAAAATGTCGGAGTCACTGCGGATTCCCGGATAGGTGAACAGATCCCAGGTGCCGCCGATCCGCGCCCTGTTCTCCAGGATCACATAGTTCAGGTCGGGATTCTTCTCGCGCAGCCGGTATGCGGCGTCGATGCCCGCCAGGCCGGCTCCGACGATCAGGACATCGAAGGTTTCAACGGCGTCGAAGGTTTCCATGGCGTCGAAGGTTTCCATGCTCGCACTCACCACTGTCATAGGTCGGTTTGTTGCGGAGACTAGCAGGTACCCAGTGTCGGAACGTCGTTGCGGTACAAGATCGGAAAGGACGCCGCGGTTGTGTCACCGAAACGCGTCGACACCAGATAGATGAGCCGGTCGAGGAGTCCCGGTGCGGGCGGATTCGCGACGCCCGATGGCATGCCCTAGCATCCGGTGTAACGTGTTCCAGTTCTGCGTGGAGGATGCGAGATGAAGCAGCGGGTGGCCAGGTCGCTCACAGGGATTGTCGTCGCGACGGTCGTGGCGATCACCGGGGCGGCTATGGGTGTCCCGGCCCAGGCCTCGCCGGGATCGTCGGCACCGGTATCGGGCACGCGGCCGCTCTCGTGCGTCCCGCTGCTGAGCACCTTCCAGGTGGTGCTGCCGCTACCGGGGCTGTTCCTGCCGTTGCCCAGCATCAAGGGCCTGTCGGAATTCAAGGATCTGCCGGCGGCGCGACAGGCGTGGGACCTGCCCACCCGCGTCGACCACCGTGATCAGAACCAGGGATTCAACAGCTACGCCGAGTTCGTGCTGCGGTCGGGTTCGATCTACACCCGGCCGCGCAACTCCGGTGACACCTGGCGCAAGGTGACCACACCCGCATGTCTCGACCGGCATGTCGTGGCGATCTCGGTCGACAACAGCATGCTCGTCGCCCTCGACCGCAACGGGTGGATCTACTCGATGGATAACGTGCTGTCGGGTCCGTTGCTGTGGAACTGGACACGGTTGTTCGGCTCGCCGGTCTGGTTCTGGCCGGGAATGCAGGTTCCCGGCCAGGGCCGCGCCGGGCACAAGTGGGCGATCAGCCACCGTATGTCCAAGAGTTTCGTCGATGCCCGCGGCTTCACCCATCCGACGACCGCAGGTCTCGTGCAGTTGATCAGTCTCACCGGCGGCGGCACCCGCATCGTGTACCAGGACCCGTGGCTGCCCGCCGACCACAGCTATGAGATCGGCGGACCGATGGGCGGCCGGTTCATCTCCGAGTCGGTCTCGTCGTCGGGTTCGGTCACCTTCGTGACCAACAGGTACGGCGACATGTACACCCGCAAATACGATCTCGACCTCGCGGGATCCAATGAGATTCCCGGACGGTACACCTGGCAGATCCAGCGCCGCGACAAGCCGTCGGCACCCGATCAGCTGCAGGAGCGGTTCAACCCGGCGTTCGCGGCGATCTCACTGCCGGCGCAGGAGTGGCAGCACGTCCCGAAGATCCCGGGAGAGGTGACCGCGCGCATCTCGATCCACGACTCGGGCCCCCGGATGGAGGACCGCGAACTCCGCGTCGAAGGACGCCGGAACGGCCGGACCGGCTTCTGGCGCAAGGGTCTGTCGGAGCGGGTGTGGCGCTTCACCGAAACCGGCGGACGTCTCGCCGACCCGATCCTGACCGGTGCGAATCCCGCTGTGGACCAATCGACCTCGACGCTGGCGGCGCCCACGGGTATCACCTTTGCCGGTCGTCTGCCCGGCGGCTGGCACGCCCGCACCGACAATTTCGACTGGGCACAGACATCGCATTCGGTGACGCTGACCGGACCCTCGGGGCGTCGATACCAGGTCACGATGCACACCACCGACGGCCTGCGTCTGGTGCCCCGTGGCCCGGGCCTCGACAACAACCCCCGCACCCTGGCCGGTGCCCTCGATGTCCGGTCCGCTCAACCGGGCCGGTCGGCCGAACTCGCGGACTTCGTGCGCACGACGATGTCCGGCCGCCAGATCTTCGAGATCAGTGTTCAACTCACGACATCGCGGCTGGTCCTCTCGCCGGCCGGTTTCCTGACGCGGCCACTGGGCACCTGGACGAGGCCGTGACGGTGATGCCGTCGGTGCCGCGCTCGGCCACCGCGTGATCGTGGAGTAGGGGTCACCCCGAATCCGGCGAATGCCCGGCGGCGACGCTGCTAGGTTGGCCCCATGCCGGAGATCGCCACGTCAGTGAAAGACCTGTTCCTCAACCCGCGTACCTACGATCCGTCGCAGTTCGACACCGAGACCGCGCGGCTGCTGCGCGCGACCATCGACTACTTCGAGGGTGTCGGCAAGACGGAACTGCTGCGCCGCGACCACGACGCGGTGTGGGTCACCGACTACCTCGACTTCGTCAAGCGCGAAAAGCTCTTCTCGACGTTCCTGACCGGGGCGGACTATGCCGACGGCGACGAGAACCGGCGTTGGGACACCTCCCGCAACGCCGCACTGAGCGAGATCCTGGGATTCTACGGATTGGCCTACTGGTACGCCGAGCAGGTCACCATCCTGGGCCTCGGGCCGATCTGGATGAGCGGCAACGAGGAGGCCAAGCGCAAGGCCGCGGCGCAACTCGCCGACGGCGGGGTGATGGCGTTCGGCCTGTCCGAACGCGCCCACGGCGCCGATGTGTACAGCACCGACATGCTGCTCACCCCCGATGGCGAGGGTGGCTTCACCGCCGACGGCACCAAGTACTATATCGGCAACGGCAATGTCGCCGGGATGGTGTCGGTGTTCGGCCGCCGCACCGACATCGACGGGCCCGAGGGTTATGTCTTCTTCGTCGCCGACAGCAGCCGCCCCGACTACCGCCTCATCGACAACGTGACGCACGGCCAGATGTATGTGAGCACGTTCGCGCTGGAGAAGTACACGGTCACCGAGGCGGACATCCTGCACACCGGACCGGAGGCCTTCGCGGCCGCGCTCAACACGGTGAACATCGGCAAGTTCAATCTGTGCAGCGGTTCGGTGGGCATGGTGGAACATTCCTTCTATGAGTCGATCACCCACGCGCACAACAGAATCCTGTATGGCCATCCGGTCACCGATTTCTCGCACGTGCGGGGAAATTTCGTGGAGGCATTCGCCCGCATCGCGGCGATGAAGCTGTTCAGCACCCGCGCCGTCGACTATTTCCGCAGCGCGAGCCTCGACGACCGCCGCTACCTGCTGTTCAACCCGATGACCAAGTCCAAGGTCACCTCCGAGGGTGAAAAGGTGATGACATTGCTGCTCGACGTCGTCGCCGCCAAGGGCTACGAGAAGTCCACCTACTTCCATCAGGCCAACCACTACATCGGTTGGCTGCCGCGTCTGGAGGGGACGGTGCACGTCAACGTGTCCCAGATCCTCAAGTTCATGCCCAACTACTTCTTCAACCCCGCCCAATACCCCGCGATCGGTACCCGGGCCGACGGCGTCGACGACTCGTTCTTCTGGGCACAGGGACCGGTCGGCGGCACCGGCACGATTCGATTCGACGACTGGACCAAGCCGTACGAGGAGTACGGCAACCTGCCGAACGTCGCGGTGTTCTACGAGCAGGCCAAGGCACTCAAGGACCTCCTGAGCACCGCCGGGCCGTCGGCCGACCAGCAGAAGGACCTCGACTTCCTGCTGACCATCGGGCATCTGTTCTCGTTGGTCGTCTACGGTCAGCTCATCCTCGAACAGGCCAAGATTCTCGATCTCGATCCCGCTCTGATCGACCAGATCTTCGTCGTCTCGGTGCGGGATTTCTCCGCATACGCGGTGACACTGCACGGTGCGACGGCGGCCACGGAGGCGCAGCAGCAGTGGGCGCTCGGGGCGATCCGCGCCCCGCATGTCGACGACAGCCGCTTCGGTCTGGTGTGGGACATGGTCGCCTCGTTCGACGGTGCCTACGAGATGCCCGCCTGATCCCGGGCGCACTCATCCGATGGGTTGCGGGTGCCGGACTGCGGCCCCCGCAACCCGAGCTCGTCAGCAGCCGCGCCCGGCCAGGATGAAATCGGTGGCGCGCGCCGAAGACGACCGGCCCGACGAGAGTCGCCGACGGTCTCCGGGCGGCGGTGGAATTGCTCGCGTACCGGCGTGGTTGCCCACTTCATGAGCACCCCCGCATTGTTCACGCCTCTGACGATCCGTGATCTGGAGATCCCCAACCGCGCATGGCTGGCGCCGATGTGTCAGTACAGCGCGGGAACCGACGGCGTACCCACCGCCTGGCATCTGGTGCATCTCGGGGCCCGCGCGGCCGGTGGTTTCGGACTGGTTCTGACCGAGGCGACCGCCGTCGTACCGGACGGGCGGATCAGCCCGCAGGACGTGGGGATCTGGAACGACGACCAGGTGCGCGCGTGGCGTCCGATCACCGAATTCATCCACGCACAGGGTGCGGTCGCCGGTATTCAGCTGGCGCACGCGGGTCGCAAGGCGTCGGTGTATGCACCGGGATCGCCGGTGTCCGGCAGCATCGGGCCTGCAGAGGGCGGCTGG
>Ga0116175_1001815_pt1 | contig 13418 bp, 9 predicted proteins | sample AD_UKC125_MetaG_FD_89802 | JGI IMG/M metagenome (GOLD analysis project Ga0116175, IMG submission 89802) | Active sludge microbial communities of municipal wastewater-treating anaerobic digesters from USA - AD_UKC125_MetaG | ecosystem: Engineered > Bioreactor > Anaerobic > Digestate | place: USA... | reverse complement strand
TTTCATTTGAGTAGAAAGTCTTCGGTCTGCATGCTCGAATTTATCAAAAGGAAATCTAGGGATTTTTGTTACCACATAATCCAAAGCTGGTTCGAAACAAGCATACGTTTTACCAGTTACAGGATTTAGCATTTCGTCTAGCGTAAGACCTACTGCAATTTTTGCTGCCAATTTTGCGATAGGATAACCCGTAGCTTTACTTGCCAAAGCAGAAGAACGAGAAACTCTAGGATTTACTTCAATAATATAATAATCAAAAGAATGAGGATCCAGCGCCAACTGTACGTTACAACCACCTTCTATTCCTAAAGCTCTAATAATTTTGAGCGAAGCATTTCTCAGCATTTGATATTCTCTATCCGAAAGTGTCTGAGAAGGTGCTACTACAATAGAATCCCCAGTGTGTACCCCAACTGGATCTATGTTTTCCATATTACAAACCACAATAGCATTGTCATTTGCATCACGCATTACTTCGTATTCTATTTCTTTAAAACCCGCAATTGATTTTTCAATAAGACACTGATTTACAGGACTATATTTAAGACCATTAGCCGTAATTTCTTTTAATTCTGTTTCATTATTGGCAATTCCGCCACCTGTACCGCCCATTGTAAAAGCAGGACGAACGATAACTGGGTAGCCAATTTCTGCTGCGAAATTTAATGCACCTTGTACATCATTTACAATATCAGAATCCGGAACAGGCTCATTCAATTCTCTCATCAAAGCACGGAAAAGTTCTCTATCTTCTGCTTGATTGATGGCAGAAAGTTTGGTTCCTAAAACCTCCACTCCGCATTCTTCTAAAATTCCAGAATTTTGCAATTCTACTGCCATATTAAGACCTGTTTGTCCGCCCAAAGTAGGCAAAAGTGCATCTGGTCTTTCTTTTCTGATGATATGACTTACAAATTGCAACGAAATAGGTTCTATATAAACTTTATCTGCAATTTCTTTATCCGTCATAATCGTAGCAGGATTCGAATTGATCAAAATTACCTTATAACCTTCCTCTTTTAGGGCAAGGCAAGCCTGAGTTCCTGCATAGTCAAACTCTGCAGCTTGACCGATGATGATTGGCCCACTTCCTATTACTAAAATTGTTTTTATGTCTGTACGTTTCATTTTTATATTGTTGAACATCGGAAATCCGAAAATTCTAAGATTTATGAGTTATCTAAAATTTGAAATTCTTAATTATTATTATTTTTAAAATCCTCCATCAATTTGATAAATTCATCAAAAAGATAATTCGCATCTTCAGGACCAGGGCTAGCTTCTGGATGGTACTGAACAGAGAAACAAGGATGGATTTTGTGCCTTATTCCTTCGTTTGTCCTATCATTAAGGGCTATGTGCGTAACTTCTAAATCTGTATTGGCAAGAGATTCTTCGTCTATAGCATACCCGTGATTTTGAGAAGTAATGGCCACTTTATTGGTTTTTAAATCTAAAACAGGATGGTTACCACCTCTATGCCCAAATTTTAATTTATATGTTTTAGCACCACAAGCTAAACCAATTAATTGATGCCCTAAACAAATTCCAAAAATCGGAACTTTACCAAGCAATCCTCTAATCATTTCCTGAGCATGCGGTACATCTTGCGGATCGCCAGGTCCATTAGAAAGCATAATTCCGTCTGGTTTCATCAGAAGAATTTCTTCTGCAGAGGTATCTTGAGAAACCACCACAATATCACAATCTCTGTTAGATAATTCTCTGATGATGCCTAATTTAGAACCAAAATCTACCAAAACTACTTTATACCCTTTTCCAGGAGCAGAATATGGTGTTTTTGTAGAAACTTGTTCTACTTGGTTGGTTGGGAAATTGGTCAATTTCAAATCTTGAATTACAGTTTCGGTGTCCACATCTGTACTTACGATTTTTCCTTTTACTACTCCTCTGTTTCTAATAATTCTAGTGAGTTTTCTGGTATCAATACCAGAAATCCCTGAAAGATTTCTCTTTTTAAATAATTCATCTAAAGACATCTGACTTCTGAAATTAGAAGGAAAATCACAAAGTTCTTTTACGATAAGACCTTTAATAGCAGGCTCTATACTTTCAAAATCGTCTCTGTTAATCCCATAATTCCCGATAAGCGGATACGTCATACAAACGATTTGCCCACAATAAGAAGGGTCTGATAATAATTCTTGATAACCAGTCATTCCGGTATTAAAAACCACTTCACCTTCCGTTGCTTGATTGACTCCGAAACCTTCGCCAAAGAAAACTTCTCCAGATTCTAAAACTAATTTACTTTTCATTTTTATTTTAAGATTTATCTAATCTAATTAAAAAATTTGAACAAAATTATAAAAAATTTACCAAACTAAGATAAAAAATCTTTTAAACTTAATTTTAATAGTTATTTTTTACTTTTCAACAATATAACACTATTTATTTTTTTACCCATAAAAAATGAGAGCCGAAAGCTCTCATCCAGATTGGGATTATTTTATCTCATCAAACTCAAACGACTGCTTTTCTAGAACGTACTTTAAAATAGCCATCCTTGCAAAAACGCCATTGCTCATTTGTTTAAAAATTCTACTTCTACCGCATTCTACCAAATCTGCATCTATTTCTACACCTCTATTTACTGGTGCAGGATGCATTATAATAGCTTTTGGTTTCATTTTTTTCTCACGCTCTTTGGTAAGTCCGTATTTTCTAAGATATTCTGGAGCGGTAAGTTTCATTTTTTCTTGATGTCTTTCGTGCTGAATTCTTAGCAACATTAATACATCTACTTCTTTTATTAAATCTTCAAAAGGAAGATAAGTACCATTTACCAACATTGCTTCATCAAACCAATCTACAGGGCCAGAGAAATAAACTTTTGCACCTAATCTTCTTAATGTGTCTGCATTAGAGTTTGCTACCCTGCTGTGTTTTACATCACCTACAATACCAACCTTAAGACCTTTGAAATCTCCAAATTCTTGTTTAATGGTCATTATATCTAAAATCGCTTGACTAGGATGATGCCCTACCCCATCTCCAGCATTTACCAATGCCAGATTCGCATCTTTTAATTCATCATAATACCTTGTTTGTTGATGACGAATTACTGCTACATTAATACCAATAGCTTCTAACGTTTTAATAGTATCTAACAACGTTTCTCCTTTATTTATAGAGCTCTTGCTTTCATCAAATTGTACCAAATGCAGACCTAATTTTTTTTCTGCAATTTCAAAACTTACTTTGGTTCTGGTACTATCCTCAAAAAATAAGTTGGCTACAAAAATGTCACTTTTTGCTTTCATGACTTTGCCTTCTGCAAAATCAAGTGCATCTTTCAGAATTCCTTGGATGCTGTCTGTGGTTAATCTTGATAATTTAATCATGGCTCTGTAAAAAAATTATAAAAAAAACGAAGCCGATACGACTTCGTTTCATTAAAAAAATATTATTCTTGCGGTTTGAAAACCGGAATTGACTATTGATATGTAACCGTTTAGTTTCATTGTTGCAAATATACGTATAAACTAAAATCTTGCAAAATTTTTTAAAAATTTTATTTTTCTTTAACATTTTAATTGCAAATTTAGTATATCTTTGCTAAAAAAGTATATATGAAAATTTCTTGCTGCCCAAAATGCGAAAACACTGAAATAGTGAAAAGTGGCATTGTAAAAGGAAAACAAAGGTTTTTTTGTAGAAATTGCAACTACTATTTCACAGTTAATAAACTCGGTAAGAAGATAGATGATTACTATGTAACCAAAGCACTACAACTCTACCTAGAAGGACTAAGTTTGCGAGAAATAGAGCGCATTCTAGGAATATCACACGTTACGATAAGTTCTTGGATAAAAGAATACAACATTAAGAAACCTCCACATTCTGATTTTCACGCTACTTATAAGGTTTTTAAGCAGAAAGAATTAGCAGAATATATAGAAAAAGAAGAAAATTTGAAGGGAAACGGTCTCATTATTACAGAGTTTGGAGATAAATTTATGCTCATAAAATGGGAACGTTTTAAAAAATAACTATACCTTTTAACAAAGATATATACAAAATTTTTACAGAGTTTTTTTTATTATCAGTTTAGCTGTGTTAAAATCACAAAAAACTGTTTAAAATTATGAAGAAAACTCAACTAATCCTAGCTGGTATTGCATCTTTATTATTTGGCAATACTTTGTTCGGACAAGAAAAACCAAAAGAATGGGACGTAAGTCTATATGGTTTTGCAAGAGCAGACTACATTTTCGATTCTAGAAAATCTGCTTACGTGAGAGAGTACAATTTGAATCTTTATCCTCTAGATGTAGCAAAAGACACCAATGGTGAAGATAAAAATGCAACAGGTTCTAGCAACTTTTTATCTGTAGTGTCTAGAATTGGAGTAAAATTTAAAGGACCAGATGTTTTTAAAGCAAAAATTTCGGGAAATATTGAAGGTGATTTCTTCGGAAATACAGAAGTAAATGCCGCAACCTCAGGAACAGGAAGCATAGGACTTTTTAGATTAAGACATGCTACTATAAAACTAGACTGGACTAAATCCTCATTAACTTTAGGACAAACTTGGTATCCTACATTTGTTCCAGAGGTTTTCCCAGGTGTAGCCAATTTTAACACGGGAATTATGTTCAATCCTTTTGGTTGGGCTTCACAAATTAGATTCAGACAAAAATTATCTGAGCAAATTTCATTAGATTTAGTGGCTTACAAAGACAGAGAATTTACTGCTTCTTCGGTAACGGGAACAGCTCCTAATGCACCTACATTTAATTCTTCTGTACCAACACTTCACGGTCAACTTCAATTCAAAAACAAAAAAATAATTGCAGGATTAGGTGCAGAATATCAATCTTTAAAACCTGTAATAGAATCTGGAGGCTTAGCTTCTGATGAAAAATTAAATTCTACCACTGTTTTCGGATATTTTAAATATGCAGATGATGCTATTGTTACTAAATTATACGGAATTTCTGGTGGAAACCTTACTCACCTTGTTATGCTTGGCGGATATGGTAGTTATGCCAATTCAAACGGAATAGATTCTTATAAACCAACCAGAACAACTGCTTTTTGGGTAGATATCGCAAGTAATAAACCGAAAATTGCGCCAGGATTATTTGCTGGTTATACTAAAAACAATGGTTTATCAGACGCAGGCTACAAAGCACTCTATATGAGAGGTCTCAATGGAACTACAAGAGCGGTAGATAACGTATGGAGAGTATCTGCAAGAGTAGATTTCAAAGAAAATAAATTTAAGCTTTCTCCAGAATTAGAATACACTGCTGCAACTTGGGGCGCTATGGATTCTTCTGCCAAAGTAGTTTCGGCTAAAGAAAACGTTGGAAATTTCCGAGCTTTAGTGAGCGCTTCTTATTCATTCTAAATAAAACATTAATTCTAAAAAACAAAATATTATGAGCCACCAATTTAATTCTCAAGCAGAGCATGATGCGTACGTAGAAGAACGCAAAAAAAACAGTACCATCTGGAGCGTAATCATGGCTTCATCATTAGGTACAATGATTGAATGGTATGATTTTTATATTTTCGGGAGTTTGGCAGTAGTACTATCTACTAAATTTTTCCCAGCAGATAATCCTACCGCAGCATTCTTATCTACGCTTGCGACATTTGCAGCGGGATTTGTAGTAAGACCTTTCGGTGCATTATTCTTCGGAAGATTAGGTGATATTATCGGTAGAAAATATACCTTTTTGGTAACCTTATTAATTATGGGATTTTCCACTTTTTTAATAGGATGTATTCCTGCGTATGAGACCATTGGATTTATGGCGCCAGTTCTTGTATTATTGTTAAGATTATTACAAGGCTTAGCATTGGGCGGAGAATATGGTGGTGCAGCAACTTATGTAGCAGAATATTCTCAACCTCATAGACGTGGATATTGGACTTCTTGGATCCAAACTACCGCTACTGTAGGACTTTTCGTATCTTTAATTGTAATTTTAGTGACTAAATCTTCTCTCACTGCCGAAGAATTTGACAATTGGGGATGGAGAGTTCCGTTTTGGGTTTCTATTTTGATGGTAGGTGTATCTTACATCATTAGAAAAAACATGAAAGAATCTCCTCTTTTCGCTAAAGCTAAAAAAGAAGGAAAAACTTCTACCAATCCATTAAAAGAATCTTTCGGGAATAAATATAATTTCAAGTTTGTATTATTGGCATTATTTGGAGCGGTAATGGGACAAGGTGTTATCTGGTACACTGGTCAGTTTTACGCGATGTCTTTTATGCAAAAAGTAATGAATTTAGATTCTGCACAGGTAGATTCTCTAATGGCAACCTCTCTTTTTATAGCAACACCTTTGTTTGTTTTCTTTGGCTGGTTGTCTGATAAAATAGGTAGAAAAACCATTATGATGGTTGGGATGCTTATTGCCATATTATCTTACAGACCTATCTATGATAAAATGTTTAAACTAGGAGATTACTCTGCTAAACAAGAATTAACAGAAAAGGCAACCAAAGAAGCTACTGCTAAAGTTCTAGAAGGAGCAAAAGTAGATTCTGTTTACACTACTCAAAAATTCTATGCAGATGGTGCTGCTTATAAAGAAGTAGTAACAAAACATCTTGATAACGGAAAAATAATGCTAGATGAAAAGGGCAAAGACAAAGTAGAAACCAAAATCACCAAAACTGTAGATAGCCATACAAAATGGATGCTTGCATTTTGGGTATTTATACAAGTTGTTTTTGTAACAATGGTTTATGGGCCTATTGCAGCATTCTTAGTAGAAATGTTTCCAATTAGAATTAGATATACATCTATGTCTTTACCATACCACATTGGTAATGGCGTATTCGGAGGATTATTACCAGCAGTAGCAACTTATCTAGTAACTTCTGCTAAAGATGCCGGAAATCCTGAATATTACCTGCAAGGTTTATGGTATCCTATTGTTGTAGCTGGAGTTTGTTTAATCATCGGTATGATTTATCTAGACGGAAAAGATAGAAATGTAGAGGATTAATTTGATGGATAATGGTTGATGGATGGTGGAAGTTTAATATTAAAAAAAATAACACCCATCATCTAACACCTATCATCTAAACATAACAAAAATTTTCACTAACTTTAAAAAACAAAAAAAATGGACGCAATAAAAAAAATATTAGGTATCGTTTGGCTAGCATTGGCAGCAGCAGTAGCCTACTTTGGGCTTACCGTTTTAGGAATTCCAAAAATTACATCTGGCAAACAAGAAGACCTTGTTTTTGGGATTATCATTGTATTTGTATTAATGCCAATTGTAGTAGGCGGATTGGCTGTTTTCGGGTGGTATTCGCTAAATGGTGAGTATTCTGCAAACAAAAAATAGACGATTATAGATGGTTGATATTTGAAGGTTTCATTGATCAACCATCTTTTAATTTTATCATTATGAAAAAAAGACACGAGCAAAAATTGGTGATTCTGAGTGTAGTACTTTTTGTATTATTCAATGCACCAGTTTTGCTCTTGTTTAATAAAATTGAAAACTATTTTGGGCTTCCATTCATCTACGTTTATATTTTCGGGATTTGGTTATTATCTGTAGTTATTTCATTTGTAATCTTCAAAAAATTTGATGAATAGTATAGAGTTATTTGCAATCATTATGCTTTATTTGGCGCTTCTTTTCTTCATTGCTTTTTGGGCAGAGAAGAGAAAAAGTAATTTTTGGGCAAATAATCCTTATGTTTATTCATTATCTCTTGCGGTTTATTGCACCGCTTGGACGTATTATGGGAGTATAGGCGTAGCGGCTAACCAAGGATTAGAATATCTAGCCATTTATATTGGCCCTATCATCATTATTCCTGCTTGGATTGTCATTAATTCTAAGATTATTAGAATATCAAGAGTAAACAAAATAAGTTCTATTGCAGATTTTATTTCGTTAAGATATGGTAACAGCAGATCCTTCGGAGCTATTATTTCCGTAGTGTGTATTTTGGCAATTATACCCTATATTGGTCTTCAGATTAAAGCCATATCAGACACTTTTCACTTGGTTACCAAATCAGAAAATCCTAATAATATTTTTACTGATACAGCAACTTATGTTGTGCTTTTAATTGCAATTTTTTCGTCATATTATGGTACTAGATACGTAGATGCATCAGAAAAAAGATTAGGAATTATCTCTGCGGTAGCGGTAGAAAGCTTCCTTAAACTTATCTTTTTTGTTATTCTTGGGATTTTCGTAACCTATGGAATTTTCAATGGTTTTGATGATATTTACGAAAAAGCGAAGAATCTACCAGAGTTTACCCAAAGAAATTCATTTAACGGTCTTGAAGGTAGTTTCAACTGGATGCTTACTTCTATGCTATCGATGACTGCTATTTTTTTATTACCAAGACAGTTCCACACTACCATTATAGAAAACCGAAAAGAAAATCATTTGAAAACTGCAATTTGGGTGTTTCCTTTATATCTATTGATTTTCAATTTTTTTGTTTTCCCGATTGCTTGGGGAGGCAAAATTTTATTTCTTGGGCAAAATGTAAATCCAGAACTTTTCCCTATTCTTATTCCTCAAAAATTCGGAAGTATTTTAATTTCAGTCATTGTTTTTTTAGGAGGCTTAAGTGCCAGTATTTCTATGATCATTATTTCTAGCGTTACACTGTCTATTATGCTATCAAATAACGTAATTATTCCGTACGGCTGGATAGATACTTTCAAAACAAAAAATGATACTTTTAACAATAAAAACATTGTAAACATCAGAAAAGTAAGTATTTTTTTACTCATTATAACAGCATTTGTTTTTTACAAATATTTAATTCTAGAATCATCGCTTTTTTCTGTTGGTTTGGTTTCATTTGTATTGATTGCACAGCTTGCGCCATCATTTTTCGGAGCTATTTTTTGGAGAAGAGGCACCTACACAGGAGCGGTAATTGGTCTTATTTTAGGCATTTTAATATGCTATATCAACCTTATTATTCCTCAATATTTAAAGGCTATCAATCCAGAATTGGCAATCAATCAATATAGAATTTTACAATTTTTCAAAATCCCATATTTAGAAACTATTCCACAAGTTTTCTTTTGGAGTTTATTGGCAAATGCTACTGTTTTCACCATTATTTCTGTAAGTTCTAAAGGAAACTACAGAGAAAGAAACTATGCCGAAATCTATGTAGATATCAATAGATACATCCAAAATCACGAAGGCGCTTACATCTGGAAAGGAAAAGCGAACGTTTCTGATATTAGAAAAATTTTGGTAAAATTTTTGGGTGATAAAAAAACGAAGCAAGCCCTCAAAATTTTTAATCTAAAATATAATATTGATGATGAAAATGATACCGCAGATTCTAGATTTATCAAGTTCTCCGAAAATCTTCTCTCAGGGAGAATAGGTACAGCTTCTGCTAAAATTTTGATTGAAGGCGTAACCAAAGAAGATAAAATTTCTCTTCCCGAAGTGCTTAAAATTCTAGAAGAAAGTAAAGAAAATATTACCCTAAACAGAAAACTTACCGAACAATCTAGACAATTAAGAAGACTATCAGACGATTTACGCTCTGCCAACAGTAGTTTGATTGAAAAAGACAAGCAGAAAGATGATTTTTTAGATTCTGTAACTCACGAACTAAGAACGCCTATTACCGCCATAAGAGCTGCTGGAGAAATTCTATTGGATGATGACGATATACCTGTAGAAATTAAAAAGGATTTCTTAGAAAATATTATTTCTGAATCTGATAGATTAAATGAAATCATCAATGATATTCTATACTTAGACAAACTAGAATCTGGAACCATAAAACTGAACATCAATAAAAACAATATTATAGATACTTATCATAAAGCTCTGAAACCTATCTATCACCTCATTCAACAAAAAAATATACATCATTCTGAAATCAATTTATTAAATGATAATGAATTCTATTATGATGAAGCTAGAATCATTCAAGTTTTCCAAAACATCTTAGGAAATGCCTATAAATTCACAGAAGAAAGCGGAATGATACAAGTGAAATTTCAAGAAAAAGATAATCTCTTGAAAATTGGAATTTTCAATACAGGGAAAAAAATACCTGATGAAGATATAGACCTTATTTTTGATAAATTTTATCAATCTAAATATCAAAATATTAGAAAACCAGTTGGTACAGGACTGGGATTAGCGATTTGTAAAAAAATTATAGACGCACACCAAGGAAAAATCTACGCCGAAAACAAAGAAATTGGCGTAACGATTAATATATTAATGAATAATGACAAAAATGAAGCAGTATGAGAAAAATTTTAATTGCAGATGACGAACACAAAATTGTAATGACGCTGGAATATACTTTTAGAAAAAATGGATATGAAGTATTTATTGCAAGAGATGGCTCAGAAGTTTTAGAATTATTAAAAGAAGAAATTCCAGATGTAATTTTATTAGATGTAATGATGCCAAATGTAGATGGATATACCACAATACAAGAAATAAAAAAACAAGAAAAACTGAAAAATTGCAAAGTAGTTTTTCTATCTGCCAAAACCAATCCTGCGGATATTGAAAAAGGATTAAAATTGGGCGCAGATGCTTATGTTACAAAACCTTATTCCATTAAAAAATTAACTCAACAAATAGATGAATTATTAGAAATATAAAAACAAATACATATTAACCTAAAAAACACCAACACAATGAAAGCGCATGAAATGTTCCTCAACAGTATTGAAAACAAGGAACAATTTTGGGCAGAACAAGCCGAAAAAATTCAATGGTTCAAAAAACCTCAAAACATCCTCTCTGAAGGAGAACATGATTACCCTGTCTGGTTTGCAGATGGCGAGCTTAATGCTTGTTATATCGCCGTAGATAAACACGTAGAAGATGGTTACGGAGACCAAATAGCCTATATTTATGATTCTCCGGTTACAGACACCATTCAGAAAATCACCTTCAAAGAATTGCAAGAAAATGTCTCGAAATTTGCCGGAGGTTTACAATCTCTGGGTCTTAAAAAAGGAGACACTGCTATTATTTATATGCCCATGATTCCTCAGGCTGCTTATGCTATGCTAGCTTGCGCCAGATTAGGAATTACGCATTCTGTGGTTTTCGGAGGATTTGCACCCCACGAATTGGCAATTAGAATAGAAGATTGTAACCCAAAAGTAATTATCACTGCTAGCGCTGGTGTAGAAGTTAAAAAAAGAATTCCTTATTTACCTTTTGTAAAAGAAGCTTATGAAATGTCTTCTCATAAACCCGAAAATATTGTGGTTTTTGATCGCCAACTTTGGGGTAATAAAGTAGATTGGGAAAACGAACCTCAACTTACCAATTTTCAAGAATTGTTAGAAAAATCAGAATCTATAGATTGCGTTCCTGTAGCTTCTACGCATCCTTTGTACATTCTATACACTTCTGGTACTACGGGCAAACCGAAAGGAGTAATTCGTGATACTGGTGGATATGCTACCGCTCTTAAATTTTCTATGAAAAATATATATGGACTCAATGAAGGCGAAGTTTTTTGGGCCGCTTCAGATATTGGTTGGGTAGTTGGTCATAGTTTTATCATTTACGGGCCGCTTTTCAATAGAAACACTTCAATTATTTACGAAGGAAAACCAATTATGACTCCAGATGCGGGAACTACTTGGCGCGTAATAGAGCAGCACAAAGTTTCTGTAATGTTTACCGCTCCAACCGCAATTAGAGCCATAAAAAAAGAAGATCCAAACGGTGAATTAATTAAAAAATATGATATTTCTAGCCTTAGAACTCAGTTTTTAGCTGGTGAAAGATGTGATGTAGCCACCCTAGATTGGTATGTAGAAAAAGTAGGAATTACACCTATTGACCATTGGTGGCAAACAGAATCTGGTTGGCCTATGTTATCATTAATGCCAGGTGTAGAAACTGCCGAAATAAAACGTGCTTCCGCAGGAAAACCAGTTCCGGGATATGATATTAAAATTTTTGACGAAGAAGGCTATGAACTAGAACCTCACCACGAAGGATATTTGGTGATAAAACTTCCGCTTCCTCCAGGTGCTTTATTAGGAATTTGGGGAGATTATGAAAGATTTCATTACGGATATTTGGCAAAATTCCCGGGTTATTATTTCTCAGGTGATGGCGCTATTAAAGATGAGGAAGGCTATGTGTTCATTTCAGGAAGAGTAGATGATATCATTAATGTAGCTGGTCACAGGTTATCTACCGCAGAAATGGAAGAAGCAGTTTCTGGGCACAAAGATGTAGCAGAATGCTGTGTAGTAGGTATAGATGATGATTTAAAAGGTCAAATTCCTTTCGGATTGGCAGTTTTAAAATCTGGAGTTGAAATTACAGAAGAAAATCTAGAAAAAGAGGTGGTAGCATTGGTAAGAGAAAAAATAGGTGCTGTAGCTTGCCTCAGAAATATTGTAGTGGTAAAAAGATTACCAAAAACCAGAAGCGGTAAAATATTGAGAAAACTTATCAGAACAATGCTAGATGGTAAAGAGTTCCAAATTCCTTCTACCATAGATGACGAAACAATTATTACAGAATTAGAAGAAAAATTTTTAGAATACCAAAAATAAATTGAATTTAAAAATATAAAAATAATTATGAAAAATTACGTAATAGACAATCTACCAGACTATTTTAAACAATACAAAAAATCCATCAAAGACCCAAAAAAATTCTGGGACAAGATAGCTGATGAAAATTTTGTATGGTACCAAAGATGGAACAAAGTAGTAAAATTCGATATGGAAGAAGCCAAAATCGAATGGTTTAAAGGAGCAAAACTCAATATTACTAAAAACTGTCTAGACAGACACCTTAACTTAAGAGGTGATAAAACTGCTATCATTTGGGAACCAAATAATCCCGATGAAGAAGCACAGCATATTTCTTATAAAGAACTCCACGAAAGAGTTTGTAAAATGGCAAATGTACTTACAGAATTTGGCATCAAAAAAGGTGATAGAGTTTGCATCTATCTTCCTATGATCCCAGAATTGGCAGTTACAATGCTGGCTTGTGCTAAAATGGGAGCGGTACATTCAGTAATTTTTGCAGGATTTTCTGCTTCTGCCGTTGCTACTAGAGTGAATGATTGCGAAGCGAAAATGATTATCACTTCAGACGGAAGCTATAGAGGAAATAAAGCCATCGATTTAAAAGGAATTATAGACGAAGCTGTAGAAAAATGCCCAACTGTAGAAAAAGTTTTGGTGGTAAAAAGAACCAATACTGATATTAAAATGAAAGAAGGTAGAGATTTCTTGTTAGATGATTATTATCCTAAAGCTTCCACAGATTTTGTAACCAAAATTATGGACGCCGAAGATCCTTTATTTATCCTTTATACTTCTGGTTCTACAGGTAAACCAAAAGGAATGCTTCACACTACAGCTGGTTATATGGTTTACACAGCTTATACTTTCAAAAATGTATTTA
>Ga0116175_1001809_pt1 | contig 13434 bp, 13 predicted proteins | sample AD_UKC125_MetaG_FD_89802 | JGI IMG/M metagenome (GOLD analysis project Ga0116175, IMG submission 89802) | Active sludge microbial communities of municipal wastewater-treating anaerobic digesters from USA - AD_UKC125_MetaG | ecosystem: Engineered > Bioreactor > Anaerobic > Digestate | place: USA... | reverse complement strand
TTCGGCGAGCTCTACACCTTTGGCGCCAAAGCCTATGGCCTCACGTTTGCCCTCTGGTGGGCGTCCTGGAGCATGGGCGTGGTGCTCTGCGCCGCGGCCCTGCGCGCCGCCGTGGAAGCGGGCACCTTGTTGGTGCTGGCCGTGCGCCCGGCGCGAGCCGCCGAGCTGCGGGCCGTCCTGGAACGCATCGCGCTGGCCCTGCTGTACCTCGGCCTGCCGGGCTGGCTGCTGCTGCACGCCAGTTGGTAGGTGCCCCGGCGGCCTGCAACGGCCGTCCGGAGGGAAATCAGGGCTTTTTGTGCCTGATCCCGGCGTGGAATGGTCACTATCAGCTATCTATTCAATAGCAATTAAGACCCCCCTTGGGCAGCGCCTGCAGCGCTGGCGCGCCCGACTTATCATCCGGCCACCCTCCACTGCGGCTCGATCGAGCACCCCGCCATGTCCGATTCCAACCCCGTCGTTCGCGTCCTGCCCCTGGGCTTTCCTTGGGAAACGGCGGACCCCTTCCTGTTCTGCGCGTACCACGACGATGCCTATCCGCAAGGCAATGCGCAGATGGGCCCGGCCGCCTCGCTGGCGGGGCGGGCCATCGGACAGGACTTCAGCCGCAAGGACGGCTGGAGCCTGTACCACGGCGACACGGTGCCGGGCTTTCCGCAGCATCCGCACCGGGGTTTCGAGACGGTGACGGTCGTGCGCAAGGGGCTGATCGACCACTCCGACTCGCTCGGCGCGCAGGCCCGCTTCGGGCAAGGCGACGTGCAGTGGCTCACCGCGGGCCGGGGCGTGGTGCATTCGGAGATGTTTCCGCTGCTGCGCCAGGATGCCGCCAATCCGCTGGAGCTGTTCCAGATCTGGCTGAACCTGCCGGCACGCAGCAAGATGGTGGCGCCGTATTTCACGATGTTCTGGTCGGACGCCATCCCGCGCGTCACGCAGCTTGACCCGGATGGCCGCGCCACCGAGGTCACGGTGGTCGCCGGGCGGGTGCCGACGGCGCCGCAACTGGAGCCGCTGGCGCCACCGCCCAACTCGCGCGCGGCCCAGCCCGATGCGGACCTGGCGATCTGGACGGTCACGATGGCGCCCGGCGCGCGCTGGACACTGCCGGCTGCCGAGGGCAAGGGCACACGGCGGCACCTGTATTTCTTCAAGGGTGACGCCGTCACGGTGGGCGGCCAGCGCATCGCGGCCCCGGCTGCCATCGAACTCCGTGCCGACCAGGCCGTGGCGCTGCACAACAGCGAGCAGGCCGTTGGGGAGTTTCTGCTGCTGCAAGGCCAGCCGATCGGCGAGCCGGTGGCGCAGTACGGCCCCTTCGTGATGAACACGCAGGCCGAGATCATGCAGGCGATGCAGGACTACCGCCGCACCCAGTTCGGCGGCTGGCCCTGGCCTGACGATGCGCCCGTCCACGGGCGCGACCCGGCGCGCTTTGCGCGGCATCCCGACGGCCGCGTGGAGCGGCCGTCGGAAGATGCGACCCTGCCCTGAGCCAACTAAAGGATCTTGTTGGAGCGGCGCCAGATGCCCAGGGCTTCGGCGTCCTTGATCAGCGGCTCCCGGAAGTCCGGGTGCGCCAGCTGGATCAGCGCCTCCGTGCGCTGCCAGGTCGATTTGGCTTTCATCTGCGCGCAGCCGAATTCGGTGACGACGTAGTGCACGATCGAGCGGGGGCAGGTCACGATCGTTCCTGCAGTCAGGGTCGGAACAATGCGCGAGCCCGTGGTGCCGTCCTTGCGCTTGAAGGTGGAGTTGATGCAGATGAGGCCCTTGCCGCCCTCGGACCCGTAGGCGCCCAGCATGAAATCCAGCTGACCGCCGGTCCCTGAAATCTGCCGGGCACCGGCGCTTTCGCTGGAAACCTGCGTGAAGAGGTCGATCTCGACCGCGTTGTTGATCGCCACCACCTTGGGATTGCGCGCGATGACCGCCGGATCGTTGGTGTACCGCACCGGGAAGATCGCGGCCGCGGGATTGTCGTCAAGAAAGTCGTACAGCTTCTGGGAGCCCATCGCGAAGGTGTAGACCATCTTGCCCCGGTCGATGGCCTTGCGCTGGCCGGTGATGCGCCCGGCCGCATACATGTCGACGTAGGAGTCGGCCAGCATTTCGGTGTGCACGCCCAGGTCTTTCAGGTCGCTTTGCGCAATCATCTCCCCCACGATGTTGGGCAGGGCCCCGATGCCCAGCTGGATGGTTGATCCATCCTCCAGCAAGGCCATCACGTGGCGGGCGATCTGGCGGTCGGCCTCATGGGCCTGGGGTTCGGGCAGTTGCACCAGCTGGCTGTTGGGGCCTTCCACCACGCGGGACACCTGGGAGATGTGGATCGACTCGTCCAGACCACCCAGACACCGGGGAGACCGCGTGTTGACCTCGACCACCACTGCCCTGGCCTTTCGGCAGTAGGCCGGGGTCATGGAACAGCTCGTGGAGAAGTTGAAAAAGCCGTTGGCGTCCATCGGGGTCACCTGAACGACGGCCACATCCGGCTGCTCGTAGCGCTCGACGTTCTCGACGCCCTGGTGGTAGCACAAGGGGATGTAGCTGGCCAGGCCGTGTTCGCCGGCCTTGCGCGCGAGACCCGAAAAATGCCAGTCGTTCCAGATGAACGACTCCCGCTGCGGATCGGCCTCGACGCACTTCAAGGGCCTGGTGCGTGTGGTGGTGGTCAGGATCACGTCGCGCAGTTCGCGCTTTCGCAAGGCAAGCGCCGCGTCAAAGGCTTCTACGTTCTGGGCGAATTCACCCATGAAGACGGTGTCCCCCGAGCGGACAATCGCAGCGGCCTGATCGGCCGTGCAGAGCTTTTTCCGGTATTGCTCCTGGTAGGTGGTGTTCATGCGGGTCTGAATGGGTTGGCGGTCAATGCCCCGACGGTAACCCACTTGATGGCGGAGGATGGCGCGGAAGCGGCGCGGCGCCTGTGATGAGCGCAAACCTGGCGGGTCGCGGCCACTTTCGTGTGCCATCCGTGCAACCCGGCCGGGTGGATGGGGCAGCACTTGAAAGCCGGGGAACCAAGCCGGTGGATCGCGGGTCCATGATCATCAACCGTATGATGAAGTTCAGCATGCACCGCAGACACTTTCTGGCCACCCTGGCCGCAGGAACCACCCCGTTCATGACCGATCTCTCCGACGCCGCCGTCCAGCCCCTGATCCAGGCGCTGAAGCCCTCACCCCGGATGCCGGTGCTGTTCGTGGGCCACGGCAGCCCGATGAACGCGATCGAGGACACCCATTGGCGCCGCAACTGGCAGGCGATGGGCACCGAACTCCTGAAGCGGCCCGAGGCGCCCCAGCTGATCCTGTGCATTTCGGCCCATTGGCTGACCGACGGGGGCTGGCAGCTGACCGGCATGGCCCGGCCCAAGACGATTCATGACTTCGGCGGCTTTCCACAAGCGCTGTTTGACCAGCAGTACCCGGCACCGGGTGCGCCGGCCGTGGCGGCCACGCTGGCGCGCGAGCTGAAGTCCCCCGCCACCGGCAAGGCGCTGGGGGTCGACCCGTCTGAATGGGGCTTCGACCATGGCACCTGGTCGGTGTTGAAGCCGATGTTTCCACGCGCCGACATCCCGGTGCTGCAGCTCAGCATGGACTACAGCCGCGCGCCCTCGGAGCACTACGCGCTGGGCAAGCAGCTCCAGCAGCTGCGCAGCCGGGGGGTGCTGATCGTGGGCAGCGGCAACATCGTGCACAACCTGCGCGCCGTGCGCCGCGACGTGCCCGACAACCAGGCGTACGACTGGGCCCAGGGGTTCGACGCCGCCGTCCAGAAGCAGATCGCCAACGGCCAGCTGGGCGAGCTGCAGAACTTCCAGGCACTGGGCGACATGGCGCGACTGTCGCACCCCACCCACGACCATTTCCTGCCGCTGCTGTACGCGGCCGGCGCGGTGGCGCCAAACGAGATGCCCAAGTTCTTCAACACCGGCTTTCAGGCGGCGTCGATTTCCATGCGCTCGGTGCTCTGGGGCTGAGCGGGCCGTTCCCAGGGCGCTCAGTTGCCTTTGCCCCCCATGGCCCGGATGTTGAAGGTCATGCCATTGGCCATGGTGACGTCGCCCGGTTTCTGACCGGGCTTGCACGGGCCCAGCCACTTGGCCTCGACCGTGGTCTTTGCCTCCTTCATGCCCATCATCGGTGGGTTGTAGCTGCTTTGCATGTCCATGCGGTAGGCGGTGTCGCCGCTGAACACCGCGGTGCCCTTGCTGGTGGCGGTGGACTCGCCGAACTTGCACACCGATTGCATGTGCACCTTGTCGCCGTCGCGGGTCATTTCGTTGCGGCTGCACAGCTCTTTCTGCATGCTGCCGCCCATCTGCAGCATTTCCTTGCTGAAGGATTTGTCCATGCACAAGGTCGACGTCGTCGCAGGGGCGCCGGAGACGATGGTGCTCATCTGCCAGAGGCCTTCCTTGCGGATGGGCAGATCGATGTTCTGCGCCCCGGCGGGCACCGAAAGGGCCAGACCGAGGAGGGGTGCGAGGAGACGAAGGGAAGACATGGGCATCTTTCTCGGCGTGTCAGCCGGGTTGGGGGAATGACGAACCGCCAGCCAGGTGGCACGGGCCTGCGGCATGGCCGGATTCTCACCCCCCACGAGGAGGGGCGCAACGGCGTCGGGGCGACGCGCTGACCGCAATCCAGGCCTAGAATGCGGCTCTCAACCGAGCGCCGCTGCCCCACCGGCCAGCGTCAACCCTCCAGCCTATCGCCTGATGTCGCGTACCCGCCAGTTCATCGCCTGGTTCTGCATGGCCGCCAGCCTGTGGATGGGCACGGGCGTGCCCTTGCACGGTCTGTCGCACGCCGTGCGCGCGCTGGAAGCGACCAGCCATCCCGACCCGTTGCCCGCCCAAGACGTGGCCTGCGACCAGTGCCTGCTGCTGGCCGCCGCCGATGGGGCCTTGCCGTCAGCGGCGAGCTTCATCGCCGCGGGCCCCACGCGCACGGCCGCGCCAAGCCCGCGCCAGGCCGAAGGCAGCTTCTCGTCGTTCACGGCCTACGCCTCGCGGGCGCCGCCAATACGGGCCTGACGCCCCGGGGCCGCAGCGCCCCCAACCCGCGCCCCGCACCCCGCCGGGGCGCCTTCCAGTCCCGTTCCCCGGTGTCGGCACGATCGCACGATCGTGCCGGCTCCCCCATTTTTCGGATGCTCGTCACCATGAACCGCTCGATTCCCTTTTCCGCAACCCTGCTCGCACTGGCGATGGCCTCGCCGTCGCTGTGGGCAGCCGATTCCGCGCAGTTGCAGCAGCTCCAGCAGGAGATTGCCGCGATGCGCAAGGACTATGAAACCCAGTTGAAAGCGCTGGAGGCCCGGCTGAAACAGGCCGAGGCCAGCCTGGCTTCTCAGGCTGCGCCAGCCAGTCAGACAGCGGTGGCCCAGGCCGCACCACCGGCTGCGCCCACCGACGCTTTGGCCACGTCCACGTCCTCGTCTGGGGCTGCGTCCCGCACCACCGGCAAAGGCTTCAATCCGGACATCGCCCTGGTGCTGTCCGGCACCTACTCCAGCTTTTCCAAGGACCCGACGCAGTACCGCATTCCAGGCTTCCTGACGGGCGGCGAGATCGGGCCGGGCGTGCAAGGCTTCTCGCTGGGCGAATCCGAGCTGACGTTCTCGGCCACGGTGGACCCCTGGTTCTACGGCTCGATGAGCGTGGCGCTGGCCGCCGACAACTCGGCCTCGGTTGAGGAGGCCTTTATCCAGACCACGTCGTTGCCGGCTGGCATCGGGTTGAAAGCCGGTCGCTTCCTGGCGTCGGTCGGGTACCAGAACGACAAGCACGCCCATACCTGGGACTTCATCAACGCCCCATTGGCCTACCAGGTATTCCTGGGCGGTGCGCTGGCACAGGACGGTCTGCAGCTCAAGGCGGTGCTGCCGACCGATCAGTTCATCGAACTTGGTGGTGGGATCGGTGCCGCAGGCGAGTACCCCAGCGGCACCGGCAACCGCAAGAAGCCGGGCACCGGCACCTTGTTCGCCCACACGGGCGGCGACGTGGGTGCCAGCAACAGCTGGCGCGCCGGTGCGTCCATGGTCTGGGCGAAGGCCTACGACCGCCCCTTCGAGGACATCGACAGCGCGGGCAATCCGGTCAACAGCGTGTTCACCGGCAACAGCCGCCTGGCCATCCTGGACGGCGTGTGGAAATGGTCGCCCAACGGCAACTCCACCCGCACGAGCCTGACGCTGCAGGGCGAATACTTCCGCCGCATCGAGTCTGGCTCGCTGGTCTATGACGAAAGCGGACAAGCGCTGGCTGACAGCTTCCGCTCGGCCCAGAGCGGCTGGTACGCACAGGCGGTGTACAAGTTCCTGCCCGATTGGCGGGTGGGTTTGCGCTATGACCGGCTGGACATTGGCAACGTCAATGCGTCCAGCAACACGGCGAACCTGTACCTGCCTGCCTACTCGCCAAACCGCACGACGCTGATGGTTGACTGGTCGCCCAGTGAATTCAGCCGTGTCCGGCTGCAACTGGCCCAGGACCGGGCCCGCTACGGCCTGACCGACAACCAGATCATGATCCAGTACCAGATGAGCCTGGGCTCACACGGCGCCCACAGCTTCTAAGGAGAACCCCATGAAAAAAATTCTTCAACTCGCCGCCGCCTGGCTGCTGGTGCTGGGTGCGCAGAGCGCGCAAGCCGACCTCAAGGTGCTGGCCTGCGAACCCGAATGGGGCGCACTGGTGAAGGAACTGGCCGGTGACAAGGCCAGCGTCTATGTGGCCACGACGGGCTTGCAGGACCCGCACCACATCGAGGCCCGGCCGAGCCTGGTCGCAGCAGCACGCAACACCCAGCTGCTGGTCTGCACCGGTGCCGAGCTGGAGATTGGCTGGCTGCCGGTGCTGATCCGGCAGTCGGGCAACACCGCCATCCAGCCGGGCCGGCCCGGCAACTTCGAGGCTGCGGCCTTCGTTCGCAAACTGGAGGTGCCGGCGCGCCTGGACCGCGGCGACGGCGACGTGCACGCCGCCGGCAATCCGCACATCCAGACCGACCCGCGCAACATCGCGCTCGTGGCCGAGCCGCTGGCGCGCCGCCTGGCCGAGCTTGACCCGGCCAACGCTTCCGTTTACCAGGCGCGCAGCGCGGACTTCCTGGCGCGCTGGAAGGCGGCCATCCAGCGCTGGGACAAGGAGGCCGCGCCACTGCGCGGCGTGCCGGTCGTGGTGCAGCACAAGGCCTTTCCTTATCTGCAGCAATGGCTGGGGATGGTGGAGGTGGCCGTGCTGGAGCCCAAGCCCGGTGTGGAGCCCACCAGCGCGCACCTGAGCGCGGTGCTGGCCGGCCTGCAGGCCAAGCCAGCCAAGATGATCCTGCGTGCGGCCTACAACGACGGCCGGGGTGCAGAATGGCTGGCCGATCGCACGAAGCTGCCGGTCGTGGTGCTGCCCTTCACCGTGGGCGGCAACGAGCAGGCGAAAGACCTGTTCTCGCTGTTCGACGACACGGTGCAACGGCTTCTGAAGGGGCTCCGGTGACACCGGCCGGCATCGACTGGCACATCCTGCTGCCCGCCCTGCTGGCCGGCCTGCTGGTGCTGGCCACCCATGTGCCGCTGGGCGCGCAGGTTCTGCAGCGCGGCATCGTCTTCATCGACCTGGCGATCGCGCAGATTGCCGGCATCGGGGTCATTGCCGCTGACGCGTTGGGCTTCGAGCCACAGGGCTGGGCGGTGCAGGTGGCGGCCCTGTCGGCGGCCCTGCTCGGTGCCCTGGCGCTGACCTGGACCGAGCGCCGCTGGCCCGACATCCAGGAGGCACTGATCGGCGTGCTGTTCGTGCTGGCCTCGTGCGCCGGCCTGTTGCTGCTGGCCGGCAACCCGCACGGGGGTGAGCACCTGAAAGACCTGCTGGTCGGGCAGATCCTGTGGGTCTCCACGCCCCAACTGCTGGGCATGGCCGCCCTGACGGCGCTGGTGCTGGGGCTGTGGTTCGGGCTGCGTGACCGGCTGGGCCGGGCCGGCTTCTACCTGCTGTTTGCGCTAGCGGTCACCGCCTCGGTGCAGCTGGTGGGCGTGTACCTGGTGTTCACCAGCCTGATCGTGCCGGCGCTGGCGGTGCGCACGCTGCGCCCGCGCTGGCGCCAGCCGGTGGCCTATGCCATCGGGGCGCTGGGTTACCTGCTGGGACTGGCGCTGTCCGCCCGCTTCGACCTGCCGTCCGGCGCGGTGGTGGTGCTGGTGATGGCGGCGATTGCGCCAGTGTTCCCGTGGCTTGCCACTCGACGCCAAAAGCCGTCACCGGCTGAAAGGGTTTCGTGAAACTCTGGGCGCGAAACGCAAACACGGGAGGATGCTCGCCCGGCTGTTGCATCTTCCAGCCACCGCACCTTGCACATTGACGCGGGCAGTCCACACCTTGGCGCTTGCAAGACCGACCATTCGGGTCCAGGTGCGGCCCCCTCTCGTCCATCAGCCAGTTACCCTGCGGTCGCCGGCTTGGCGATGCGGGGACCTGAGAGTTCTTGTTCAACGGGACAGTCTTTCACGCAGAGCCCTTGGCGCCGATCCTGGCGTTGTCGTGCATTGGTGCCAGGGACGCCAGGCATTGCGTCGGACCGTTCCCCCCGGGCCGCTTGAAGACGACCGAGCAGCCCTCAACCATTCGCCGCCCAACATGAATAAACCACGATCGATTCATATCACCCAACGTCTTTTGCCAGCCTTGCTGCTGCCATTGGCCACGCTGGCGATGGCACAAGTGCAACATGCCCACTCGCACGGACGTCTTGCACTGGATGTCGCCATCGATTCCCAGACTATCACGCTCACGATGGAAGCGCCGTTGGACAACTTCCTGGGTTTCGAGCGCGCGCCGCGAACCGATGCGGAGCGCAAGAGCGTCGCCGCCATGATTGAGCGCCTGCGTGCCGCTGACACCTTGTTCATCCCTGACCCAAAGGGCGAATGCCGCCTGTCGACAGTCACGCTGGAGTCTGCCGTTCTGGGTCTTGGCAACAACGCCAATAGCCCCTCCGTACCCACCCAGCGTGGCCTGACCAAGGTACAGCCTGCAAGGGATGAACATGCCGACATCGACATCTCGATCGTGTTTTCCTGCACCAAGGCGGGTCTTGCCCGCGAGATCGATGTCAGAGTCTTCGAAGCATTCAAAGGCACGAAGCACATCGACGCGCAGGTGGCCAGCGACCAGGGCCAGTTCAAGCGCAGCCTGAACAAGGCCGCACATCGGTTGACCTGGGGACGATAAGATCGTGCGCGAAGCCATCTTCGAGATTGACGAGTTGCGCTTTGCATGGCCCGGCAGCAGCACCTTGTGTCTGGACATCGACGCGCTGCGTGTGGCCAAAGGCGAAACCTTGTTCCTCTTCGGTCCCAGCGGTTGCGGCAAAAGCACGCTGCTGGCGCTGATCGCCGGCGTATTGCTTCCCCAGCATGGCCGCGTGCGGCTCGACGGCCGCGACTGGGCCGACATGCCCGCCGCCCGTCGCGACCGGTACCGGGTTGACCGGGTGGGCTACATCTTTCAGCAGTTCAATCTCCTGCCCTACCTCAGCGTGCGCCACAACGTGCTGGCGCCGTGCCGTTTTTCCACGACGCGCCGGCAGTCAGCCGTCCAGCAATATGGCTCCGAAGCGGCTGCGGTCGCCTACTGGCTTGATGGCATGGGGTTGTCGTCTACCCTGTGGGATCGACCTGCACGCGATCTGTCAGTGGGCCAGCAGCAGCGCGTCGCGGCGGCACGGGCGCTGATCGGCAAGCCGGCACTGGTGATCGCCGACGAACCAACCTCGGCACTGGACGAACAGCGGCGCGACGACTTTCTTGACTTGCTTCTGTCGGCTTGCCGGACGGCTGACAGCGCGCTGGTGTTCGTCAGCCATGACCTTCGCACGGCCGAACGCTTTGAACGCGCTGTCGCCGTGCCGCAGATCAACCGAGCATCCATGGACAACGAGGCGTGGGCATGATCCGATTCCTCTGGACGCTGGCTTGGCACAGTGCCTGGAACCGGCGATTCACGCTGGCGCTGACCATGGGCTCGATCGCCTTGTCCACTTTCATGCTGCTGGGCGCTGAACGCATCCGCACCGACATTCGCGACAGCTTCACGTCCGCAGTTTCCGGCACCGACCTGATTGTCGGCGCTCGCACCGGCTCGGTTCAGTTGCTGCTGTATGCCGTATTCCATGTGGGTGCCGCGACCAACAACATCCGCTGGAGCACGGTCCAGGCACTGGCCAGCCAACGCGGCGTGCGCTGGATCATTCCCTTGTCACTCGGCGATTCACATCGTGGCTTTCCAGTGCTGGGAACGACGACCGACTACTTCAAGCACTTTCGCTACGGCGAGCGTCAATCGCTGCGCATCGCGCAAGGTCTGCCGCTGTCAGACCTGTTCGATGCGATGCTGGGCGCCGAGGTCGCGGCACGACTGGGCTACCAACCGGGCGACCGCATCGTGTTGTCCCACGGCAGCGGCGAGCTGGATTTGTCGCAACATGCTGACAAGCCATTTGTCGTGCGAGGCATCCTTGCGCCAACCGGTACACCAGTTGACCGCACCGTGCACATCAGCCTGCAAGCGATGGAGGCGCTGCATGTCGACTGGATTGCCGGCATGCCGCTGCGCGGACAGCACACCGACGCAAAAGAGTTGCGGCAGATGGACCTGACCCCCCGTGCGGTCACGGCCGTGTTGGTGGGCCTGGAAAGCCGTTCGGGCGTTTTTTCGGCGCAGCGAACCATCAACACGTTCAGCGCCGAACCGCTGATGGCCATTTTGCCCGGGGTCGCACTGGATGAACTGTGGGATGTCATCGGCATGGGAGAGAAGGCGCTGATGCTGATGTCCGCGCTGGTGGCGCTGGTGAGCCTAGCCGGACTGGTGTCGGTCGTGATGGCGGGGCTCAACGAAAGGCGCCGCGAACTGGCCGTGCTTCGCGCCGTGGGTGCCAGCCCCTGGGACGTGTTGATCCTGTTGATGATCGAAGGTGCGATGGTCACGATTGGAGGCGTCCTGCTGGGCATCGTCGGCCTGGCCATCGCGGCCACAGTGCTGGGTCCCTGGCTGCAATCGCGCTTTGGCCTGACCCTGGACCTGGCCCACCCCACCGACCTGCAATGGCAGCTGCTGGTTTCGCTGGTGATGGCGGGTTGTCTTGCCAGCCTGGTTCCCGGCTGGAGGGCCTACCGACTATCGCTTTCCGATGGACTTTCCCCAAGGAGCTGACACCATGAATGCCCTGATAACCTCCCGGTACCAAACCCGACGCACATTCTTGACCCTGGCGGCGGCAATGCTTGCCGCCGCCAGGGGGCAGGCGGCCGAATTCCGTGAAATCTCTTGGGACGACCTGGTGCCCGCAGGCTGGGACCCGATGAGCTCGCTCAAGGAAATGGGCAGCTACCCCGATACGGATCCTCGGGCACAGAAGGTGTACGACCGCATGCGAAAGCTATGGGATACCGCACCCACGGTATCGTCCCTTGCCGGACAAGCTGTTCGATTGCCCGGCTATCTGGTGCCGCTGGACACGGCAAAGGACGGCATCCGCGAGTTCCTGCTGGTGCCGTATTTCGGTGCCTGCATCCATACACCACCGCCGCCGGCCAACCAGATTGTCCGTGTGCGCGCGCAGGCGCCGATCAGGGGGTTCCGCACCATGGATGCGGTCTGGGTGAGCGGATCACTCGCGGTGGAGCGCTCCGAGACGGACATGGGTTCCAGTGGTTACACCATGGTCGCGAAACGGGTGGATGCCTACAAGGGAAAAGGTCGATAGTCCCTGCCAGCACACGACCCCACGACGTCCAAAGAGGTTTCCCACTGGAACGTTCAGTCGACCCGGATCCAAAGGCGCTGACGCTGGTGCAACAGTGGCTTATCGACGGACGTGGTCGAAGCGGGACGGCTGTCATCGAAACACTTCTAGTCTCGGAGCCTTCAACGCGACGGCTCTCCCGGCTGCAGGTCCCATTGGCCGGACCCGAGCGCAGAATGGTCACTGAATGCGATCAATTCAGAAAGGTTTGAGCGAATCCTAAAACCTGCCCTCGACCGAAAGCTGTTTCAGCCCGGAAGGAACAGCGCCTGCAGGTCGCTCAGGAAGTCGAATCCTCGTTCCGTCGGGCGCGCCTGGTTGAGATCACGCTCGATCAGGCCCTGGCTCTCGGCCTTGGCCAGGGCCGCCTCGATCGCGCTGAGGGGCAAGCCGGTGCGCACCGGGAAGTCCTTCAGCGCGAAGCCATCTTTCAGCCGCAGCGCATTGAGCATGAACTCGAACGGCAGGTCGCCACGCCCCACCTCGTGCTCCTGCGCGATGGCCTGTCCGGCCAGGGCCTGGTCCATGTAGCGCTGGGGCTCGCGGTACCGCACCTGGCGCACCACCCGGTGGGCGAAGCTGAGTTTGCTGTGGGCGCCGGCGCCAAGCCCCAGGTAATCGCCGAACTGCCAGTAGTTCAGGTTGTGCCAGCAGCGGTGGCCCGGCCGCGCGTAGGCGGACACCTCGTAGCCCTGCAGGCCGGCCTCGCCGGTGCGCTCGGTGAGGCGGTCGAGCATCGCGTAGGCGTCGTCATCGGCCGGCACCGACGGCGGGTATTTCGCAAACACGGTGTTGGGCTCGATCGTCAGGTGGTAGACCGACAGGTGCGGGGGCGACAGCGCCAGCGCGGTGCGCACATCGTCGTCCAGCTCGTTCAGCGTCTGGCCGGGCAGCGCGTACATCAGGTCGAGGTTGAAGGTGTCAAAGGCCTGCGCGGCCTCCTCCAGCGCGGCCAGGGCCTGGGCGCGGTCGTGTACCCGCCCCAGCGCCTTCAGGTGCGAATCGTTGAAGCTCTGCACGCCCACCGAGAGCCGCGTCACGCCAGCACCCCGGAAGGCGCGAAAGCGGTCTTTCTCGAAGGTGCCCGGGTTGGCCTCCAGCGTGATCTCGCAATCGGCCACCAGCGGCAAGCGGGCGCGGATGCCGCCCAGCAGCTGGTCGATCGCCTCGGGCGAAAACAGGCTCGGCGTGCCGCCGCCGATGAAGATGCTGTGCACCGTGCGGCCCCAGACCAGCGGCAGGCTGGCCTCCAGATCGGCCATCAGCGCGTCGATGTAGCGCTGCTGCGGCAGATCGCCCGGCCCGCCGCCTCGGATTTCGTGCGAATTGAAGTCGCAATACGGGCATTTGCGCAGGCACCAGGGCAGGTGCAGGTACAGCGACAACGGCGGCAGCGCGGCCAGCTGCAGCGTGCCGGGGCGCATGTAGTGCTGGATGTCTTTTGGCGGCTCGCCCGATGACGCCGCAGCGATGGGGATCACAACCAGCGCTCGCGGATCAGATCCAGCATGGCGCGGGCGGCCCGGCCGCGGTGGCTGTGTGCGTTCTTCACCTCGACCGGAAGCTGGGCAAAGGTCTGGCCGAACTCGGGGATGAACATCACCGGGTCGAAGCC
>Ga0116175_1001798_pt1 | contig 13463 bp, 15 predicted proteins | sample AD_UKC125_MetaG_FD_89802 | JGI IMG/M metagenome (GOLD analysis project Ga0116175, IMG submission 89802) | Active sludge microbial communities of municipal wastewater-treating anaerobic digesters from USA - AD_UKC125_MetaG | ecosystem: Engineered > Bioreactor > Anaerobic > Digestate | place: USA... | reverse complement strand
GGGCCAGCACCACCGTCTCGCTGGCCGTCGGGATCCGCACCCCGTCCACATGGATGACGGCGATCTGGGCATCGACTTGCGTGCCCGGGATCGCCACCTGCCCATCGACCGTGACCCGGCCCTGCGCGATCAGCTCGTCGCAGACCCGCCGGCTGCCGACCCCGGCGGCGGCCAGAACCTTCTGCAGGCGCACTTAGAAGTCGCCGGTGAGTTCGGGCGAATCGAGGTCGGCCAGGTCCGGCAGGTAGTCGGCGACCGGTGGCAACTCGTCCAGGCTCGCAATCCCCAACCGCTGCAAGAAGTACTCGGTGGTGGCGTAGAGCACCGCACCGGAATCCTCGTCGTGCCCGACCTCGGTGATCAGGCCGCGGTTCATCAGCGTCTTCATGACCCCGTCGACGTTGACCGCCCGGATGGCGCCGACGCGCCCGCGCGACACCGGCTGCCGGTAGGCCACCACGGCCAGGGTCTCCAGCGCGGCCTGCGACAGCCGCGCGTTCTGGCCGTCCTTCACGTACCGCGCCACCAGGTCCGTGCAATCGGCGGCCGTCACGAACCGCCAGCCGCTGGCCTCACGCCGGATGGTGAAACCCCGGCCGGTCGTGGCGTAGTCGGCCTGCAGCTGCTCGACGGTGTCCCGGATCGTGTCCGGCGGGCTGTGCAGGGCGGTTCCCAGATCCTCCGCACTCATCGGCTCGTCGGCGATGAGCAGCAAGGCCTCGACCGCGGCCGCCAGCGAGGGGGCGCCCAACTCCGGCTCCTCGACGACCTGCTCGACCGGTTTGAGCCGGTCGGTCAGGTCAATCACCCGATGTGTCACTGGCGTCCTCCCACACGATGGTCAGTTCCCCCAAGGCCTTCTCCTGCGCGAAGCGCACGGTGCCGTCGCGGTACAACTCCAGCAGCGCCAGGAACCGCCCGACCACGATCATGCGGTTGTCGGCGTCGGCGATCAGCTCCCGGAAGGTGGCCTGCCGCGACGACCGCAGTCGATCGAACAGGATCTCCTTCTGCTCTGCAACGCTGACGGCCGGGGCGTGCACGTGGTCGACGGCCACCTGCGGGACGGGTTTGGGCGTCAACGCCAGTGCCCCCAGCGCCGCGAAGGCTTCGGGGCCCAGCCCCAGCACCACATCGGGCAGCAGCCCAGTCAGGTCGGGGTCGAGGCCGACGGTGCGCGGCACCAGCAGCGGCGCATCGTCGATCATCTGCGCGAACGTCGCGGAAACATCCTTGTAGGCCCGGTACTGCATGAGCCGGGCGAAGAGCAGGTCCCGGGCTTCCAGCAGCGCGAGATCCTCCTCGTCCTCGAGCTCGGCGCCGGGCAGCAGCTTGACGACTTTGAGGTCGAGCAGGGTGGCCGCGATCACCAGGAACTCGCTGGCCTCATCGAGGTCCCAGTCGCGGCCCTGCTGACGGATGTACTGGATGAACTCGTCGGTGACCTGACTCAGGCTCAGCTCAGTGACCTCGAGCTTGTGCTTCGAGATCAGCTGCAGAAGCATGTCGAACGGACCCTCGAACTCCTCGAGATGCACCGCAAAACCGGTCGGCATCTCCGGTTGCAGGGCCTCGGCAGTCACTCGATCACGGTATCCCGGGTGAGGCCGCCCGCCCGGGATTCACACGCCGCACTCAGCGCACCGCGCGCGGATGCGATTCCGTGTACACCTCACGCAACCGGTCGATGGTTACGTGGGTGTAGATCTGCGTGGTGGTCACCGATGCGTGGCCCAGCAACTCCTGCACCACCCGCACATCCGCGCCGCCTTCGAGCAGATGGGTTGCGAACGAGTGTCGCAGCGTGTGCGGGGACACATCAGTGACCCCCGCCCGCCCAGCCGCTGCCGACACGATCCCCCAGGCACTCTGCCGGGACAGCACCCCGCCGCGGGCATTGAGGAAGACCTGTCGCGGCACGGGGCTGCGCACCGCCAGCGCCGGCCGCGATCGCACCAGGTACGCCTCCAGCGCGGCGATGGCGTAGGAGCCGATCGGTACCCTGCGCTGCTTGCCGCCCTTGCCTCGCAGCAGCACCGAGCGGTCCTCGAAATCCAGGGCGTCAGGGGTGAGGCCGACCGCCTCGCTGATCCGCGCCCCCGATCCGTAGAGGAACTCCAGCAGCCCTCGATCGCGCACCCCAAGAACGGTTGCGGCGTCGCAGGACTCCACCATCGCCACACAGTCGAACACCGACAACGCTTTGGGCAGTTTCAGCGGCACGTTCGGGGAGTTGAGCTCGTCGGTCGGGTCCACCACGATCCAGCCCTCCGCGCCCGCGTAGCGGAACAGTCCCCGGACGCTGCTGATCACCCGCCGCACCGACGAGGCACCGAGGTCCTCGGACAGCACCGTCACGAAATCGCCCAGCATCGCGGGGGTCACCTGCTCGAGGCGATCCACCTCGCGGGCCTGGAGGAACTGCGTGAACCGTCCCAGATCCCGGCCGTAGGCCGCGACGGTGTTGCTCGACAGACCCTTCTCGACGATGACGTGCTGCAGGTAGGCCTCGACCTCACGCATTCGCCAGCACGTGCTCCAGGCTGACACTGGGCAGATCGAACGCGTCGGCAACCGCCCGGTACGAGATCGAGCCAGCGTGGGTGTTCACGCCCAACGCCAGGGCGTGGTCGCGCCGACACGCCGCCCGCCACCCGTGGTCGGCCACCTCGACCAGGTACGGCAGGGTGACGTTGGTCAGCGCCCACGTCGAGGTGTGTGGCACCGCACCAGGCATGTTCGCGACGCAGTAGAAAAGGGTGTCGTGGACCGGGTAGGTCGGGTCGGAATGCGTCGTCGGCCGGGAGTCCTCGAAGCAGCCGCCCTGATCTATGGAGATGTCGACCAGCACGGCGCCCGCCTTCATCCGCGACACCAACTCGTTGCTGACCAGTCGCGGCGCCTTGGCCCCATGGACGAGCACAGCGCCGATCACCAAGTCGGCATCGAGCACGCACCGCTCGATCTCGTAATCATTGGAGGCAACCGTCTGCATGTGCCCTTGGTAGATGGCGTCCGCCTCCCGCAACCGCGCGATATCGCGGTCCATGAGCACCACCTCGGCCTGCATCCCGAGCGCAATCGCCGCAGCGTTCTGGCCGGCCACCCCGGCGCCGATCACCACCACCTTGCCTGCATGCACCCCCGGCGTCCCACCGAGCAACACCCCGCGCCCGCCGCTGGCCTTCAGCAATGCCTGGGCGCCGACCTGCGGCGCGAGCCTGCCCGCCACCTCCGACATCGGAGCCAGCAGCGGCAGGGTGCCGTTGGGCAGTTCGACCGTCTCGTAGGCGATGGCCGTCGTGCGCCCGGCAAGCAACGCGTCGGTGCACTCCCGCGACGCAGCCAGATGCAGGTAGGTGAAGAGCACCTGGTCCTCGCGCAAGTAGCCGTACTCGCTGGGCATGGGCTCCTTGACCTTGACGATCAGATCGGCAGCCGCCCAGACCTCGTCCGCGTCGGGCAGAATCCGCGCCCCGGCCGCCACGAACTCGTCGTCCGGCAGCGTCGAGCCCACACCAGCACCGGCCTGCACGACGACGTCGTGGCCATGACGCACCAGTTCCTGCACTCCCGCCGGGGTCATCGCGACCCGGTACTCCTGCGGCTTGACCTCCGTCGGGACCCCGATGCGCATCCCAGACTCCTTACCCCGGTGGTGTTCGGACGTTGCCCAACGATTCGACCCAGTTTCGCACAGGCCACGGGCTGTCCGCAGGCCGCAAATCGCGCCAGTCCCGCCCCTGGTGAGCGGCGGCGGCGAGGATTCCATTAGTGGCCGTCGGATTCTGGATGGCCCCGGACAGCACCAGACCTACCGCCTCAGGCAGTGGCACCCAGGCCTGCGGCAGATGCAGTTCCTCTGCCTCACCGGTGTGCTCGCGGCCGTCGGGCAACACGTCGAGGTCACGGGCGAGGAAGCACCGCAGCGTCTCGCTCGTCCCGCCCGGGGAGTTCAGGAAGTCAATCAGTACATGCCAGGACCGGGCGCGCAGACCGGCCTCCTCTGCCAGCTCGCGCTGCGCACACTCCCAGGCCGTCTCCTTGTGGGTGTCCAGCAGACCCGCGGGCGGTTCGAACAGGAAGGCGGCCACCGGGTGGCGGTACTGCCTGATGAGCAGCACCCGGTCCTGATTGTCGAGGGCGATGATGCCCACCGCACCCGGGTGCACCACCAGATCACGGGTGACCACATGATCACCGATGGCTACCTCGTCGCTGCGGACATCCCACACCGCACCGTGGAAGCGCAGGCGCTGCGCGGTGACCGGGTGGCTCTGGAACGTGTCGGCCACCTCGCCGTGCCAGACCTCATCCACTGGTCTGGCGGGCCAGCGCCGCCTCGATCAACCCTGCGAACAGCGGGTGCGGGCGGGTCGGCCGGGAGCGGAACTCGGGGTGTGCCTGTGTGGCCACGAAGTAGGGGTGCATGTCGGCGGGCAGTTCCACGAACTCCACGAGCCGGCCGTCCGGGGACGTGCCGCTGAAAACCATCCCCGCCTCGGCCAGTGGCTCGCGATAGGCGTTGTTGACCTCGTAGCGGTGTCGGTGGCGCTCGTCGACGGCGGTCTGGCCGTACGCGGTGGCCACGACACTGTCCGGGGTGAGGATGGCCGGGTACAGCCCCAGGCGCATGGTCCCGCCCATGTCCCGCTCGCCGCTCACGACGTCGGTCTGGTCGGCCATGGTCGACACGACGGGGTGGGTGGTCTCGTCATCGAACTCCTGGGAGTTCGCATCCGGCATCCCGGCCACCTCGCGGGCGAACTCGATGACCATACACTGCAGTCCCAGGCACAGCCCGAGGGTCGGAATCCGGTTCTCCCGGGCATAGCGGATGGCGCCCAGCTTGCCTTCGATGCCGCGGACCCCGAACCCGCCCGGAACACAGATGCCATCGACGTCGCCGAGCGCGGCGGCCGCCCCCTCCGCAGTAGCACAGTCGTCACTGGCCACCCAGCGAATGCGCACCGCGCTGTTGTGCCCGAAGCCAGCCGCTCGCAGGGCCTCGGTCACCGAAAGGTAGGCGTCGGGCAGGTCGATGTACTTGCCGACCAGGGCGATCTGCACGGAGTGCGCCGGCCGGTGCACCCGGTCCAGCAGGGCACCCCAGGCCGTCCAGTCCACATCACGGAAGGGAAGACCCATGCGGCGCACCACGTAGGCGTCGAGGCCCTCGGAGTGCAGCACTCGGGGAATGTCGTAAATGCTCGGCGCATCCACCGCTGCGACCACGGCCTCCTGGTCCACGTCACACATCAGGCTGACCTTGCGCTTGATGGGTTCGGGGACCTGCCGGTCCGCGCGCAGCACCAGCGCGTCCGGCTGGATGCCGATGTTGCGCAGGGCCGCCACCGAATGCTGGGTCGGCTTGGTCTTCAACTCCCCGCTCGGCCCGAGGTAGGGCAGCAGGGACACGTGCAGGAAGAAACAGCGGTCCCGGCCGAGATCGTGGCGGACCTGCCGGGCGGCTTCCAGGAAGGGCAGCGACTCGATGTCGCCGACCGTGCCGCCGATCTCGGTGATCACCACGTCGACGTCGTCGGTGGCCATGGCGTAGACTCGGGACTTGATCTCGTTGGTGATGTGCGGAATGACCTGCACCGTGTCCCCGAGGTACTCCCCGCGCCGCTCCTTGGCGATCACTCTGGAGTAGACCTGCCCGGTGGTCACGTTCGCCGTCCCGGCGAGGTTGCGGTCCAAGAACCGCTCGTAGTGGCCGATGTCGAGGTCGGTTTCAGCCCCGTCGTCGGTGACGAACACCTCGCCGTGCTGGAAGGGGTTCATCGTCCCCGGATCGACGTTGAGATAGGGGTCGAGTTTCTGCATGGTGACCCGCAGGCCGCGGGCACTGAGCAACTGGCCCAGCGAGGATGCGGTGAGGCCTTTACCGAGGGAGGAGGCGACGCCGCCTGTGACGAAAATGTGTACCGCTGAACCGGGATTCTCCACGGGATACCAGAGTACCGCCTACGTGCGGCAGCGGGAAGCAACGCCATGGCCGGATCTCGCGGTCAGGTCATCGCCAGCAGTTCCCGGGCATGTTCACGCGCCGACGCCGACTCCTCTTGGCCGGCGAGCATCCGCGCGATCTCGACCACCCGTTCCTCGTCGTCGAGGACCCGCACGTCGGAGGTGGTCACGTGGGCGGCTTGTTTCTTGTGTACTCGCAGATGGGTGCCGGCGAAGGCCGCGACCTGCGGCATGTGAGTGACAACGATGACTTGCGCGTGGTCGGCCAACTTCGCCAGCCGGCGACCGATGGCCGTCGCCGCGGCACCACCCACCCCCGCATCGACCTCGTCGAAGACGAACGTGCCCACGGTGTCGGTGTCGGCGAGCACCACCTCGAGAGCCAGCATGATCCTGCTGAGCTCACCCCCGGAGGCGGCCTTGGAGATCGGCGCCGGTGTCGAACCGGGGTGCGCGGCGAGTTGGATGGCGACCTCGTCGGCGCCCTCGGGCCCGTGCTCACCGGGACCGACGTTCACGAGCAGGTGCGCGTTGGGCATCGCCAGTTCCCGCAGTTCGGCGGTAGCCTGCTGCTGCAGCGCAACCGCGAGACGGACCCGCGACGCGGTCAGGTTCTCAGTGGCCGCGACCAACGCCTCGTGGGCGGCGATCTGCGCAGCCTGCAGCGCCTCCAGGTTGACCCCCCGTTCCAGACTGGTCAGTTCGGCCGCAGCCTGCTGGGACCAGGCCAGCACATCCGGACCGAAGCGGGAATCCAGCACCGCGAGGTCATGGAGGCGCTGATTGAGCCATTCGAGCTGGCCCGGTTGATCGGCTAGGCCATCGGTGAACGCGGAGATCTCCCGGCCGATGTCGGAGACCTCTTCAGCGGCGGCGATCAGCCGCTCATGCAGGCTGGCCACCTCCGGATCGGCCACGGATTGCACCGCACGTGCCGCCTGGTGCAGCATGTCGGCCGCCCCCGGCAGGTCGTCGTCACCCGAGACGGCGGCCTGCGCGGCCGCCGAAGCCGCGCTGATGTCGGCGAGGTTGGTCAGCCGGTGGTGTTCGGCCTTGCGGGTGTCCGTCTCGCCCGGCTGCGGATCGACCTTCTCGATCTCCTCGAGTGCGGTGCGCAAGAAGAGTATCCGCTGCTCGGTCTGCTGCTGGTTGTCCCGGGCTGTGGTCAGCTCACGCTCGGCGCTCACCCAGCGTTGGTAGGCGCCTCGATGCACCTCGATCAGGCGGGCATGGTCGGGTCCACCGAACCGGTCCAGGGCGCGACGCTGGGCGGCCGGCCCACGCAACCGCTGCTGCGTCGCCTGGCCGTGCACCGTCACCAGCAGGTCCCCGATCTCGGCCAGCAGGGCTGCCGGCACCATCCGGCCGCCGGCGAACGCTCGCAGCCGGCCCTTGCTCGCGGTGCGTCCCAGGACGATCTCGGTGTCATCACAGACGCCGCCGGCTTGTTCCACCAAACCCAGCCCGGGATGGCCGGCCGGCACCTCGAAGGCCCCTTCGATGGCTGCCGCGGAGGCGATCCCAGGGTCGACGCGGCCTCCGAGCAGCATCTCCAGTGCAGTCAGCACCATGGTCTTGCCCGCCCCGGTCTCGCCGGTCAGAGCGGTGAAACCAGGCCCCGGGGCGACCGTCGCAGCGGCGATGACCCCGAGGTTCTGAATGCGCAGTTCACTGATCACGGCCGCGCCCGCTCCACCCCTTGACCGGCAGCTGGAACTTGGCCACGAGCCGGTCCACGAACAGCGTGTCCTGCAGCCGGGCCAGGCGCACGGGCCGTTCACCGCGGACCACCTCGACACGATCGCCCGGGTTCAACGCGATGAGCCGCTGCCCGTCACACCACAGCACCGCGGCGGGCGACTCCGGCAGCACCTCCAGCGCCAGCCCGGTGTCGGCGGAGACAACCATCGGGCGGGCGAACAGCGCGTGGGCCGATACCGGCACCAGCAGCATCGCGTCAACCGTCGGCCACACGACCGGCCCGCCGGCCGACCACGCATATCCGGTGGAGCCGGTGGGGGTCGCGAAGAGCACCCCGTCACACCCCCACGTGCTCAGCGGACGGCGGTCCACCTCGGCCACGACCTGGATCATCCGCTGGCGGGCCGCCTTCTCCACGCTGGCCTCATTCAACGCCCACGAGCGGGCGACCACCTCACCGGCGCGCAGCACGGACACGTCCAGCGTCAAGCGCTCCTGAATGACGAATTTGCCGGAGGCGATCTGGTCGACGATGTTGCCTGCTTCTTCGTGCTCGAGTTCGGCCAGGAAGCCGACGTGCCCGAGGTTCACACCGATCAGCGGCACGTCGTGTTCCCTCGCGATCTCCGAACCGCGCAGGATGCTGCCGTCGCCACCGAAGACGACCACAAGATCGGTCGGTTGGGTCGCGGGGGCGCGCGGAACCTGTAGGGCGACAGGTGACTCGTCGAGAGCGTAGACGGCGATGCCGTGCCGCTCAAGTCCGCGAGCGCACTCGTCGGCCATCGTCAGCGCGGCGACCCGATGAGGATGCACCACCAGGAGGACTGAACGCACGGTCATGAGGTCACCTCAGCCACCAGCGCGGGGTCCAGGTCCCCGGCACCGCGGCGCATCCACATCACGAACTCGATGTTGCCACTCGGACCCGGCAAAGGGGAGCGGGTCAGTCCAGCCACGCCGAGACCGAGGTCGTGGGCTGCCCGTGCCACACCTGTGATCGCCGCAGCGTGCTGATGCGGATCCCTCACGACGCCACCTTTGCCGACGTGTCCCTTGCCCACCTCAAACTGCGGCTTCACCAGCATCACGTAGTCAGCGTCTGGGGCGACCGTGACCAAGGCGGGCAGCACCTTGGTCAACGAGATGAAGCTGAGGTCACCCACCACAAGGTTCGGGACGTACGGCAGGTCAGCAGCCGTCAGGTGACGCACATTGGTGCGGTCCAGGACGGTGACCCGGGGGTCGGCCTGCAGGGACCAGGCCAACTGCCCGTAGCCCACGTCAACCGCGATCACCCGGCCGGCACCGCGCTCGAGCAACACTTGCGTGAAACCGCCGGTGGACGCTCCGGCATCCAGGGCATGTCGACCTGCCACGTCCAGGCCGAACTCGTCGAGCGGACCGATGAGCTTGTGCGCACCGCGGGACACATATTCGTGCTCGGGCGCTCGCACGATCAACGAATCACTGTCCAGGACCTGGGTGGCGGCCTTGGTGGCCATGACCCGGTTCACCTGGACGGTGCCAGCGTCGATCATGTCGCTGGCCTGCTGACGGGAGCGGGCCAAACCGCGCCGGACCAGTTCAGCGTCCAGGCGCCTGCGTGTCGCCATCGGTTTCTGCCAGGGCCGCCTGCAGCGCGTCGTGCACGGCCACCAACTGGGGGTAGCGGTCACCCTGCGCTGCGGCCACCTCATCGACCATCGCCGTGAGCCGGTCGAGATCGGTCACGATGTGGCCTTCTTCGCAGGCGCCTTCTTGGGCGCGGCCGACTTGGCGGTACGAGCGGCTGTGCGTGCGGTGCCCGCAGCCGCCTTGGACGCCTTCACAGCGGTGTCAGTGGCCCGTGCGGTGGCCTTCGCCGCAGCCGGCACCGCTGACGCGGCCACCGTGACCCCGGTCTTGGCGACGTCGGCGGCCTGATCGCCGCGCTCGTTGAGCTGGCGCTCCAGGCGTTCGACATGCTTGCGGACCGCGGCGAGTTCCTCCTCGCGCACGAACCCCATCCGGCCCACTGTGCGCTCGACCTCGGTGCGCACAAGGCCGACCATGAGTTCCCGATTGGTGCGACTCTGCTCGATGAGGTCCTCGGCGATGCCCTGCATCTGGGCGGTGACGACCTCGGGACCCTTACTGCCCGCCTCACCAGCCTGACTGACCAGGTTGCTCGCGGTTTCCATCGCCTTCTCGGTGGTGGATTCCACCAGGCCGGCGGCCAGTTGCATGTAACTTCGTAGTGTCTCGATCACGAGTGGACCTTCCGTGCGCCTATGGACAACGCTACTTCACGGGTGACGTCAATCCAGGCAGGGACACCGTGGCCACGGTACGGTCGCAAACGTGTCGGTTTCGCAAGGGAGTGTGAGGATGGCATCCGTCGAGCAGTGTGAGGCTGCTCTGGCTGAACTCGCCCGTCGCTTGGAGGAATATCCAGTCGAGACACGCCGCGAGAAGATCCCGGACCGGTCAGTGGAACTGACCTTGCTCGACCTCGACCTGAGCTTTAGCGCTCGGCTGCACGACGGGCAGCTGATCGACATTCAACAAGCCCGAGTGGACAAGCCACACATCCGGCTGACTATGACCAGTGACGACCTGATCGACCTCACCGATAAGCGGATCCGGTTCACCCAGGCTTGGGCAAGTGGACGCATCCATCTCGATGCGTCGCTGCGCGATCTGCTACGCCTGCGCGGACTGATGTAGCGGGAGTTCCTCAGCGCGCTGAACCCGACGGATCGCCGCGGTGGGATCGTCCCCGGCCCGCAGCGTGCTCACCAACTCGTCCAGAGCCAGGCTGAACTCATCCTCATGACCACCCAGCACCCGCAAGTTGGGCGCCACCCGCGTCGGCAGTGAAGCGACCGGCAGATCTACGACGTCGCGCCACGTGTTCACACCGGTGAGCACCAGCAGCGAGTCGAGGCCGGCAGCGACCGCGGCATCGATGTCGGTATCGAGTCGGTCGCCGATCACCAGGGGCCGTGCCGCTCCGGACCGCCGCATCGCCAACTCCATGATCGGCGCATGCGGTTTGCCCGTCACCTGAGGAATCCGGCCCGTGGCCGAAGCCACAGCCGCCACGAGTGTGCCGTTGCCGGGAGCGATGCCCCGGGCGGTGGGCACTGACATGTCGGTGTTGCTCGCGACCCAGGGGATGTCCCGCGCCACTGCGTAGGACGCCTCCGCGAGATCGACCCACCCCAGATTCGGAGAGTAACCCTGTACTACAGCCTCAGCGTCGTCGGCATGTGTGGTGATTGTCAGGCCCTCGTCAGTCACTGCCTGCCGCAGCCCGTCGCCTCCGGTGACCAGGATCCGCGCCCCAGCAGGAACTAACGTTGCCATATGCGCAGCGGCGGCCTGTGCGGAGGTGACGACGTCATCAGCACTCACCGGCAGTCCAAAGCCCGCCAATTGACTCGCCACCGACTGTGGGGTCCGACTGGCGTTATTCGTGACGAACAGCGACCGGGCCGGGTAGGCGCTCAGTGCTTCCACCGCATGCGGCACAGCCTGATGCCCCCGGTACACCACGCCGTCAAGGTCGACAAAAAGGCAGTCGTACCCGGTCACAACGACTCCAGGAGTTCCGCCGCATCCGTCCAGATTCCCTCTTCGTCCACCGTCACCGCCGACGTCAACCACCGGCGCGCCTGTTCCACATCGGAGCTGACAAGCAGCCGGCCCAAGGCGTAGCGGGAGCGAGCGATGGCCATTGGGGAGCGCGCCGCCCGCACCGCCTTCTGCAGCAGAACGCGGGCCGCCTCCTCGTCGCCGAGATCCTCTCGGGCTCCCCCACCGACGATGAGCAACTCCGTGCGCGTGTCCGCATCGAGTTTCTGTCCTTCGAACTCGGTCACCATGGCAAGCGCCCGTTGAGGCCGGCCCAAACCGCGCTCACAGTCCGCCGCGATCGGCAGCAGGTCCAGCCGGTTGCTCACGCGACGGTAGGCGGCCTCTTCTTTGATGGCCTCCCGGAACTTGCCAGCCCGATAGGCCGTGATGCAGGCAGTCTGGCGCGCCAACGCGGATCGCGGCATGCGCTGGCGCAGCCGTGCCGCGTGCTGATAGGCCGCCTCGGGATCGTCTTCTGCCAGGACCTGGACGCTCAGCAGATGTTTGACCAAGGCGCCGCTGGTGCCACCGACGGCCTCAAGCTCGGCCCGCAGCTCCGGCTCGAGTTCCATATCGAAGATCTCATCGGGCCACGGCAGGTCGTCCTCGCGAGGCTCCCGCTCGGGACGCTCGTCGCGCCCACTGCGGTGTCCCCCGGACCGATCAGAGCGGTCCTGTGGGCCGCGCCGGGAGTCAGAAGTTCCGTACCCGCGCGCACCGGCTGGCGCACCCCGACCCCGATCCGAGCGGTAACCGCCGGACCCGCGGCCTCCGGATCCGGGGTCGCCGTCCGAGCGCCGTTTGCCGTCAGAACCTTTGTACCCACGACCGGGGGCAGAGCCCGGAGGCCTTCCGCCCTTGTATCCGGGCTCGGAACCGTCCGTGGACTCGGACCGGCTACCCCGGTATCCCCGATCGGAACCGCCCGACGGCTTCCGCGAACCCTTGTAGCCGCCCTCGGACGAACCCGAAGGACCACGAGAACCTTTATACCCACGCTCCGAACCCTCCGCTGACTCAGACCGGCCACCCCGGTATCCCCGATCGGAACCACCCGACGGCTTCCGAGAACCCTTGTAGCCGCCCTCGGACGAACCCGAAGGACCACGAGAACCTTTGTACCCGCGCTGCGAACCGTCCGCGGACTCGGACCGCGAGCCCTGGTACCCGCCCGAGGAGCTCGCCGGCTTCCGAGAACCCTTGTAGCCACCCTCGGACGAACCCGACGGACCACGAGAACCTTTGTACCCGCGCTGCGAACCGTCCGCGGACTCGGACCGCGAGCCCTGGTACCCGCCCGAGGAGCTCGCCGGCTTGCTTGAACCTTTGTACCCACGCTCGGATCCGCCGGCCGATGACGGTCTCCCGGAACCCTTGTAGCCTCCGCGCGAGGAACTCGAGGCGCCACCACCAGAACCCTTGTACCCACGCTCGTCCCCACTACGGGAATCGCCAGAGGTACGTGAGCTCTGGGTCCGGCCGCGCGAAGCGCCGCCTTCCCCCTTGGAACCACGCGAGCCCTTTTCCGGACGGCCAGGACTACTCGGTTTGCCACGAGATCCGGAGTTCGGCTTGGAACGCGAACTACCACCGCCGGCCGGACGCGACGCTCCACGGCTCGGGGGGCGCGAAGAGGAGCCCTTCGATGAGCGTTTCGGCGTGTCGTCAGGCATGAATCCTCCAGTAGAAAAAGCAATAGGGGGGCCTTGCGGCCCCCCTATTGGAAAGAAATGTTCGGCGGCGTCCTACTCTCCCACCCCGTCACCAGGGCAGTACCATCGGCGCAGAGAGGCTTAGCTTCCGGGTTCGGAATGGGACCGGGCGTTTCCCTCTCGCTATTACCGCCGAAACTCTATGGAGATATCAATCGTTCCCGACCGTATCTCGGGAACCGCATAGTGAACGCGTATCAGAAATGAAATGTGTGGCAAGTCCTCGGCCTATTAGTACCGGTCAGCTCCGCACGTCACCGTGCTTCCACTTCCGGCCTATCAACCCAGTCATCTAGCTGGGGGCCTTACCAGGTTAACCCTGTGAGAGCCCTTATCTTGAAGCGTGCTTCCCGCTTAGATGCTTTCAGCGGTTATCACTTCCGAACGTAGCTAACCAGCCGTGCTCCTGGCGGAACAACTGGCATACCAGAGGTTCGTCCATCCCGGTCCTCTCGT
>Ga0116175_1001795_pt1 | contig 13487 bp, 14 predicted proteins | sample AD_UKC125_MetaG_FD_89802 | JGI IMG/M metagenome (GOLD analysis project Ga0116175, IMG submission 89802) | Active sludge microbial communities of municipal wastewater-treating anaerobic digesters from USA - AD_UKC125_MetaG | ecosystem: Engineered > Bioreactor > Anaerobic > Digestate | place: USA... | reverse complement strand
GTGGCCACCACCGGCCACGAGGCCGTGTGGGCGGTTACCGTCAACGACGTCGCCCCCGACGGCCGCTCGACCGTACTCACCAGCGGCGCGCTGTCCACCGCCAACCGGGCGCTCGACCACACCCGGACCCGGTACACCGTGGACGGCGCCGTGGCCAAGGCGTACCACCAGCTCACCCGGGACCACAAACTGCCGGTGCCCGCCGACGAGCCGGTGCGAATCGACGTCTCGCTCACCCCCACCGACGCCGTCCTCGAACCGGGTCACCGGCTGCGCGTGGATATCTACGCCGCCAGCTATCCGCGGTACTTGAACGTGATTCCCAACCTCATCAAGTTCCGCGGCCACCATCAGCGCCTGGTGATCGACCCGATGTACCCGAGCTACCTCACCTTCGAGGCCGATCTGCCGATCATCTGACGCCATATCACCCAGACACCCGAACACCCGCCCCCATCACCGATCAGGGCGGGTGTCCGCGTTCGGACCCGCTATGGGGATCGACGCGACCGGCCGATCAACTCAGCCCGAGTCGGGTGGTGATGCTGCGTCCCGCCGACTCGATCATGCTGATGGGTCGGAGTGCCGCCTCGGCGATCCCGACGATCGCCTCGACCCTGGTGACCACCCGCTCCATCCGCACGGTGATCTCGGCGAGGCCGGCCACCGCCCTGTCGACGCCGTCGATGGTCTCGGCGAACCTGGCCAGAGTGGGGTTCAACTCGTCGATGGCCGCGTCGAGCTTTCCGATAGTCTTGTCCAGTTCGATCAGTGTCGGTCCCAGGCCGCCCAGGATCTCGTTGACCTGATCGACCGTGGCATCCGCGTTGAGCGCGGCCTGCGCCAGCTTCCTCAGCCGTTGCCGTTCCGCCTGCGGACGCGAGTCATTGAATGCCATGTCACCAGTATCACCGACTCACCCGTCCGGTTCGACGGCTTTCGCCACATCACAGGACACCCGAATCGGCGAACACGACCCGGTAGACGAAGGCTGCCTCGGGGCCCAGTACCGATCCGACGAGCGCGATGAGCGTATGCACGAACCCCACGCCGTGCGCGGGGCCGCCGGAATCATCGAAGTGATGCGCCAACTCGTGCAGCACCACGAGTTCACGTAGCGCCCACCGACCTTCACGTGAGGTAGGAATGGCTATCTCCCGGCTGCCGTCGGGCCGTCTACGATATTCGGCCGAGCGATGCCCCCCGCGCTCGACCACCGCGACGGGAATCCCCGCAGCGGTGAACTGTTCTGTGACAACGTCCATCTCCAATACCCTGCCGACATAGTCACGCACCGAGCCGACCGAGGCGAACCGTGCCTCGGGCGGCAGGGTGATGGACGCTCCGGCGAGCTGCACGAGACGCGACGACGACGTCCGGTCGAACATCCGGTGCGCGAGGTGTTCGGCCTCGTACACCCGCGACCGCAACGAATCCCGGCCGCTCATCTACCGGCACCGCCCATCATCCGGCACCCCTGATAGCCCGGTGTCTCTGACCGTCCACATACCTCATCGTCTGGCATAATTCATTCCAATACGCCTCGCGCGGAACCGAATTCGCGATCGGCGCCGATCTTCGCCCGACGTCCGGCCCGGTCACCGGCCCGGCGCGCGGCCTCCGAGTACCCGGCCGACGCCGATGTGGGCCGCCACGACCCCCGCGCCTTCGATTCTTTTCGGTAGAACCCGATAACCTCGACTTCTTTGTCGCGCAGTGCTATAGCTGTCGATGCCGCCGCATTTCCGGCCTTCTCCGCGTCGACGGCCTCGGCCTGGGCCGCATCGCGTGCCTCGGTGAGCCGGGTACCGATCCGCGTGGCGAACGCCGATTGGAAGTTGAGCCGGGCGGTGATTCCCGACAACGGCTTCCGCTCGACAACCCGGCGCCCGCCGCCGCGCGAGACCACCCGCGCGGCAACCTCTCCCCGATGTCCGCCCGACCGCAGATACGCGTCGGAGGCGGCCACCATCTGCACGACGAGCGAGGTGTAGAGCGCCTCACAGGTATCGATGTCGGATTCGAAGCCGTAGGCGATGACGAAGGTCGAATTGCCCGCCACGTCGACGGTCACGTCGTTGGCCCGGGCGATGACGACGAACAACTGCACGTACGTCTTGAGCCCCCGCCGGCCGGCCTCCCCGATCGCGATCTGCCGGGTGATCGGCGTGGTCCGCCTGCGGGCCGCCGGATCATGCGCGCGGGCCACCGCCAGATCGATCGACGATGCCGTCGCCAGGCGCTGCGCGGCCTGCATAAACGTTTCCGCCTCATGCTCGTTGTCGGTGTTCTCGGCCTGTCGCAGCAGCGCCGCGATTCGGGTCAGCAGCTTGTCATCGCGCATACCCACCAGCCTATGGCCGATCCGGGCGGATGCCACGAAGCAGTCGGGGCCTGTGGACACCTCCCGAACGACACTCGGGCGATCCGGTTCCCGAAAACGAGTAGTCCACTACTCACGCCACCTACCCGATTCGCGGTGACGATGATCATGTCCCATCCGACAGCACCACCCACCACGACACATGGAGGACCAATGACCACCACCTCGCGCCGCATGGCAGCCACTACGACGGCCGTCGCGGCGGCGGCCGCCATCGCCGTCGGCGGCGGCACCGCCTCGGCGATCCCCGGCGGCCCCGCAGGCTCGGCATCCGGCATCGTCAAGGGCAAGACCGTGGAAATCACGTTCAGGAACCCGACAGCGGTAACCGTCGACTGCGCGGGATTCGTCTTCGACACCGGGCGGTTCCACTGGCTGTCGAACATGGCAACCCAGTACAACAAGTACATGAAAGCAGTGCAGACCGGGGATACCGCGGCCCAGGACCGGGCCTACAACAAGTACATTCGTGCCGCGTACTCGGCCGGCAACTCACGCGCAGATACTAGCGCCGTCATACTCACCCCGGGACAATCGAAGGTCGAGACCGTGACACCGACCGGTACCGCATCGAAAACATACTCGGTCGTGGTCGCTTGCCGAGACGCAGGGACCAGCGTCGCTGATGCCAAAGCGTTCATCGTGCGGACCCCCGGGGTGTAGCGGCCCTCCGTCTGGAACCGAACCACCCGCGAGGCTCCCACCGTGTCGCTGTGGTTGATCCGAGATGCCTGACATCACGATCAACCGCAGTGACTGCCGGGGAATGCCGGCCGCGGCCCGATGTGTCATATTCAGGTTGCCCGATGACGTCATCGGAGAGTCAGAGTGCGACCGGCCCCCGGAACCCGAGAACCGCCGACATCAGGAGAACATCCATGCCTCACCGACATCGCGTCGTCGTCGCCGCACTGACAGCCCTTCTCAGCTACGCGTTCGCCCTGACACCGGCGGTCGCCGCACCCGCCAAACCCACAGCGACGTACTCGGTGTCGAACGGAATGATCGTCGTTCGCGTCACCAACCTACCGCCGGTGAACAAAAAGTGTTCCATCAACATCGACGAGCAGGGCGGCCCGTTCGGCCTCGGCGGCTCGTCGGCAGGTTCTCCGCTGGGGTCGGCGGCCGGTCCGCTCATCCCGGCACGTGGCCACAACAAGTCCGTCACCACCCGAAAGACCACAGTGACCTACTCGTACCGAGCCCCGGCCCGACCCTGGACTGCCGCGTATCTCGTGCTGGTCACCTGCTTCATCAAAGAGAACGCCGGGCAGTATCGTGACTTCGATGCGATCCAACTCCCCGACGACGGCTCGTACAAGTACGTCTACGTGACTCCCTTCGGGTGGGGGTCGTAGACGCCGCCGTCGACAACCGCCCGGTATGCTCCAGGCCGATTCGAGCCCGGCCGGGTGAGCGGGCCACCGCCAGATCGATCGACGATGCGTCGCCAGGCCGAAGTTGATTCGAACAGCGGACACACTTGTCTTGAGCAGTTATTACGCCCTGCATAGAGTCAAACTGTGAGCACCGGATTCGAGCGCTGGCCGTTGATCGGACGCACCAAGGAGCGCGCCACGATCTCTCGTGCCATCGCCGACGCACACCGCAGGCCGGTCGTGATCCGAGGCGCTGGGGGAATCGGCAAGACACGCCTCGCGCGGGAAGTGGGCAAAGCGTTCAACGGGACGGTGTTCTGGGTGCGGGGCACCCTGTCCGGCCGACACATTCCGCTGGGCGCATTCGCGGCCTGGGTTGATCCTACGGTCACCGATCCGCTACGGCGGGTGAACACGCTGATCGAGACCATGACATCGGACCGGTCGACACTGGTTGTCGTCGATGACCTGCCGCGGCTCGATGACATGTCATTGTTCGTGGTGATGACGTTGATGCACGCCGGTCACGTCGCGGTGATTGCCACCGTCCGGTCCGATGATCCACTCACCCCGACGTCCGCCGAGGTCGTCGACCACGAGAACGCGATGCTGATCGAGCTGCCCGGACTGACTGAAACCGAAACCGCGGATTACGTTTTCGCCGGGCTGGGTGCACCCGCTTCCGATGAGCTACTTGCCTCACTGTTCCATCGAACACGGGGCAACCCACTATTCCTGCGCGCTCTCCTGGAGCACAGCCGCGACACCGGCGACCTCACTCTGTCCGATGGGGTCTGGATATCGGCGGGCCGGCCGTCGTTGCCGGACAGTTTGTCCGCGATGCTCGCGAACCGCTGCGAATCAGCCGGCGCCGATGTTATAGACGTGATCGACGTTCTCGCAGTCGCCGAGCCACTTCCAGTTCCGGTAGTGGCTGAACTGACCGGATACGGTGCCATCGAACGTGCCGAGCGGCACGGATTCGTCGCCACCGGCGGCACCGCCGTTCACCCCGAACTGCGGTTGACACATCCGATCCTCGGCGAGATACGCCGAGCCTCGGCTTCCGTGCGACACAGCAGACTACGTGGGCAGATCGCTCGTGCGCTGGCAGCGGCGCCGGGCACATCATCGATGTCGGGTATAAAGCAGGCGGTCCTGGCGCTCGACGCCGAGGACTTCGACGGCCGCGATCAGATTCTGGTGGCCGGGGCGCACGCGGCTTTGGGCAGTACGGATTTGGCGTTGGCCCTCCAGTTGTGTGCGGCTGTCCGGTCACCTGATCGATCGGTTCAGTCTCAATTGATCTCGGGCTATGCCCTGTCACTACTCGGACAGGGCGATGCGGCCGAGGCCACGCTGGCCGCCGTCACCGGCCAGGCCGCCACACCCGAGGAGATCGAGCTGATCGCACTGGTGCGGGCCAACAATCATGTCTGGACACGTGATCGTCCGGACGAGGCGCGGTCGGTCGCCGACAACGAAAACCTCCGTCCCCGCACCGCGGCCACGATCAGCGGCATCCTCGATGCGCTGTCCGGCCGTCCGTGCGCGGTACTGAACGCACTTGACGGTCCGGCGTTCTCGGGAGTCCCACCCCTTGGGGAGGTTCTTCGTTGCTGGGCGATGGTCATCGCCACCGGGGAGACCGGCAGGGTCCATGACCTCACGGCATGGGCTGCCGCGGGATATGCGGCGACCGATACACCTACTACCGCTCACCATCGGAGCGCGCTCACCCACCTGCACGCCTACTTCTGCTGCCTGCTGGGCGATCCCGGCACCGCCGGTCGAGCGGTCGCTGACCTCGCCGACATCATCGGCTTCGCCCCCGGCCTCCCCCGCGTGTGGCTGACCGGCGCCGACGGAATGCTGGGCGTGGCGTGCGGCAATATCAGTCTCGCGACCAGGCTCCTGGACACCGCACTCCGCGGCTTCGATGAGCTCGGCGCACCACCGTTCATGTGGATCCCGTTCTGTCTCGAGCGTGCCGAGGCCGCCGCGATGGCAGGCGATCGCGCGACCCTGGACACTCTCATCACCCATCTGGCCGACCATGCACACGGCGCGTTCGGATTTCTGCGGCCACGTATCGACCTGCTCAAGGCCTGGTCGCTGGCCTGGCAGGGTGCGGTCACCGCAGCCATCGCAGTCGCGTTGCGTATCGCCGACGACGCCCGAACCGCAGAACGCGTGGGCCACGAAATTCTCGCGCTGCAGTTCGCCGTCCGGTTCGGTGCCACGACCTGCGTGGCCCGGGCCGAGCTCCTCGCCGAGTCATTTCCCGACCTGCCGCGTGCGGTCGCGACCGCTGCCCACGCGCGAGCGGTCGGTGATGCCCAGAAACTTGACCAGGTGGCCGAGCTGTACACCGGATTCGACCTCCACACCTGTGCGGCCGACGCCCACGCAGCGGCCGCTATCGCCCACGGCGATCAAGGCCGCAACGGCGCTCGCCTTACCGCACTGGAGAATCTCGCGCGGACCGCCGATCCGCGAGGTATCGCCACTCCGATGATGACAGCGGCCCGGCTGTCGGATGGCTTGTCGGCCCGTCAGCGCGAGATCGTCATCCTCGCCCGCGCGGGCGCATCGAACAAGGGCATCGCCGATAAACTGCAACTATCGGTGCGCACCGTCGAGGGCCACCTGTACCGGGCAGCGCGGGTACTCGGCGAACCGGTCCGCACCGGCCGCCGACACTGAGTATCGCGAAGGCCGAGTAGTCGCCCGTTCGGATCAATTCGATAAACGAGTAGTCGACTACTCGGAACTACAACAAAGCTATCCGTTCTGTGGCGGCAGGAGACACGGCCGGAGCACAGACGGCATACACAAGATTCCTCCGCGCCGCGGCGAATGCCACCGCCGCCCGCTCCGATTCGCAAACAGTCACACTCGCACCAGGCCAATAACAGGTCAAGTCGCTGACGGTGAAGGGTTCACCGTCGAAAACCTGCTCGGTTTTCGTTCATTGCGTCGGCGGCACCGGCGACGCCGAAGCCGCTGCATTCATTGTGAGAACCCGCGGGGACTGACTCCACACGCCGTGGCGACCGGCAGACCCTCGATACCCTTGTCGGCAGATTCGGGTAGTCCACTACTCTTAGCTGATTGAGCATGTGCCCCTAAGGTTATTACCGGTTGTCCGCCACGGCTCGCACAACAACCACACACCGACAGGAGCACCCGATGATCACACCACGTCGACGCACAGCAGCAGCAATCATAGTAGGCGCCGCAGCCGTCGGTGGCCTGCTCGGGACCACACCGGGGAATGCCGACGCCAAGACCTATCACCAAGGCGCCTACGATAACCAGTTTCACATGACGATCACCACCTCCCCCGGAAAAGTTCAGGTGACACTCGATAATCAGCTGGACCGGGGCGTCAACTGCGAATGGGCAATCGGCGGCAAACGTTACCCCGACTTCGCCGTCGCCCGCGGTACGAAAGACAACGCCACCGCGACCGACGTCCCGTCCGGTCTGCGTCAGTTCTGGAGCAAGTGCCGTTCACACACCGATGGGCTGTTTCCGCCAAAATACGACATCAAGACCCAGCTGATGGTAGACGTGCCGGATACGAAGAAGGTTGTGAAACTGGCGCCGAAGCCGAAAGAGAAGGACACTCCCAAGATCAAGATCCCAAAGATCGACGGACCAGTCGACAAGGTGAAGATCAAGCCACTGCCCAAGGACATCACCGATCCGAAGCCCGCTCCCGAGCCCACGCCCGCCACGCCGAAGTCACCACTCGATCAACTCCTGGAAGCATTCGGAAGCTGACGCAAGGGACCGATCAGCCATCAGCGACACGAGGCACACCCGGTTCGTCACATTCGGGACTCCGACGACGTCGTCGGAGTCCCGCCTCATCGCCGTGCGACAGCAGATGGCACGATGGTCCTCCGATACCGTTGTCACAGGAGAACCGAATGAGTGTGCGCTTTCATCGTCGTGTGGCGCTGGCCGCGACCGGTCTTGCCGTCGCGTCCACCATCACCGCGGCCCCCGCCGATGCCTGGGTCGGCACGCCGCAACATTCGGGGTCCGGGAGGACTGTCGCGGGCCAGGTGCGTATCACCTACACCAATCCACTCGACGCGAGCATCAAATGCCGGGTCGGGGTCTACCCGGTGGCCAAGCTCAAGATCTTGCGGCAGTCGGCGTACTTCAGCAATCTCGCCGAGCAGCAGCTCGTGAACAAGAAGAAGTCCGCAGCGCAGACATCGCTGACCCACGCGGCGGCCGCCCTCCGGTCAGCCGGCCTGCCCCTGTACGAATCGCGTACCACCACAAGCGTGTCACCCGGTACCCGGAAAATCATTTTCATTCGGCCGAGCGGAAAACCGGCCCGTCACTATTCGGCGCTCACCGACTGCCGCTACGCGAACCCCGCAACCGAAGGCCCCGTGGCGTTCCAGGGTGATACCACCGCGTTCCACGTGTGGCCGGTCGACGTCTGACCTCAGATCGACCCGGAAGTCGCGGCCAGGGTAATGATGCCTCCTGACTGGCCACCGAAGTGGCGGCTACTGCCGGAGTCGACAGCCGGGGACGCTACGGTCGGGTGCGTGACTGCTGTCGGCCGGCTCGCCGTCGAGGTCGAGATGGGCGCAGAATCATCCGCCACCACCCCACACGTGGATCCATTCATACCCTCGCCAGTGCGAGTAGACGATTCGAGTAGTCGACTACTCGTGGCAAGTGCCCAGGGGCTTGCGAAGATCGGTCGGGTACCGGCCAACATCGCACAGGAGGTTCTCCATGCCCGCACCGAAAGCTCTTCCGGTCCGCCACCGACTCACGATCGCGATGGCGGCGGCCGCCGCGGCCGCGAGCATTGCCGGGATAGGGTCGGCGACCGCGTGGATCGACGCCCCCGGTCACGCCGGGTCCGGTGTCATCGACGAGGGAAAGGTGGTGGTGACCTTCAAAAACCCTACCGCCGAAAAGGTGACGTGTTTCGAGACAATTTATACCGCCAATAAGCTCGGCAAGCTCAGCGAGGCAGCGAAACTGTACAACACTTCATTCAAGCAGCGGGCCGCCGGAAATCCCACCCAAGCGGATGAAACCGCTGCCAAAGCAGACGCAATAATGGCATCCGCCGGGACTCCCCTGAAAAAACAATCTGGGTGGCACACGCTCAATGCTCTGCAATCGGAATCAACGACCTGGGTACCGCCACAGCCGGCCCTCAGCGAATATGCCGGCTATGTGGAATGCTCATCCGCCGACGGAAGCGGCCTGGAGCGTGATCATTCAGCATTCGCGATCAAGCCCAAGTCGGCGAACGGATCGGGGAGTCTCGACGACATCTTCGGAAGCTGACGTCACTCGTCCAAGAAACAGGGTGTCAACCCGTTTCCAACGACAGACACCAGAAAGGCAGCCGATGCGCACCTTCATCACGCGCCTTTTAATAATCATGAGCGCGTACATCGTCGCGGTAGTGCCGACATTCGCAACCGCGGGCCTCGCCAATGCGTGGGAGACAAGACCCGGACATGCCGCAACCGCAGGCGAGGCGGTCTTGGTCAACCAGGTCCGAATCACTTTCACAAATCCATTCAACAAGTCGATCTCGTGCAAATACTGGCTTTACCCGGCAAGTGCGTTGCCACTACTCGTAAAGGCTTCGGACTATGCGGAGGCCGCCCAAGAAGTGCAGGACCATGACCCTGAATTGGCGGGCCGACTACTCAGAAATTACCTGGATTCCTGGAACGCGGCCGGAGAATTCCTCAACCGAGGTGGACTAACCGTCGGGAGCCATAAACGGGCGAGCGCGATGCTACAACCTCGTCGCGTCGATATGGCACGAAAGTACTCGGCCCTCACGGAGTGCATCACGATCTCATCGTATTTATCGTCCGAGACCGACACGACAGCGTTTGAAGTAACCGTATCCAAGTGGAGGCCCAAGATGACAGCTCGGTGTGTCAAAGCAGGATGTGGAGGGTGATTCTTTCACTTATAGCCCGAATCTGGCCTGCATATCCCGCAACGTCTGCGCCGACCGCATCAACCCGGCGCGTTCACCGTCGGAGAGCTTGACCTCGAGCCGACGGCCGCACCCGCAGCGGCCGACGATCGACGGCAGCGACAGACACACATCGTCGAGGCCGGCGAAACCGTCGGCGAGGGTGGAGACCGGCAGGATACGGTGCTCGTCCTTGAGGATCGCCTCGACGATGCGGGTGGCGGCCAAACCGATCGCGTAATTGGTGGCGCCTTTGCCTTCGATGATCCGGTAGGCGGCGTGCACCACCTCGTCGTGGATGGTTCGGCGCGCCGCCTCATCGAGTGGCTCGTAGCCGGGCAGCGCCTCCCATTCGAGCAGCGGCACCGCCCCGATCGTCGCCGATGTCCACAACGGGATCTCACTGTCGCCGTGCTCGCCGGCTATATAGGCGTGCACGTTCTGCGGCGCCACCCCCGTGTATCGGGACAGCAAGAACCGCAGCCGCGACGAATCGAGTACCGTACCTGAGCCGAACAACTGACTATGCGGCAGGCCGCTGAACTTCAACGCCGCGTAGGTGACGATATCAACCGGGTTGGTGACCATCACGTAGATGGCGTCCGGGGCCACCTCCAACAGTCCGGGCAGGATGTTCCGGGTCAATCTGATTGTGGCATCGGCCAGTTCGAGTCGCGACTGGCCCGGCTTCTGTTTGGCGCCCGCGGTGAACACAACCACATCGGCACCGGCGCAGACAGCCACGTCATCGCCGCCGATGATGTCGGCACGCGGAACGAACTCCAGTCCGTGCGACAGGTCAAGCACCTCGGCATCGACCTTCGCCTTGTTGATATCGAGCAGGGCCACCGTGCGGGCCACGCCGCGGATCAGCGACGAATACGCTACCGCAGTACCGACCGCACCCGCCCCGACGATCGCCAGTTTCGTTTGCCGAGCTTCCATCAGATGATCCCCTCCACCGTCCGAACTCCGTGCTCCCATTGTTACCCGCCCCACCCGGTCCCGCTATGCGCAGCCGCCGGTATGCCGGCACACCCTCGGCAAGAGAACCTCCTTACCACAACCCGGCCAACGCCCAGCCACTTCGCCGTAGAGGGTGGAAACTGCTCGAACGTCGCCGGTCGACTCGGCGGATGGGCGGATGGGCGGATGGGCGGATCGTTCACGCCATCACGGGCTGCGCATCCGAGACTCGAGTAGTCCACTACTCGTGTCAGGTGCACGGGTTCCCGCAAGGATGGGCAGTGGATGTCGATCAGCAGGTTCAATCCTGCGGGGAGGAAGATGCACAGATGACCCACCGATTACGCATGCCGAGCTTCGCCGGTACCGCGCTGATTCTGATCGCCGCTGCGGGCGTCGATGCGGCTCCGGACGCCAAGGCCGAGCCGCAACGGTTTCCGACACTGCCCGGCCATGTCCGGATCACACCCACACCGGCGGGCGGGCAATCGAACATCGACAAGATGGCAGCGCTGCGCCTGCGACTGCATGAGGAGTACCGGTATGTTCAACAGGGTAACTGGGACATCATGTGGGACTTCTACACGCGGCGCTGCCAAGAACGTCGAACCCGCGCCGACATCGCAGAATCGTACCGGATCAAGTATGGGCCGAAATCCGGTCGGGACTTCTCCGGCCCTGAACGGTACCGCATCACCATCGAAAACGACACAACAGCAACGGTGCTCAACATTGCCTACGACGGCACTCCGACCACACCGAACACCTGGTTGTACGAGGACTGGCAATGGCGGGCCGATCGGTGCTGACCCTGGGCAATTCGCCCCGGGCCGGGTGGGCGAGCACCACTCACGACACCGGTCATCGTAGTGCAGTCGAGAGAGCCGTCCGTTCGCCACGCGTACAACTGTTGCCGGACCGTTGCCGGCAGCCCTGCACACAAAGATGAATCGACCCCCTCTTGTGAGGGGGTCGATTCATGTTCTCGCCGATGGCTACACCGGAGCGATCAGGCGTCTGCCTCGCTGGTGAAATTACGCGAGACGGCCGGGTCGACGGGGATACCGGGACCGGTGGTAGTGGTGATGGTGACCTTCTTCAGGTACCGGCCCTTGGCCGCCGACGGCTTGGCCCGCAGGATCTCGTCGTAGGCGGCGCCGTAGTTCTCGGCCAGCTTGGCCGGATCGAACGAGGCCTTGCCGATGACGAAGTGCAGGTTGGCGGCCTTGTCGACGCGGAAGTTGATCTTGCCGCCCTTGATGTCATTGATGGCCTTGGTCACGTCGACGGTGACGGTGCCGGTCTTCGGGTTGGGCATCAGACCACGCGGGCCCAGGACACGCGCGATGCGGCCGACCTTGGCCATCTGGTCCGGGGTGGCGATGGCGGCGTCGAAGTCCAGCCAGCCACCCTGGATCTTCTCGATGAGATCCTCGGCGCCCACCTCGTCGGCACCGGCGGCGAGGGCCTCGGCGGCCTTGTCACCGGCGGCGAACACGATCACGCGGGCGGTCTTACCCGTTCCGTGCGGCAGATTGACGGTGCCTCGAACCATCTGGTCTGCCTTGCGGGGGTCGACACCGAGGCGGATGGCCACCTCGACGGTCGCGTCGGTGTTCTTGGACGAGGTGTCCTTGGCGAGCTTCACAGCCTCCAGCGGGCTGTACAGCTTGGACTTGTCGACCTTGGCCGACGATTCGGCGTAGGCCTTGCTCTTCTTGCTCATTGCTCTGTTCTTTCTCCGCTAGTACGACGCGGGTGTGTGGTGCGGACCGAGCCGGCCCTCCCACGAGTCACTACGAATGGGGGTGGTGGTGGTGCTTAACCCTCGAGAGGGATGCGAGATCGCAAGCTCACTCGACCGTGATGCCCATGGAGCGGGCGGTGCCGGCGATGATCTTCGCCGCCTGGTCGATGTCGTTGGCGTTGAGGTCTTCCTGCTTGGTCTTGGCGATCTCGCGGACCTGATCGAGGGTGACCTTGCCGACCTTCTTGGTGTGCGGCTCGCCCGAGCCCTTCTGCAGACCGGCTGCCTTGAGCAGCAGCTTCGCGGCGGGCGGAGTCTTCAGCTTGAAGTCGAACGAGCGATCTTCGTACACGAAGATCTCGACCGGGATGACGTTGCCACGCTGCGACTCGGTCGCGGCGTTGTACGCCTTGCAGAACTCCATGATGTTGACGCCGTGCTGACCCAGTGCGGGGCCGACGGGCGGTGCCGGGTTGGCAGCGCCTGCCTGGATCTGGAGCTTGATGATCCCGGCAAGCTTCTTCTTCTTGGGAGGCATTCTTGTTCCTTGTTCGTACCTTGCGAATCCACGTCCGCTGGAGGCGTGGAAGTCTGTGACCGCTCCGCAACGGGAGCGCGTGCGTCAGATCTTTTCGACCTGGTTGAAGTTCAGTTCGACCGGGGTCTCGCGACCGAAGATCGACACCAGAACCTTGACCTTGCGCTGCTCGGCGTTGACCTCGCTGATGGAGGCGGGCAGCGTCGCGAACGGACCGTCCATGACGGTGACCGACTCGCCGACCTCGAAGTCGACCTCGATGACCGCGGTGGCCGCGGCGGCGGCCGCCTCGACGGTCTCGGCGGCGGCCCTGGTGGCCGACTGCTTCTTGGCCGCGGCGGGCGGCGCGAGGAACTTGAGCACCTCATCGATCGACAGCGGCGACGGTCGGGAGGTCAGACCGACGAACCCGGTGACGCCCGGTGTGTTGCGGACCGCGCCCCACGACTCGTCGTTGAGCTCCATGCGCACCAGGATGTATCCGG
>Ga0116175_1001791_pt1 | contig 13516 bp, 14 predicted proteins | sample AD_UKC125_MetaG_FD_89802 | JGI IMG/M metagenome (GOLD analysis project Ga0116175, IMG submission 89802) | Active sludge microbial communities of municipal wastewater-treating anaerobic digesters from USA - AD_UKC125_MetaG | ecosystem: Engineered > Bioreactor > Anaerobic > Digestate | place: USA... | reverse complement strand
TTGATGTTTTTTTTAGCCAGATTAAAATAATAATCAGAAGAGTCTTGAGAAGTAAAAGCTTTTGCTAAGTATTGATTTATTTTTTGAGCATTGATTTGTTGCCAACAAAAAATAACCAATAATAAAAACCATTTTTTTTTCATATACATTTCAAAAATATAAATGTATAGAATTTATTCATTTGGAGAATATTTTTTTTGTAATTGATGGAAATTCAAATCCCATAAATCGTCAGCTAGTTTTTTGTTTGCATACTTGAATTTTGAAAAGAATTCCTCAGTTAATTCGTATTGATATTTGTTTTTGATTTGAACCGACTCCATTTGAAACAGTTGTTCTTCAAAAAAATGGATTTTTTTTTTACCGTTTTTTATTCCCCACAATATTTCTCTACAAAGCAGAAACATTGCAAAAAGTGTGATGAGAAATAAAATTAGTAGAAAAGTTATCATTTGGGTAATTTTTTTAAAAAAAGACCTGCTATAAATAACAGGTCTTTTCTAAGTTTTTATAGATTAAAATTCATAACGGAAAGAACCATTTGTAATGTTTTTTGTTCCACCAGAACAATCTTCACCTTCTCTAACTTCTTTACCAATGAAACTAAATGTTCCTTCAATTTTATCTGAGTTTGAAGTAGTGATTTCTATAGAACCATTAGCATTTTCACAGAAAAGTGAGCTATAAGTAATAGATGTCATTGTACTTGTATTGATTTCTATATAACTAAGACTAGCTACATATGCGTCAGTGTTTTGTGTATCATTTGCATTATATGATGCTACATCAATAGTTCCATCATTGCAATACAACTGAATGTTTATAGACTTACCAGTCATAGAAATTCCTTGTAAAACCAAGTTACCCGAAGCAAAACCTCCATTAGCATATTGTCCTTCTGCTAAGAAATTTGCTCCAGCAGTTTTAGCTTTTACAAACGTTCCTGTAGATGGTCCGCTAAATCCTCCTCCACCATCATCGCTACTACCACCACATGATAAAACTAATGTTGCCATTCCGGCAATAATTGATAATCCTAAAAATCTTTTGATTGTTTTCATACTATTTAGTTTAAGTTAATAAGGCAAATTTGGTGGTTTTAACAATTCGCATCAATACGACAAATGCCCTATTTTACTTCATAAGTAACTTTTTGGGAATAGTAATATTTTTCACTTTCAATTCGCCATTCACAGAACTTGTATAGTATAATTTTTCTGTAGTTTCGTCATAATATGGATTTCCATCATAGTCATTGGAGTTTATTTTGCTTCCAAGATTTACTGGCTCAGACCAATTTTTCCATGTATCATCAAGTCGTTGTGTTAAATAAATGTCATTATCACCAAAACCACTGTAACCATTGGACACAAACAATAATGTTTTATCATCAGAAAGAAGATGACACATAAATTCGTCACCAGCAGAGTTTACTACTTTGCCCATGCTTTGCAAAATTCCATAGGTGCCATCTTCTTTGATTTTGGAAAAATATAAATCTGATCCGCCTTGAGTAAAATCGGTTTCGATAGCCATTATCAAAACACTTTTATCTTTTGTTAAACTTGCATCTGCAGTATTATCATAGTTATTATAGGCTACCACATTTACATCTTTTTCAAATTGGATATTGCCATTTTGATACGTATAGATTTCAAAACCTGTTTGAGTTGTTCCTCTAGTATAAGTTTTTCCACCTTTTAAGGCGTAAGTTGGAGTGATTTTTGCAAAAAAATTATAATAATCATTCGTTGATAAAGATGTTTCGTTTTGCATATTTCCCCAATTTCCTGAAGCATTTTTTGTAAAAGACACTATTTCATCTTTATCAGAATTAATGTTTGTTACATACATTTTATTTCCATCAGGCGAAATGGCGATACTACCCGGAACAACATTTCCTAAATCTACTACAGATGATTGTTGTAATTCTTCAAATAATGAATTAACAGAAATACTAGCATCAAGTGGTTTATCTGAATCTGAAATCCCTATGGCATCTATTTGTTTTTGACCTGGAACCAACGCAAAACTAAATTCAACACGAACCGCTACAACATTTGAAACAGGAGAATCGAGAATAATATTTTCTATTCCTGGGTTAAAATTTACTTCGGGAGCTTTTTGAATTTTTCTTCTTTTTCTACCGAAATAATAATTTCTATCTCCAGTTAATGTTGCTCTATAGGTTGGTGTTTTCCAATCTTTCTTTCTTCCCCAAACGCCAGTGTATTTTCCGTTACCAGTATCAACTAAAACTCTTGTTACGCAACCAGCATTGAGGTTTTCAAAAATTGCAATTTGTTTTACAGTTTGAGGCTTTTCAAATCCTACTTCGACAAATTCATATCCATCTAAAGCATTTTTTGGCACCCAAGCATTAGGACTACTTCCTCCTTGAGGAAAAGCATCTGGTTTTCCTAAAATTCTTTTTACACCATATTGTTTTCCTCCCAAATCAGTAGAGTATTTAATGAGTTTGCTTGCCCATTGCACTTGCTGTGAATAAACTTTACAAACCAAAAACAGAGCTGATAAAATGATGATTTTTTTCATAAAAGTTCATATAAAAAAGGGTTGCTCATTCGAACAACCCATTATTAATCTTAACCAATTACTATTTATTAACCGCTATTTTTTCTACTTTTTTCCCTTTGAAAGCAAAAATAAACTCACCACTTTCAGATATATCAATTCCGCTTCCATAACGAGGACTTCCACCTTTACCTTTTGATTGAACTGAACCTTTTGTTTCACCATTGGTCATATCAATCCCATAGATAATATTTTTGCTATTGCGTTGATCTCTTAGGAAATAGTTTCCATCCAACTCAAAGAAATCGTCAATTCCTCTAATCTTATCTGTAGCAAAAGCTCTTGAACCATCTTTTTTGTTATATGAAGCTAATCCTTTTTCTGAAAGCACGATTACTTTATCACCAAAATCAATTACATCAGCAGCTCTACCTACTCCAGCATCGTTGTGTTTTACATCGAATTGTTGTTTTCCAGAAGAAATGTCGTAGCTGTAGAATTCATCACCATCACCAACAAAAACAGTTTTGTTCTCGTCAATAATCAAGTCAGTAATTCTTTTGTCAAAACGTTCAGAACGCCAAACTGTTTTTCCGCTAGCATCATCAAGACAAAGTACACTGTTTTTTTGCGCTTTATAATCCCAATAAACATAAGCTACTCTTTCTTTGTATGTTCCACCCATTGGGTTAGATCTTGATTCCATTCTATATTCCTGAACTTGAACTTTACCCCCAACTTGAAGCAAAACTCTATCACCTGCTTTGTAGAGATTTGGCATACTAAATGCTTGAGTGATTTTTTCTGATGCCCAAAGTAATTTTCCGCTTTCTAAATCATGTTTTTCAATATATTTTGTTCTGTCTCTGGTTCCTAACATAACGATATATACTGCATCGTCAGTGAAGATTGGATCAGCTATTGTTCTGTAATATTTTTTATCTCTAGTTCCTGCAAAAATTCCTCCGCCGTCCATATCATTTTCATAAACAGCTTCCCAAAGTTTTTGTCCATTATTGATGTTATAAACCTGTAAACCATTCAAATACATAAATAATTTATCACCTTTAATCCACATATCAATAATCGCTCTACGAGTAACCAATTCTTTTTCTACAATTCCAAAGAATGTAGCATCCCAAAGAATTTCGCCATTTGTTGCATTAATTTTTACTAATTGATTTTTAAACCCAGCTAACAATGCTCCAAGACCAGTTGGTTTAAAATTAACCATTATGATTTCATTTCTTTTGGCATCATAAATATATTTACCAACACCACCTTTGAAACGGTTGGTTTCCCAAATTTTTTCTCCAGTATTGGCTTTAACCAATATCACAGAATTACGTTGAGAAATCAAAAATGCATCTAGCTCTGTAATGTATTTAACTGTTTCCAATTCTCCTTGATCATCACCTTCTTGAGCGGCAGTTCCTTTTGGAATTAAATCTTGATAAAGTTCAGAATTCCATAGTTCTTTTCCTGTTGCTATATCTAATACGGCAACTCTATCTGTTCCCATACTTCTTCTATCAAACAGAAATAAATAACCACCTTTTCCAACACCTTTTTGAATAACATATTGAAATTCTGAAGTATTAGTTTTATTGGTTGTTATTTTTTTAAAATCACCACTCCAAATCATTTTACCATTTGCATCTAAAACCGTTGCCGAATTATCATCAGTTCCAAGAACATATTCACCACCATTTACGCATACTGCTAGTCTTGATGCTCTATTATCAAACTCTGATTCCCATACAGTAGCGAAGCTTCCTGATTTTTTCCCAGCAGATTTTCCTCCACCAGTTACCTTTCCTAATAATTTACCAAACTGTGCATGAGCTGGTAAGCTACTCGCTATAAATAGCGACAAAACTAAAATTGATATTTTTTTCATGTTTTTTGTTTTTATTGTTATTATTTATTCGAAAGTTGCGTTGTATCTTATTTTGTAACGCTGTTGTTTTTGTAGTTTGAATTTGAATTTATGATCTAGAATATAATCAGACATAAAATTGATAAAATCAATATTCTTTATGTCGCTGTCAACTTTGAAGAAGGTTGATACTTTACCATTTTGAATTACCCCAACATCGATTACCATATATCCTTTTACTTCGGCAAATTTTTTGTTCTTTTTTTTCAAAAAATCCTCCGAATGAAAGACTTCGTCAATTTCTTTGGTAACCATTTCGGAAACTTGCTCTTCATCAGTAAGCACAGGTCTTTGCGCAGAAAGATTGTTTGCACTGAATAGCACAAACAAAACCAGAGTTAATAACTTTGTAGTTTTCATAATATTTAGGTTGTTTTAGCATAACAAACCTATTATGAAAATAGAATTCATGAAATACGGCAAATGACGTATTTTATTCGAAATGAATGTTTGGAAGTTTTTCTGAAAGAGTTAAAATCTTTATTCTCAGTGATTCTAAAAACTTTTGATGACTTTCTGTATTTGGGTTGAAAGGACGATGTTTCAACGCTCGTTGAATTTCGCATACTTGGTTCATCGTAGCAAATTCCTTCTCATCAACATAATTTTCAAAGAATTTTATCCAAATGTAATCGATAGCTGCTTGACTAGGATGCAACATATCTTCGGCATAAAATCGATAATCGCGTAATTCGTCCATCATGATTTCAAAACTTGGAAAATAGTTGACTGTTGATGGTTGATGGTTGATATTATGGATTGCAGAAATAAGATGCGATTTACTTCTTTGGTTTTCAACAAAACCATCTTTTATATGTCGAACAGGTGAAACTGTAAAAATAAATTTACAGTTAGGGTTAATTTTGCAAACTAAATCAATAGTGTTTTGAATAGATTTTTGAATGGTTTCTATTGAAAGTAATTCTTTTGTAAATTGATTTTGTGGAACTTTATGACAATTGGCTACAATTTCATTGGAAGTTTTGTTACGATAAACCCATGAAGTTCCATATGTCAAAATTACATGTGTAGCTTCTTGAATTTGATTAGTAAAACTATTTAAAATTGTATTTAGATTTTCAAGTAATAACTCAGAAGAAGTATTACTTAGAACAGAATGCACTTCATAGCAATGCCACAAATCATTATGAAAAAAAATATCTTTTTCGGTAAATTCAATTTTGTTTACTGCTCTGTTAATTAATTTTTCAATAGAAACAGGATTGAAAATGATACCAAAAGGATTGACAACATGATGAAATTTAAAATACCTAAATTTTTCGCCCATATTTTCTGCAAAACATGAGCCCAACAACATTACTTTTGAATTGTAATCTATTGGAAAATTATATTTATTAATAGGTACTTTAGTGGTGAAGTTCATTTATTTCACAAAATCTATCACTTTATTTAAAACTTCTTTTATTCCTAATACATTTTTACCTTTTCCCGATGCAAAGAATGGTTGTCCGCCACCATTTCCGTCAATATGTTTTCCTAATTCACGAATAATGTTTCCTGCATTTAAACCTTTTTCTGCAACTAATTCTTTGGAAATATAACAATGAATATTAGGTAAATTATCTTCAACTGAAGCTAAAAACACAAACGAATTTGGTTTAGAAATTCCGATTGCCTGCGCTAAATCTTTAGTAGAACTCATGGACAAATCAACTTGCTTAGCTAAAAAGTTGATTCCGTTTATTTCTTGCATTTCATTAACCATTGCATTCTTTAAACTATCTACTTTTTCTTTTAACAATTGCTCGATTTGTTTTTTCAATTTGGCATTATCATCTTGTAAAGAAGCCACTGATTTTAAAATATCTTGTGGATTTTTCAACGTTTCTTTGATTTCAGCTAAAGTATGCTCTTGATTTTTATAATATTCTTTTACAGCATCGCCTGTAATCGCTTCAATACGACGAATTCCTGCGGCAACTGCTCCTTCTGAAATGATTTTGAAATGCCAGATTTCAGCGGTATTTTTTACGTGAATTCCACCACAAAGTTCTTTGCTTTCACCAAATTCAATCATACGAACATTATCGCCATATTTTTCCCCAAACAATGCCATCGCACCTTTGTTCAATGCTTCTTGAATTGGAATGCTTCTGTATTCTTGTAATTGCAATTGTGCTTCGATTTGTGAATTTACACTTGCTTCTACTTGACGTAATTCGTCGTCAGTAACTTTTGAAAAATGCGAAAAGTCGAAACGCAAATAATTTGGATTTACCAATGAACCTTTTTGTTCCACATGAGTTCCAAGAATATTTCTCAAAGCCAAATGCATCAAATGCGTAGCCGAATGATTTTTAGAAGTTGATGTTCTTAAATCGGTATTTACTTTAGCAATAAAATTTTCATTTACATTGTGTGGCAATGAAGTTGCAAAGTGAACGATTAAGTTATTTTCTTTTTTTGTATCTATTATTTCCACAACACCTTCATGCGTGTACAAATGACCTTTATCGCCTACTTGTCCACCACCTTCAGGATAAAACGGCGTAGCATCAAGAACAATTTGGTATAAAATTCCATCTTTCTTAGAATCGATTTTACGATAACGCGTGATTTTCACCTCATTTTCGGTTTGATCATAGCCAACAAATTTCTCAACATTCCCATCAACTAAGATATGCCAATCTCCTGTTGCTACTTCAGATGCGGCACGAGAACGTGCTTTTTGCTTTTGTAATTCGGCTTCGAAATCATCTTCATTAAATGTATATCCTTTTTCTTTAAGGATTAAAGCCGTTAAATCTTTCGGAAAGCCAAAAGTATCGTACAATTCGAATACTTTTTCACCCGAAACTTCTTTTCCTGATGTTTCAGCAACTACTTTATCTAACAATTGTAATCCTTGTTCTAAAGTTCTCAAGAAAGACGCTTCTTCTTCGCGAATTACATTGGTAACCAATTGTTGTTGCGATTTAATTTCTGGGAAAAATTCACCCATTTGATTCGCTAAAACTTCTACTAATTTATTAATGAAAGGTTCTTTTGTTCCTAAAAACGTAAATCCATAACGAATCGCACGACGTAAAATTCTACGAATTACATAACCAGCTCCCGTATTTGAAGGCAATTGTCCATCCGCAATAGCAAAAGCTACCGCACGAACGTGGTCTACAATTACACGAATGGCAATATTGGTTTTGTTTTGTTCTTCTGATATGTTTTTAACTTCGTTTGAAGTGTATTTTAATCCTGTAATTTCTTCAACTTTCGCGATAAGCGGCGTGAAAACATCGGTATCGTAATTTGAAGTTACATTTTGCATCGCCATACACAAACGCTCAAATCCCATTCCGGTATCAACGTGTTGTGCTGGTAATTTTTCTAGCGAACCATCTGCTTTACGGTTGAATTCCATGAATACATTGTTCCAAATTTCAACTACTTGCGGATGATCGGCATTGACTTGACTTCTACCAGAAACTTTTGCTCTTTCTTCATCGGTTCTTAAATCGATATGAATTTCTGAACATGGACCACACGGACCTTGATCACCCATTTCCCAAAAGTTGTCTTTTTTATTTCCTAAAATAATTCGGTCTTCGGATACGTATTGTTTCCAAATATCAAAAGCTTCTTGGTCAAACGGAACATTTTCAGCTGGATTTCCTTCAAAAACAGAAACATACAAACGGTCTTTGTCTAACTTCAAAACCTCTGTTAAGAATTCCCAAGCCCAAGCTAGTGCTTCTTTTTTGAAATAATCGCCAAACGACCAATTTCCAAGCATTTCAAACATCGTGTGATGATAAGTATCAAAACCTACATCTTCTAAATCATTGTGCTTTCCTGAAACACGAAGACATTTTTGCGTATCGGCTATACGTTTGCTTTTCGGAGTTCCGTTTCCAAGAAAAAACTCTTTGAATTGCGCCATACCAGAGTTGTTGAACATCAAGGTTGGATCATCTTTTAGCACAATTGGTGCCGATGGAACAATTAAATGGTCTTTACTTTTAAAAAAATCGAGATACGCTTTTCGAATGTCTTGTGACTTCATTTTATTTTAGGAGATTAATTTTCTGATATATTTTTTAATTCTTGTAATGCTAATGGAAATGTATTGTTCATATATTCAACATATTCTGGAACACAATCAATTTCGGCAGTAACAACAGTATTTCCATCAACTTCTTCATATTTATAAGTTTCAAAACAACCTGTCCATTTTTCAGTTTCAACATCAATTGGTTGTTCTTCAAAATTGCTAATATTCCCGAGGTGACTGAATATTATAAGTTTATTTGGAACAAGATAACCAACATCGCTATACATTCCAGAACCATTTGGGTTTAAAAAGTGAATTCTGTTTCCTTGAAGAATTTCACCAGTATAATATGTGCCTTCGCAAAATGGTCTTACCCAATTTCTATAACTATTTTTATCCCACATTATATTCCAAACATCATCAACAGTAGCATTTATTTCAACTGAAAAAACTAATTTTTTAATTCCGTACAGATAATTTCTCAAATTGGTTTTTACCAAAGCATTCCAACCCATTTCATAATTTTCTGGAGCAAAAGCTGGACCAGCATCGCCAAAATTTTCTAACCCTTCATGCGTTAATGTAACTTTTACTTTTTCATCAACTTCATCAATTTTCCACGTCAAAACAGAACTACCCTTTGACTGCTCTGGATGCATCCATGTATGTTGCAACAGTTTGTTTTCTTCAAAATTCAATACTTTACAAGTATGAAGGTATTCTTTTTTCTCACCTTCATAAAAGGAAAAATCAGCACCAACTTCGAGATTAAAACTTGGAATATCAAAATACCAAATTTTCATAATCTCTTTATCAGTAATAGCTTGCCAAACTTTTTCTTTGGTTGAATTAAAAATAGCTTCTATAGTTACAACATTCATAAATTGAATTCCTGAATTGTAAAGTTGAAATAAAAATATTATTAGTTTGAAACATTTGTTAAATTTGTTCGTATAACCATTGTTTAAACTCGTACAAAAATAGTATAAAATCAAAGATGGCGAAAAAAGTAAAGTATTATTTCGATACCGAAAGTCTTGCTTACCGAAAAATTAAACACTCAACATTAAAACGTTTCAGTTATGTTGGGTTGTTTTTGTTATCGTCAGCATTATTTGGTTTTTTAAGTTTCGTTGTTTTACTCAACACCTCTTTTCTCGATACCCCAAAAGATAGATTACAAGCAAGAGAAATTGAAACCATGAAATTGCAATATGCAATTCTGAATAAAAAAATGGATCAGATTGATGAAGTTTTAGAGTCAATAGAAGATAGAGATAACAATATTTACCGAGCTTATTTCAATACTTCGCCTATTCCTACTGAACAAAGAAAAGCAGGTTTTGGTGGTGTAAACAGGTACAAACAGCTCGAAGGATTGAATAATTCTGAATTGGTTATCAATACCTCAAAACGAGTTGACGTTATTTCGAAAGAACTTGCTATACAGTCAAATTCTTTAGATGAAATATTGAAATTAGCCAAAGATAAAAACAAACTATTGTCAGCAATTCCTGCTATTCAGCCTGTAAAAAATGAGCAATTAAAAAGAATGGCTTCTGGATTTGGTTATCGAACTGATCCGTTTACCAAAGCAAGAAAGATGCATGAAGGAATGGATTTTACTGCTCCAACAGGAACTCCAATTTATGCAACTGGTGATGGTGTAGTAAAGCGAGCTGATAACACAGCATCTGGTTATGGAAATCACATTGTTATTCAGCACGGCTTTGGTTATGAAACTTTGTACGGTCACTTGAGTAAATATAATTGCAGAGCAGGACAACGCGTAAAACGTGGCGATATAATAGGTTATGTGGGAAGTACAGGAAGAAGTGAAGCACCACATTTACATTATGAAGTTCATAAAGAAGGAAAGGTCGTAAACCCAATTAATTTTTATTATGGAAATATTTCGGCTGCAGAATATGTAGTCATTTCTAAAATAGCTAACCAAGAAAATCAATCTCTAGATTAACAATTGAAGAGTTTTGATTTTTTATTGAAAAAATATAAAATGCACATAGAATTACAAGAAGGAAAAAGGTATTACAGCATTGGCGAAGTTGCCAAAGCATTCGATGTAAATGCATCGCTAATCCGTTTTTGGGACAAAGAATTTGATATTCTAAAACCGAAAAAAAATGCAAAGGGCAACCGTATGTTTACGCCTGAAGATGTAAAAAACCTTCAACTGATTTATCATTTAGTAAAAGAAAGAGGTTTTACACTCGAAGGAGCAAAAACCCATTTAAAAGAAGGTCAAAAGAAAACCTTGGATAAATTTGACATCATCACAAAACTTGAAAGCATTAAAACACAACTAACAAACATCAAAAATCAATTGTAATGAATACAGAGTCATTCATTAGACCAACTTTATTTTTATCTATTTCAATAACTATAATAGGTTCGGTGTTTAAAATTATGCACTGGCCATATGCCACATTAATAATGGCATTAGGTATGATTTTGATGCTATTTTTTGTGATATCCGCAATCTATGAAGTTATGAATTCAAGCAAAATAGATGGAAGTGAAAAATTTATGTGGGTAATAGGTTTTTTATTCTTTGGAATAATAACTGGACTAGTTTACCTACTATCAGCAAGAAAAAGAATTGTATAAAATCAATTATAAATAAAACTAACAAATATTAAATTTAAAAATTATGAGAAAATTTTTGCCATGGATAATCTTAGCAGTTGTAATTTTAATTGGTTACAGCTACTTTAAAGGAATAAACAACACTGCTGTTGAACTTAATCAAGACATTAAAGAGGCTTGGGGAAATGTTGAAACGGCTTATCAAAGAAGAAATGATTTGATTGTCAATTTAGTAAAAACTGTTCAAGGTGCAGCGGAGTATGAAAAAGGAACTTTAGAAGCTGTTGTAAAAGCAAGAGCTGAAGCTTCTCAAACCAAAATTGACCCAACAAACATTACTCCTGAACAGTTAGCACAATTCAATCAAGCACAAAGTTCACTATCAAGATTATTGGTTACGGTTGAACAATACCCAAGTCTGCAAGCAAACCAAGGATTTCTAAAACTTCAAGATGAACTTACAAGTACCGAGAATCAAATCTTAACTGCTAGAACTCGTTTTAACGAAGCTGTAAAACCATACAATAATCACGTAACAAAGTTTCCTAACAGTATTTTTGCAGGTTGGTTTGGTTTTAAAGAAAAACCATTCTTTGAAGCAGTTGCTGGAGCAGAAAAGGCACCAGAAGTTGAGTTTAACTTTGATAAAACAGACAGTAAATCTGAAGATAAAAAATAATGTCTAAAGTAGAAGATTTTCTAACTAGTTCTGAAGAGCGTGAAGTAGTTGAAGCTATTCGTATAGCTGAAAAAAATACTTCGGGCGAAATTCGTGTTCATATAGAAAAGGAAACTTCCATTGCTCCTATAGAACGAGCAGTGGAAGTATTCCACCAACTCAAAATGGATACAACTCATGAAAGAAACGGTGTTATTATATACATTGCTGCCAAAAGCAAACAATTTGCCATTTATGGTGACAAAGGAATAAATGACAAAGTTGCTGACGGTTTTTGGAACTCAACAAAAGACATTATGCTCCATCATTTTAAAAATGGAGAAAATAAATTAGCACTTGTTAAAGGTATCGAAAGTGCTGGCGAACAACTCAAAAAACATTTTCCTTATCAGCATGATGATATTGATGAATTGTCTAACGAAATATCTAAAGGAGAATGAAAATAAAACTTACTCTTTCAGCATTCGTTAAAGTGCTGGTTTGCCTATTGACTACGCAAATATCTTTTGCTCAATTTACAATCCCAGAAAAACCTAGTTTTCAAACATCGGTTTATGATTATGCAAATCTTTTAAGTTCTAACGAAAAACAACAACTTGAAGAAAAGCTCATTCGCTACTCTGATAGTACTTCTACTCAAATAGTAGTAGCAACTGTTGAAACTATTAATGGCGAAGACATTGGGATTTTAACGCCAAAATGGGCACATGAATGGGGAATTGGTCAAGCCAAAGAAGACAATGGTGTTTTCATACTAATAGCAAAGAAAGAACGAAAAATTTGGATATCACCTGGCTATGGGTTAGAAGATAGATTGACCGCTGGAATTAATGGAGAAATTATCAGAAATGTTATTATCCCTGAATTCAAAGCAGGTAGCTATTACAATGGTTTAGATAAAGGTGCAGATGCTCTTTTTGATGTATTTAAAGGAAAATATAAAGGCACAAGAAAAGAAAGTGGCGATGAATTCCCTATTGGAGCTATAATCTTTTTAATCATTTTTGTCATACTGATAATTATTATCAGCAAAAACAATAGAGGTAATAATGGCGGACGTGGTGGCGGAATGGATTTATCCGATATTATTATTTTGAGTAGCCTTGGAAGAAATCGCGGTGGAGGTTTTGGAGGAGGTTTTGGAGGTTCTTCTGGTGGAGGATTTGGCGGTGGCGGATTCGGTGGTGGATTTGGCGGCGGCGGATTCTCTGGTGGTGGAGCTGGTGGTGGTTGGTAATTTTATATTTTATGAAAAAAATTATTTTTTTAATTATACTGCTAATTAATAATTTGTGTGTATCTCAAGAAAACACAGATCATTATAAGGATATAGAATTTTATACTGAACAAATAAGTAAAGATGCAAATGACTATACAAGTTATCATTTTAGAGGTTTTTCAAAATTTAACTTAAATGATTTTGAAGGAGCGTTGGATGATTATAATAAGGCAATTGAAATTAATGAGAATTACTATGAGGCTTACTTTAGCAGAGGTTTATTGTTTCAAAAGCTGAATAAACACAAAAGTGCTATTTTGGATTTCTCCACTTGCATAAGATTAAAAGACACTTCTGCCAAAAGTTATTTTAATAGAGCATATTCATATTCTATGATGGGTGATTTTTATAATTCTATTCAAGATTATACTAAATGTATTTCTTTGGATGAAAAAAATTCTGAGGCCTATTACAATAGAGGCGTTATCTATAAACTTTCGTCAAAATATCGAGAGGCAATAAATGACT
>Ga0116175_1001789_pt1 | contig 13537 bp, 9 predicted proteins | sample AD_UKC125_MetaG_FD_89802 | JGI IMG/M metagenome (GOLD analysis project Ga0116175, IMG submission 89802) | Active sludge microbial communities of municipal wastewater-treating anaerobic digesters from USA - AD_UKC125_MetaG | ecosystem: Engineered > Bioreactor > Anaerobic > Digestate | place: USA... | reverse complement strand
CGATTCGGCGCGTAACGAATATGTATTGAGCATCACTGGCCGCGTGCGCAACCGCCCCGAAGGCACCACCAACGATAAAATGATTTCCGGCAAAATCGAAATTTTGGCCAAAGAAATCGAAGTGTTGAACGCCGCCGCCACGCCGCCGTTCCAAATCGACGATGAAAACCTCAGCGAAAACGTGCGCTTAACCAACCGCGTGATTGATTTGCGCCGCCCCGCCATGCAGCGCAACCTGCGCCTGCGTTACCAAGTGGCGATGGGCGTGCGCCGTTATCTGGATGCGCAAGGCTTTATCGACATCGAAACGCCGATGCTCACCCGTTCCACTCCCGAAGGTGCGCGCGATTATTTAGTGCCGAGCCGCGTGCATCCAGGCGAATTTTTTGCCTTGCCGCAATCACCGCAGCTGTTTAAACAACTGCTGATGGTGGCCGGTTTCGACCGTTATTACCAAATCACCAAATGCTTCCGCGACGAAGATTTGCGTGCCGACCGCCAGCCTGAATTTACCCAGATCGATATCGAAACTTCGTTCCTGAACGAAGACGAAATCATGGACATCACCGAAAACATGGCCAAACAAGTGTTTAAAGACGCTTTGGGCGTGGAACTCGGCGATTTCCCGCGTATGCCGTTTTCTGAAGCGATGTTCTATTATGGTTCAGACAAGCCCGATATGCGCGTGTCGCTCAAATTCACCGAGCTGACCGAATTGATGAAAGGCGAAGAGCTGAAAGTATTCCGCACTGCCGCCGATATGAAGGGTGGTCGTGTAGTCGCATTGCGCGTGCCCGGCGGTGCCAAGTTCTCGCGTAAAGTGATTGACGAATATACCAAATTTGTCGGCATTTACGGTGCCAAAGGCTTGGCTTACATCAAAGTGAACGATGTCAGCAACCTGAGCAACGGTGAAGACAGCGGCTTGCAGTCGCCGATTGTGAAAAACCTGTCCGAGCACGCGCTGAAAGAAATCATCGCCCAAACCGGCGCCCAAAACGGCGACATCATCTTCTTTGGTGCCGATAAAGCCAAAGTGGTGAACGAAGCGATGGGCGCGCTGCGCATCAAAGTTGGTCACGAGCACGGCGTGGCAGACGGCTATTTTGTTGATGAATGGAAACCTTTGTGGGTAGTCGATTTCCCGATGTTCGAATACGACGAGGAAAACGACCGCTACGCCGCCATGCACCACCCCTTCACCTCACCGAAACCCGGTCATGAAGATCTGATGGAAAGCGATCCGGAAAACTGCCTAGCGCGCGCCTATGATATGGTGCTGAACGGCTGGGAAATCGGCGGCGGCTCTATCCGTATCCACCGCGCCGACATTCAGGAAAAAGTGTTTGCCGCGCTGAAAATTACGCCGGAAGAGCAGCAAAACAAATTCGGCTTCCTGCTGGACAACCTGAAATACGGTGCGCCCCCGCACGGCGGCCTGGCCTTCGGTTTGGACCGTTTGGTAACGCTGATGACCGGAGCCGAATCCATCCGCGACGTGATTGCCTTCCCGAAAACTCAGCGTGCACAGTGCTTGCTGACCAGTGCACCGAATGCGGTGGACGACAAGCAATTGCGCGAACTGAGTCTGCGCTTGCGCCAAAAAGCAGCGGAAAGCAAAGAAGGCTGAAACTGAAGTTTTGGCAGCCGTCTGAATTTTTCAGGCGGCTTTCGCTTCTTTTGATTATTCGATATAGTGAAATCACTAAACCACTGCTACGGCGTTGGCTCGCCTTGCCGTGCTACTCGTACTGTCTGCGGCTCGCCGCCTTGTATCAGTTATTTATTGATTTCACTATTTAATTAATATGAGAGTTTTAGCATGACTGATTCCTCCCAAGAACCCGTTCAAGAACCTGCAGCCGAAGGCGAACACAAGCGCAGTATCCGCAGTTTTGTTTTGCGCCAAGGGCACATGACCACCGCGCAGCAGCGGGCGATTGACAGCTTGTGGCCGCAATTCGGCGCGGATTATCAGGCTGAGGCGGCGGATTTAACCGCGCTGTTCGGCCGTGAAGCGCCCAAAGTGCTGGAAATCGGTTTCGGCATGGGTACCGCCACCGCCGAGATTGCCAAACGCCTGCCTGAAAAGGATTTTCTGGCGATTGATGTACATGGGCCGGGCGTGGGTAATCTGTTGAAGCTGGTGGAAGAAATGCAGCTCACCAACATCCGCGTGATGCGCCATGATGCGGTGGAAGTGGTGGAAAATATGCTGGCCGACGGAAGTTTGGACGGCATCCACATTTTCTTCCCCGATCCTTGGCACAAAAAACGCCACCACAAACGCCGCCTGATTCAGCCGCCGTTTGTCGCCAAGCTGTTGCCCAAGTTGAAAGTCGGCGGCTACATCCATCTGGCGACCGACTGGGAAGAATACGCGGTGCAAATGCTGGAAGTGTTGAGTGGTTTCGACAATCTGCAAAACACCGCCGCCGATTACGCATCGACACCGGATTACCGGCCGGAAACCAAATTTGAAGCGCGCGGTAAGCGTTTGGGACACGGGGTGTGGGATTTGGTGTTTACCCGAGTGGCTTAAGCGAATCAATGCCTGTCTGAAAAAGGTTTTTAGACAGGCATTGTTATTTTAAATTAACAGATAAAACAAAAGCTTATTTTAAAATTTGGGAGCGCGGGCAGCTCGTCCGCAGGCAAGCGGTGCGCTTGTATCAAACGGGTGAAATCCAGTGATGTTTAAATATTACCTGTGCAGTTTGTCCTGTGGACAAATGCGGACGAGCCGCCCGCGCTTCCAGGATTGCCTGTCTGAAACATCTTATAGCAGCCGTTTAAACCGGCTAAATTTGTCGCTGCGGCCGATTGCCGTTACAATCCCGTTCATCCGTTTTCCGATTGAGTGTTATGCAAGCCATCGATTATTGCCGTCAAAAAGCCGCCGAGAGCGGTTCCAGTTTTCTGGCCGGTTTCCGTTTTCTGCCCGAGCGGCAGAATCAGGCGATGACGGTGCTGTATGCGTTTTGCCGCGAGTTGGACGACGTGGTGGACGATTGCAGCGATGCCCAGGTGGCGCAGACCACGCTCAATTGGTGGCGCGTTGATCTGGCCAAGGTGTTCAACGGCGAGATGCCTGAGCATCCGGTGAATCAGGCTTTGCGCGAAATCGTTGCCAATTTTTCGCTGCCGCATGACGAGCTGGCGGCGATTATCGACGGTATGCAGATGGATTTGGAGCAGGCGCGTTATAGCGATTTTGAGAATTTAAAGCTGTATTGCCATCGGGTGGCCGGCGTGGTCGGCCGACTGATTGCGCGTATTCTGGGCTTTAGCAACCCCAAAACCCTAGATTATGCCGACAAAATGGGCTTGGCCTTGCAGCTCACCAACATCATCCGCGATGTCGGCGAAGATGCGCGCCGCGGTCGTATTTATCTGCCGGTAGACGAATTGCAGCGTTTTTCGGTACCGGCGCAAACCGTGATAGCAGGCAAAGCCACGCCTGAATTTGCCGCGTTGATGGCGTTTCAGATTGAACGCGCCAAGCAGATTTACCGCGAAGCGGTGGCGGTGTTGCCGCCGGAAGACAAACGCTCGCAGCGGGTGGGCTTGATTATGGGCAGCATTTATTATGCTTTATTGCAGGAAATCGAACGCGACGGCGTGCAAAATGTGTTGTCGTACAAAATCGCCATTCCCGGCCCGCGCAAAAAGCGGATTGCCTTGAAAACCTGGTTATTCGGATTTAAGCCATGACAAAACAAAAGCTTCCCAAAGTAGCGGTAATCGGCGGCGGCTGGAGCGGTTTGGCCGCTGCGGTGTCGCTGGCGCCGCGTGCCGATTTAACCCTGTTTGAAGCGGGTAAAAACGCCGGTGGCCGGGCGCGCAGTTTGGGTCGTGCGGCGGAAGGTTTTTCGTTTTTGGACAACGGCCAGCACATTATGCTCGGCGCGTATCACGCCATGCAGGTGTTGATGAAAACGGTGAGCGTGGATTTCAATCAGGCTTTTTTGAAAGCGCCCTTGCAATGGTATATGGCCGACGGCCTGCGTTTTCAGACAGGCATTCTGCCCGCGCCTTGGCATATTGTGCACGCCTTGCTGTTTGCCAAAGGAATTTCGTTTGCCGACAAAATCGCGCTGTCGCGCCAGATGCGTGCCTTGCAGTTGCGCAAGAGCAGTGAACCGGATCAAACGGTGGCGCAATGGCTGCGTGGTTGGAATGCTTCGCGGCTGTTGCAGGCCAATTTCTGGCAGCCTTTGGTATTGGGCGCGCTCAATACGCCGCTGACTTCGGCGAGTGTGAACACGCTGGCCAATGTGGTGCAGGACGGCGTGTGCGCCGATAAAGCCGCCAGCGATTATTGGCTGCCCAAGCAGGATTTGGGCGCGCTGCTGGCCGAGCCGGCGCTGGCTTGGTTGAAGCAGCAGGGCGCGAGTATCAGCTTGGGCGAGCGGGTAGGGCGTTTGCAACGGCAGGCGGACGGCCGTATTGCCATCGGCAACGAAGCATTTGATGCGGTGGTAACCGCCGTGGCACCTTATCATGCGGCGGCGCTGTGGCCGGAAAACACCCCGTCGGCCATTACCGCGCCGCTGGAAACTTATGATTATCATGCGATTACCACGGTTTATCTGCGTTATACCGAGCCGGTAAAACTCCCCGCCGTGCTGACCGGCTTTGCCGAAGGCACCGCGCAATGGTTGCTGGAACGCGGCCAATTGGGTGGGGATAAACAGGAAATTGCGGCGGTGATCAGCGTATCGGAAACGCTGAATATAGAAGGGCAAGCCGAGTGGATTTCACGCGTGCATGCCGATGTGAAACGGGTGTGCCCCGATGTTGGCGAGCCGCTAGCCGCCCGCGTGATTACCGAAAAACGGGCGACGGTAGCCAGCACGACGAACCGCGTCCGCCCCGATTGTGCCTGGCTGCACCACCAAGGGATTTATCCGGCCGGCGATTATCTGCACGCGCGTTATCCGGCCACGTTGGAAGCGGCGGTGCAAAGCGGGCAGGCGGCTGGGGCTTTATTGCTGGCGGATTGGCAGTCGAAGCAGTAAACTGTAAACAGTAAAAAGATTGATGAATGCCTGTCTGAACAAGGTTTCAGACAGGCATCTTAAAGGAAAAGGTAAAACACTATGAGCAGCGGACAACAATTGCAAGACAAAATCATTTTGGTGACCGGCGCGTCGCAAGGCCTGGGCGAACAGGTCGCCAAAAGCTATGCCGCGCAAGGGGCAACGGTGATTCTGGTAGCGCGCCATCAGAAAAAAATGGAAAAAGTGTACGACGACATCGTGGCCGCCGGTCATCCCGAGCCGTTTGCCGTGTGCTTCGATTTGCTGACGGCAGAAGAGAAGGAATTCGACAATCTGGCGATGACCGTAGCGCAGGCTACCGGTCGCCGTTTGGACGGCATCGTGCATTGCGCCAGCTATTTCTATGCGCTCTCGCCGCTGGATTTCCAAACCGTTGCCGAATGGGTGAATCAATACCGCATCAATACGGTGGCGCCGATGGCGCTTACCCGCGCGTTTTTGCCGCTATTGAAAGAATCGGCCGATGCTTCGGTGATTTTTGTCGGCGAGAGCCACGGCGAAACGCCGAAAGCTTATTGGGGCGGCTTCGGCGCTTCTAAAGCGGCGGTAAATTATCTGTGTAAAGTGGCGGCAGACGAGTGGGAACGCTTCGAGCACCTGCGCGCGAATGTGTTGGTGCCCGGTCCCATCAATTCGCCGCAGCGGGTGAAAACCCACCCGGGCGAGAGCGAGGAAGAGCGTAAAAATATTGGAGAAGTGATGCCGCAGTTTGTCTATTGGATGAGCAAAGAGAGCCGCGGCCGCAGCGGTGAGATTGTTTATCTTTAAGATGCTTCAAACAAAATGCCTGTCTGAAAACGAGTTTTCAGACAGGCATTTTTTAGCGATTAATTACCATGCAAAACGTCCCAACCAAACTTACCGATTAACACCACCAGCAAAGCCATAAAGCCGTAACGCAGAAAACGGGTGCCACCGCGTATGGCAAGCTGTGCGCCGGCGATGCCGCCGAGTAGGTTGGCGGCAGCCAAGGGCAGCGCCCATGCCCAGATGATGTAGCCGTTGGGCACAAAATAGCTGAGAGCAGCGAGGTTGGTGGTGATGTTGATGATTTTGGCCGAGGCGGTGGCGGTCATAAAATCAAAAGCGAAAAAGCGCACGAAAATAAAGGTGAGGAAACTGCCGGTGCCCGGGCCGAAAATGCCGTCGTACAAACCGATCAGCGCGCCGCTAAGCAGGCCGAGCCGGTATTCGCGCGAGCTGAGCGCCTGTTCGCGCACCGTTTGCCCAAGGCTTTTTTTGAAAAAGGTGTAAACAAACATACCTATCATTACTGCCAGCATCGCCGGTTTCATATAGTGTACCGGCACCCAGCTCACCAGCCGTGCGCCGAGATAGGAAAACACAAAAGCCAACAGCGCTGCGGGCAGCAGCATTTTCCAAGGTACGCGGATTTTGCGGACAAACTGATAGCCTGCCATCGTGGTGCCGCAGCAGGAAGCAAATTTGTTGGTGCCCATCACGGTGGCAACCGGCGTGGAAGAAGGCAGCAGGCTGAACAGGCCGGAGATTTGCAGCAAACCGCCACCGCCGACCGCCGCGTCCATCAGCCCGGCGAGAAAGCCGATGGTGAGTAAGAGCAGGATTTCGGATTCCATCAGGATTAAGATCCGGTAGTATTTTCAGACAGGCATTATACAGAATGCCTGTCTGAAAATACTATTCCGTAAACCATTAAAACGCCGGTATCCAAAAACGGATAAACCGGCGTTTTGCTGTTATTTTAAAGTATCAAACAGATTATTTGGTCCATTTGCTGCGGGCGCTGGCGCGCTCTTTCAAACGTGCTACCAGTTTCTCGCGGGTGCCGGGCGTGCCGTCTTCGCAGAAGCTGCGGTAGAGCACAGCGTGTACCGGCTCGGCGCTATTGAGAATGGCACCAATGGGTTGCCATTTCGCATTACGCGGTGTGATCCAGCGATTGTTAACGGTGTCGCCGTAGCCAAACACTTTATAAGATGAACGCTTTTCCTTATCACTCAGCGAGAACGAGGTAGAGGCGCAATACAATGCTTCGCTGGTTAAGTTGTCCATACCGTTGGCGGATTGAACATTTAAGGTATAGCGAATAGTGTCATCGGGAGCGAGGGTGATGCTGTTTAAATCAATCAGCGCGCGTTGCGGGAAATCGCGGGAAACATAGAGGGGAAACCAATCGGCTGAAGCATCGGGCATGGCAGGCAGCGGAATATTGGCTTCTTTGAATTGCGGATCAACTTCCTGGCCGTTGCGCTCGATATAGCGGGTATTGACCTTGGTATCTTTTTGATTGGTAACGATTTCGGCGAAAGCGTGGCTGGCTAGTAAAGCCAGCGGCAGTAAACATAAACGGCGCATGGGAAGCACTCCTGTCGACGGAAAAAACATCGGCATTGTAGCATTGTTGGCGGTTTCTGCATCAGCCTGAGCAAATCTTTACTGGATTTATAGTAGGAGAGCAGCCTATCTTTACGCTGTATTTTCCGGTGGCAAGCGTTATAATTAATCAATTTTCCCCTCCACTCGAAACAGAAAGCTGCCATGAGCGAACACACTTTAGACGTTACCGGCCTGAAATGCCCGCTGCCGATTTTGCGCGCCAAAAAAGCGCTGGCGCAATTGCAGGGGGGCGACGTGTTGACCGTATTGGCCACCGATGCCGGAGCGCCTGATGATTTTGCTGCTTTTTGTCGCCAAACCGGCCATATTTTGCAGCATTCCGGCGAAGATGGCGGCGTGTTTAAGTTGGTGCTCGTGCACAAGTAAAACAACAATGCCTGTCTGAAAAAACTAAGGAACCGATATGCAAACCCTTACCCTGATCCAGCCCGATGATTTCCACCTGCACGTGCGCGACGGTGAAGCGCTCAAAGCCGTAGTACCTTATACTGCCCGCCAGATGGGGCGAGCGCTGATTATGCCGAACCTGAAACCGCCGGTCACCACCGTGGCGCAGGCCTTGGCCTATAAACAGCAGATTCTCGATGCTGTGCCTGCCGGTTTGAATTTCGAACCGCTGATGGCGCTGTACCTCACCGACCTCACCACACCCGAACAGGTGCGCGAAGCCAAAGCCGCCGGTATCGTCGCCTTCAAATTGTATCCTGCCGGCGCCACCACCAATTCCGATTCCGGCGTCACCGATTTGTTCAAACTGCTGCCGGTGCTGGAAGAAATGGCCAAGCAGGGCATTTTGTTTTTGGTGCACGGCGAAGTCACCGATGCCGACATCGATATTTTCGACCGCGAAGCCGAGTTTATCGAACGGATTATGAAACCGGTGTTGGCGAAAGTGCCTGATTTAAAAGTGGTGTTCGAGCACATCACCACCGCCGATGCCGCACGCTTGGTATGCGAAGCGGGCGATAATGTGGCCGCCACCGTTACCCCGCAGCACCTGCTGCTTAACCGCAACGATTTGCTGGTCGGCGGCGTGCGCCCGCACCACTACTGCCTGCCGGTGTTGAAACGCGAAACCCACCGCGCCGCGCTGGTAGCTGCCATTACCGGCGAAAAATCGCATAAATTTTTCCTAGGCACCGATTCCGCGCCGCACCCGAAACACACCAAAGAAAACGCCTGCGGCTGCGCCGGTATGTTCAGCGCCATTACCGCCATCGAGCTGTATGCCGAAGTGTTTGAAAAAGCCGGTGCGCTCGACAAGCTGGAAGCCTTCGCCTCGCAAAACGGCGCCCGCTTCTACGGCCTGCCGCAAAACAGCAAAACCATCACGCTAAAAAAAGAAAGCCAGCGCGTTCCCGAGAGCGTGCCGTTTGGCGAAGGTGCCGAGTTGGTACCGATGAGGGCGGGCGGTGAAGTAGGCTGGCGTGTCGAATATTAATGATGAATCATTGAAAAGTAGCAGCGGCTTTTCTGGCGCTGCTACTTTTTCAGACAGGCATTTTATTATTCAAACAAAAAAACAATAGGAAAACTTATGCGCAAACTCACGCTTATTCTTTTGATGTCGCTTAGCTTGAGCGCTTGTAAACCCGGCGCAGTGGAAAGCAGCACCGATTTATTGGCGGGCATCACCAAAATACTCAAAATTTTCGGCAAGAAAAGCGAAACCGTAGCGGCACCGCAAGCAGCCGAATGGAAGTTAGATCCGCAGCAGTTGGCCGCTTTAAAAGAGCCGCCAAAGGATGTTCGCCCTGATTTTTTATTCAAACCGGGCAAACAGCAAACCATTTATTTCGATAAAGAAGCAAAGTTGGTTGAAAAGCCAGTGAAAGATGGTTTTTATCGGGTAGTGAAAGGTCAAACCGATGATGGGCGCGCGGTGGTGCAGGATTTTTACCAGCAAAACAAGCGCAAACAAACCAATGCTTTTATCATCAAGAAGGGCGGCGATATTAAAGATTTTGACAGCAGCATGGGCGACAGCCATTTGATTTGGTATAGCCCCGATGGTGCGGTGGAGATGCAGGGTCATTACCAAAATGGCAAATGGCAGGGGCTGGGTGCTTTTTACGATCAAGGAAAGCTGGCTGCTTATATCGATGAATTTTCTGACGATCGTATTCGTCTGCTTTACCTTTATCCGCAAGAGGGGCTTAAGGCAGTTATTGATTTTAACCAGCAAAATGAAAGCATTACCTATACTTATTATTATCTAAGCGGCAGCGGTATGTTCAAGTTTGTGTCGTATGCCAACGAAAACGAAAAGAATTCAATCATTGCTTGGAATCAAGACGGCGAAGAAGTTGATCCGCGTACGATGGTAGAACAGGTAACCCCCTTGTTTGAAGAAAGTGATGCTTTGGTGAAGCGGTTCTTGAATCAAATGTCAGATTCAAATAGTGACAGCAACTCTTCCCAATAAAATGTTTCTAAACAAAACCTTTTTGGGCAACCGGATGAATGGATATTTCATCCGGTTTTTGTTTATTCGTTATTCCGCCAAAGTAGAAAGATTTTCGATTGAAAGGCGGTAAAACCGCTCGTTAAGAGGTAAAATGTTACGAAAAGTACAAAACGGTTTATTGTGATAGTTTAATAAATACCTTTTTGTTTTTAAATCAAAAAACAAAATATTTTTTCAGACAGGCATAAACCTGATAAAGCCCGTTGGATGTAAAAGCAAAAAAAAAGCTTTGACGATTGTTCACAATTTCCGTATTTTAACGCTAATTGTTTACAATTTAAAAATTCGCTGATATTGTTATCATCGAAATGAACTAGAGGCGCCTAGCCAAAATCATCCCCATTACCATACCTTAAGTATGCAGGAATAAAACCATGACCATGTTATACGACCGTTCACTAGAAAAAGAAAACTGCGGTTTCGGCTTGATTGCCAATATCGACGGTGTTCAAAGCCATAAAGTTGTCCGCAATGCCATTTTGGGTTTATCGCGCATGCAGCACCGCGGGGCGATTTTGGCGGACGGTAAAACCGGCGACGGCTGCGGTTTGTCGCTGCAATTGCCGGAAAGTTTTTTCCGTACCGTGGCGCAGGAAGCCGGTTTTAGCTTGGCGCACAAGTTTGCCGTCGGCCAGATTTTTCTGCCGCAAGACGAAGCGGAAGCGCAGAAATGTATTGCGATTATTAATGAAGAATTAACCCGCGAAACGCTGGGTATTGCCGCGTGGCGCGAGGTGCCGACTAATCCGTCGGTACTGGGTTCGATTGCGCTGGCTGATATGCCGCAGATTAAGCAGGTGTTTATCAACGCGCCGTCGGGCTGGCGCACGCAGGATTTGCAGCGCCGCCTGTTTGTGACCCGCCGCCGCATCGAAAAGCGGATTGAGCACCCCGATTTCTATATTTGCAGTTTTTCCAATCAAACCGTGATTTACAAAGGTTTGTGTATGCCGAAAGACTTGCCCAAGTTTTATCTCGATTTGGGCGACTTGCGTATGCAGTCGGCCATCTGCCTGTTTCACCAGCGTTTTTCTACCAACACCCAGCCGCGTTGGAAGCTGGCGCAGCCGTTCCGCTATCTGGCACACAACGGCGAAATCAACACCATTTCCGGCAACCGAGCTTGGGCACGCGCGCGGGCGTATAAATACCATACGCCGCTGATTCCCGACTTACAGACCGCCGCGCCGTTTGTGAATGAGAGCGGTTCGGATTCCAGCTCGCTGGACAATATGCTGGAAGTATTTGTGTGCGGCGGCATGGACTTGTTCCGCGCCGTGCGCCTGCTGGTACCGCCCGCCTGGCAGCAAAACCCGGATATGGACGAGGATTTGCGCGCGTTTTACGATTTCAACTCGATGCACATGGAACCGTGGGACGGCCCGGCCGGTATCGTGCTTTCAGACGGCCGCTATGCCGCGTGTAACCTCGACCGCAACGGCCTGCGCCCGGCGCGTTATGTGATTACCCAAGACCGCCTGATTACCATTGCTTCGGAAGTGGGCATTTGGGATTATGCGCCCGATGAAGTGGTGGAAAAAGGCCGCGTCGGCCCCGGCCAATTGTTGGTAATCGACACCAAAAACGGCAAACTGCTGCATTCTGCCGAAATCGACAACGAATTGCGCGCCCGCCATCCTTACCGTGAATGGCTGGATAAAAACGTGCAGCGCCTGATTCCGTTTGAACAATTGCCGGATAACGAAGCCGGCGATGCGGGCATGAATGCCGATATGTTGGCTGTGTATCAGAAGCAGTTTTTATACGACCGCGAAGAGCTGGAAAGCATCGTGCGTGTGCTCGGTGAGAACGGCCAGGAAGCGGTCGGCTCGATGGGCGACGATGCGCCGTTTGCGGTGTTGAGCGAGCGCCCTCGTTTGGTGTTCGACTATTTCCGCCAGTATTTCGCCCAAGTGACCAACCCGCCGATCGACCCCTTGCGCGAAGCCCATGTGATGAGCCTCGCCACCAGCATCGGCCGCGAGATGAGCGTGTTTTTTGAAGCGGAAGGCATGTCCAGCCGTGTGAACTTCAAATCGCCGGTATTGCTGTATTCCGATATGCAGCAGCTGTTGCGACTGCCGTCTGAATACTACAAACATACCGTACTCGACGCCACTTATTCGCCCGATACCGACTTGAAAACCGCAGTAGAAAACCTGTGCGACCAAGCCGAACAAGCGGTGCGCGACGGTGCGGTATTGCTGGTGGTTTCAGACAGGCATATCGCGCAGGATAAACAGCCGATTCCTTCCGCTTTTGCCGTCGGCGCGATTCAAAACCGTTTGGTTTCCGCCAACCTGCGCTGCGACGCCAACATCATTGTCGAAACCGGCGAAGCGCGCAACCCGCACCATTTCGCCGTGTTGATCGGCTTGGGCGCCACTGCGGTGTATCCGTATCTGGCTTACGAGAGCCTGGCGTACATGGTGAATGCGGGCGCGATTACCAAGCCTTTGCGCGTGGTGATGTCTAATTTCCGCAACGGCATCAACAAAGGCCTGTACAAAATCATGTCGAAAATGGGCATTTCCTGCGTATCGTCTTACCGTTGCGCGCGCCTGTTTGAAGTGGTGGGCATGAACAGCGAACTGGTGAACCTGTGTTTCCCCGGCATCACCAGCCGCGTGGAAGGCGCATCGTTTGCCGACTTGCACGAGCAGATTTCCGCCACCCGCAAACGCGCTTGGCGCCGCAGCGTGGATGTCGATGCCGGCGGCCTGCTCAAATTCAAACCGCAGGGCGAATACCATGCCTACAACCCGGAAGTGGTGAACACCCTGCAAGCGGCCTGCAACAGCGGCGATTACGCCAAATACCGCCTCTACCGCGATGCCGTCAACCAACGCCCCACCGCCACCATCCGCGATATGCTGCGCCTGAAAACCGAAGGCTGCACGCCGATTGCGCTGGATAAGGTTGAGCCGTCTGAAAACCTGTTCAAACGTTTCGACAGCGCCGCCATGTCGATCGGCGCACTCAGCCCCGAAGCGCACGAAGCGCTGGCGGTGGCAATGAACCGCTTGGGCGGCTATTCCAACTCCGGTGAAGGCGGTGAAGACCCGAAACGCTACGGCACCGAAAAAGTATCGCGCATCAAGCAGGTGGCTTCCGGCCGCTTCGGCGTGACCCCCGCTTATTTGATGAGCGCCGATGTGATTCAGATTAAAGTGGCTCAGGGCGCGAAACCCGGCGAAGGTGGCCAGCTGCCCGGCGATAAAGTCACCCCCTATATCGCCCAGTTGCGCTATGCCGTGCCAGGTTCTACCCTGATTTCCCCGCCGCCGCACCACGATATTTACTCGATTGAAGACTTGGCACAGTTGATTTTCGACCTCAAGCAAATCAATCCCAAAGCGCTGATTTCGGTAAAACTGGTGTCGCTGCCCGGCGTCGGCACCATCGCCACCGGCGTGGCTAAAGCCTATGCCGACCTGATTACCATCGCCGGTTACGACGGCGGCACCGGTGCCTCGCCGATTTCCAGCGTGAAATACTGCGGCTCGCCGTGGGAACTGGGTTTGGCCGAAGCACAACAAGCCTTGGTGGAAAACAACCTGCGCCACAAAGTGCGCCTGCAAGTGGACGGCGGTCTCAAAACCGGCCTCGACATCATCAAAGCCGCCAT
>Ga0116175_1001788_pt1 | contig 13540 bp, 9 predicted proteins | sample AD_UKC125_MetaG_FD_89802 | JGI IMG/M metagenome (GOLD analysis project Ga0116175, IMG submission 89802) | Active sludge microbial communities of municipal wastewater-treating anaerobic digesters from USA - AD_UKC125_MetaG | ecosystem: Engineered > Bioreactor > Anaerobic > Digestate | place: USA... | reverse complement strand
TACCGCAAGGCCCTGGCGGCCGGCGGCCAGGGCGTGTCGGTGGCCTTTGACCTGGCCACCCACCGCGGCTACGACAGCGACCATCCGCGCGTGACGGGCGACGTCGGCAAGGCCGGCGTGGCCATCGACAGCGTGGAAGACATGAAGGTCCTGTTCAACGAGATTCCGCTGGACAAGGTCAGCGTCTCGATGACCATGAACGGGGCTGTGCTGCCCGTGCTGGCCGGCTATGTGGTGGCGGCGGAAGAGCAGGGCGTGTCGCAGGACAAGCTCTCGGGAACCATTCAGAACGACATTCTGAAAGAGTTCATGGTGCGCAACACGTACATCTACCCGCCCGAGCCCAGCATGCGCATCATCGGCGACATCATCGAGTACACGAGCAAGAACATGCCGAAGTTCAACTCGATCTCGATCTCGGGCTACCACATGCAGGAGGCCGGGGCCAACCAGGCGCTGGAGATGGCCTTCACGCTGGCCGACGGCAAGGAATATGTAAAGACCGCCATTGCCAAGGGCATGGACGTGGACGACTTCGCGGGTCGCCTGTCCTTCTTCTGGGCGGTGGGCATGAACTTCTACCTGGAAATCGCCAAGATGCGTGCCGCCCGCCTGCTGTGGTGCCGCATCATGAAGGGTTTCAACGCCAAGAATCCCAAGAGCCTGATGCTGCGCACGCACAGCCAGACCAGCGGCTGGAGCCTGACCGAGCAGGATCCCTACAACAACGTGGTGCGCACCACCATCGAGGCCATGGCGGCCGTCTTCGGCGGCACCCAGAGCCTGCACACCAATTCCCTGGATGAAGCCATTGCGTTGCCGACCGAGTTTTCCAGCCGCATTGCCCGCAACACCCAGCTCATCATTCAGGAAGAGACCCACATCACCAACGTGGTGGACCCCTGGGCTGGCAGCTACATGATGGAAACGTTGACGCAGCAAATGGCCGACGAGGCCTGGAAGATCATTGAAGAAGTGGATGCCATGGGCGGCATGACCAAGGCCGTGGACAGCGGCTGGGCCAAACTCAAGATCGAGGCCGCCGCTGCCGAGAAACAGGCCCGCATCGACTCGGGCAAAGACGTCATCGTGGGGGTCAACAAGTACAAGCTGGCGAAGGAAGACCCGATCGAAATTCTGGATGTGGACAACGTCAAGGTGCGCGAGGGCCAGATCGCGCGTCTGCATCAGATCCGCGCCAGCCGCGACGGTGCCAAGGTACAGGCGGCGCTGGATGCACTGACGGCTGCCGCCGAAAAGGGCGATGGCAACCTGCTGGACCTGTCGATCCAGGCGATTCGTCTGCGCGCCACCGTGGGCGAGGTGTCGGATGCGCTGGAAAAAGTCTATGGGCGCCACCGCGCCGACACGCAAAAGGTGACCGGTGTGTACGCTGCCGCTTACGACTCCGCCGAAGGCTGGGAACAGCTGAAGAAAGAAATTGCCGATTTCGCTGACGCCTATGGCCGGCGCCCTCGGGTCATGATCAGCAAGCTGGGCCAGGACGGGCACGACCGTGGCGCCAAAGTCGTGGCCACGGCCTTTGCCGACCTGGGCTTTGACGTGGACATGGGCCCGCTGTTCCAGACCCCCGAAGAATGTGCGCGCCAGGCGATCGAGAACGACGTGCACGCCGTGGGCGTCTCCACGCTGGCCGCCGGCCACAAGACCCTGGTGCCCGCCATCATCCAGGCCCTGAAGGACCAGGGCGCCGATGACATCATCGTGTTCGTGGGTGGTGTGATTCCGCGCCAGGACTACGACTTCCTCTATGAGGCCGGCGTCAAGGGCATCTATGGCCCCGGCACGCCGATTCCCGCCAGCGCCAAGGATGTGCTGGAGCAGATCCGGAAGGCGCAGGGGTGATTGCTGGTGACTGGTTGCAGGGCGTGGTGCACGGCAGCGCGCCCGTGCGCCGCCGCGCCATGGCCAAGGCCATCACGCTGCTGGAGTCCACGCGGACCGACCACCGTGCGCAGGCCGATGAGCTGTTGACCGCCTTGCTCCCGCACACCGGCAAGGCGTTTCGCCTGGGCATCAGTGGTGTGCCGGGCGTGGGCAAGAGCACGTTCATTGAGGCGCTGGGTTTGTACCTGATTGGCCAGGGGCACCGGGTGGCGGTGCTGGCGGTGGACCCGTCCAGCACGGTCTCGGGCGGCTCCATCCTGGGTGACAAGACCCGCATGGAACACCTGTCGGTGCATGAGCGGGCCTATATCCGGCCCAGCCCGTCGAGTGGCACCCTGGGCGGCGTGGCCGAAAAGACCCGCGAGGCCATGCTGGTCTGCGAGGCGGCCGGCTATGACGTGGTGATCGTCGAGACCGTGGGCGTCGGCCAGAGCGAAACCGCGGTGTCCGGCATGACCGACATGTTCGTGCTGCTGCAGCTCCCCAATGCCGGCGACGACCTGCAAGCCATCAAGAAGGGCGTGATGGAACTCGCCGACCTGGTGGTCATCAACAAGGCGGACATCGACCCCAACGCGGCCACCCGGGCGCAGGCGCAGATCACCTCGTCGCTGCGCCTGCTGGGCCTGCACGGCAACCCGGACCATGCGCACCACGACGAGTCGATCTGGCACCCGCAGGTGATCCAGATCAGCGCCTTGCTGGGGCAGGGCGTGGACGCCTTCTGGACTGCCGTGCAGCGCTTTCGCAAGCTGCAGACCGCCAATGGCCAGCTGGCCGCGCGGCGCCAGCAGCAGGCCCTGGCCTGGATGTGGGAACGCATCGACGCCGGGCTCAAGCAGGCCTTCCGGCAGAACCCGCAGGTGCGCGGACAACTGCCCGCGCTGGAACAACAGGTCCGCGACGGCCGGATCGCGGCCTCCACGGCGGCACGCACGCTGCTGGCCGCGCATGCCGCACCGGCCTGAACCCGATTCATACCCAACCAACAACACCCGAGATTCAACCGAGAGGACCGACCATGCACGACATCCTTGTTCAACTGGAGAAGAAGCGCGCAGCCGCCCGGCTGGGCGGCGGGCAGAAGCGCATCGAGGCGCAACATGCCAAAGGCAAGCTCACCGCGCGCGAGCGGCTGGAGGTGCTGCTTGACGAGGGCACTTTCGAAGAATGGGACATGTTCGTCGAGCACCGCTGCGCCGACTTCGGCATGCAGGACACGAAGATCCCCGGTGACGGCGTGGTCACGGGCTACGGCATGATCAATGGCCGGCTGGTGTTCGTGTTCAGCCAGGATTTCACGGTTTTCGGCGGTGCGCTGTCGGAAGCCCATGCCGAGAAAATCTGCAAGATCATGGACCAGGCCATGAAGGTCGGCGCGCCCGTGATCGGCCTGAACGATTCCGGCGGGGCCCGCATCCAGGAGGGCGTGGCGTCGCTGGGGGGCTATGCCGACGTGTTCCAGCGCAACGTGATGGCCAGCGGTGTCATTCCCCAGATCAGCATGATCATGGGCCCGTCAGCCGGCGGCGCGGTGTACTCGCCGGCGATGACCGACTTCATCTTCATGGTCAAGGACAGCTCCTACATGTTCGTGACTGGCCCCGAAGTGGTCAAGACGGTGACCCATGAGGAAGTGACGGCTGAGGAGCTGGGTGGCGCGGTGACCCACACCACCCGCAGCGGTGTGGCCGACCTGGCGTTCGAAAACGATGTCGAGGCGCTGCTGATGCTGCGCCGCCTTTACAACTACCTGCCGCTGAGCAACCGGGAGAAAGCCCCGGTACGTCCGAGCGGCGACCCGATCGACCGTGCGGACCCGAGCCTGGACACCCTGGTGCCGGACAACCCGAACAAGCCCTATGACATGAAGGAGCTGATCGTCAAGACGGTGGACGACGGCGATTTTTTCGAGCTGCAGCCGGAGTACGCCAAGAACATCCTGATCGGCTTCGCCCGCATGGACGGCCAGACGGTGGGCATTGTGGCCAACCAGCCGCTGGTGCTGGCCGGATGCCTGGACATCAAGAGCTCCATCAAGGCCGCGCGCTTCGTGCGCTTTTGCGACGCCTTCAACATCCCGGTGGTCACCTTTGTGGACGTGCCCGGTTTCATGCCTGGCACCAGCCAGGAGTACGGCGGCATCATCAAGCACGGTGCCAAGCTGCTGTACGCCTACGCCGAGTGCACCGTGCCGAAGATCACCGTGATCACCCGCAAGGCCTATGGCGGGGCCTACGACGTGATGGCCTCCAAGCACCTGCGCGGCGACGTGAACTTTGCCTGGCCCAACGCCGAGATCGCGGTCATGGGCGCCAAAGGCGCCGTGGAGATCATCTTCCGCGAAGAAAAGAAAGATCCTGCCAAGCTCGCGGCCCGCGAGGCCGAATACAAGGCCCGCTTTGCCAATCCGTTCGTGGCCGGGGCCCGCGGTTTCATCGACGACGTGATCCTGCCCCATGAGACCCGCAAGCGCATCTGCCGCTCGCTGGTGATGCTGAAGGACAAGAAGCTTGAGAACCCGTGGCGCAAGCACGGCAACATCCCACTCTGAGACCCGAGGAGAAGAACACCATGTTTACCAAGATTCTGATTGCCAATCGGGGGGAAATCGCCTGCCGGGTCATCGCCACCGCTCGCAAGATGGGCATCAAGACCGTCGCCGTCTATTCCGAGGCCGACAAGGATGCCCGGCATGTGCTGCTGGCCGACGAGGCCGTGCTGCTGGGCCCGGCCCCCTCACGCGAGTCCTACCTCGTGGCCGACAAGATCCTCGCCGCTGCCAAACAGACTGGCGCGCAGGCGATCCATCCCGGCTATGGCTTCCTGTCGGAGAACGAAGACTTTGCCCGGCGCGTGGAAGAAATGGGCATGGCGTTCATCGGCCCCAAGCACTTTTCCATCGCGGCGATGGGCGACAAGATCGCCTCCAAGAAACTGGCCAACGAAGCCAAGGTCAACACCATCCCCGGCTTCAACGACGCCATTGACACGGCCGAGCAGGCCGTCGAAATCGCCAAGGGCATCGGCTACCCCGTGATGATCAAGGCGTCAGCCGGTGGCGGGGGCAAGGGCCTGCGTGTGGCCTTCAACGACAAGGAAGCCTTTGAAGGCTTCACCAGCTGCCGCAATGAAGCGCGCAACAGTTTCGGCGACGACCGCGTCTTCATCGAAAAATACGTGCTCGAACCGCGCCACATTGAAATCCAGGTGCTCGGCGACAGCCATGGCAACGTCGTGTACCTGAACGAGCGGGAGTGCTCGATCCAGCGCCGCCACCAGAAAGTGATCGAAGAGGCGCCGAGCCCGTTCATTTCTGATGCCACACGCAAGGCCATGGGCGAGCAGGCCGTGGCCCTGGCCAAGGCCGTGAAGTACCAGAGCGCGGGCACGGTGGAGTTCGTGGTGGGCAAGGACCAGGATTTCTATTTCCTGGAAATGAACACCCGTCTGCAGGTGGAACACCCGGTGACGGAATGCATCACCGGGCTGGACCTGGTGGAGCTGATGATCCGCGTGGCCGCAGGCGAGAAGCTGCCGATCACCCAGGCGGACGTCAAGCGTGAGGGCTGGGCGATCGAGTGCCGCATCAATGCCGAGGATCCGTTCCGCAACTTCCTGCCATCCACCGGTCGGCTGGTTCGCTTCGCGCCGCCCGCCCAGACCATGGTCCAGGCCGAACCCGGGCAACGTTTCGGGGTGCGTGTGGACACCGGGGTGCAGGACGGCGGCGAGATCCCGATGTATTACGACTCGATGATCGCCAAGCTCATCGTGCATGGCACGGACCGCAATGATGCGATTGCCAAGATGCGTGAAGCCCTCAACGGCTTTGTGATCCGCGGCATCAGCAGCAACATTCCGTTCCAGGCGGCATTGCTGGCACACCCGAAATTTGTCAGCGGCGAGTTCAACACCGGCTTCATTGCCGAGCATTACTCGAAAGGCTTCCGAGCCGAAGACGTGCCGCATGATGATGTCAACTTCCTGGTCGCCATGGCCGCATTCGTTCGGCGCAAGTCGCGCGAGCGGGCGGCCGGCATGTCGGGGCAGCTCCCCGGCTACGGCGTGAAGGTCGGCATGGATTACACCGTGGTGGTGCTGTCTGAAAACGGCCATGCCGAATACCGCTACCTGCCGGTGCACGTGGACGAGTTCCCTGGCAAAACGGGCGTGGCGGCGATCCGGGTGGACGGCAAGGTCTACGAAATCTGCAGCAATTCCCGCCTGAACGACATCTGCATTGCGGGGACGGTGAACGGCGAGCCCTTCACCGCCCAGATGGAGCGGGGCACTGCGAAGAACCCGCTGGCCTTACGGGTGCAGCACAACGGCACCAAGATCGAAGCCCTGGTGATGGCGCCCCGCCTCGCGGAGCTGCACCGACTGATGCCCTTCAAGGCACCACCGGACATGAGCCGTTACGTGCTGTCGCCCATGCCGGGCCTGCTGGTGGACGTGGCCGTGCAGCCTGGCCAGAAGGTGCAGGCGGGCGAGCGTGTCGCGGTGATCGAGGCCATGAAGATGGAGAACGTGCTGTTTGCGGCGGCCGACGGGGTGGTGGGCAAAGTGCTGGCATCCAAGGGCGAGAGCCTGAGCGTGGACCAGCCGATTGTCGAGTTCGAGAAGTGAGTGGAGCGCGGTCATGAGCAACATCCAGCGTCCCTTCAAGGTGCTCGGCATCCAGCAGATCGCGATCGGCGGACCGAGCAAGCAGCGGTTGCAGAAGCTCTGGGTCGACATGTTCGGCCTGGAAATCACCGGCACGTTCCGCAGCGAGCGCGAGAACGTGGACGAGGACATCTGCGCCATTGGCACCGGCCCGTTCAAGGTTGAGGTTGACCTGATGCAGCCGCTGGACCCCGAGAAGAAGCCGGCGGTCCATGCCACGCCACTGAATCACATCGGCCTGTGGATCGACGACCTGCCGGTGGCGGTGGAGTGGCTATCCGGTCAGGGCGTCCGGTTCGCGCCCGGTGGCATCCGCAAGGGGGCGGCCGGTTTCGACATCACCTTTCTGCACCCCAAGGGCAACGACGAGTTCCCAATTGGCGGGGAGGGCGTGTTGATCGAACTGGTGCAAGCGCCGCCGGAAGTGGTGTCGGCCTTCGCCCGCCTGGCGGCTGCGGGCAACTGATTCCTGCGGCTCTGATTGCCCAGCGCGAAGGATCAGGTCGCACCCCCTAGATTTCTTGATTTGGGTCATAAAGGGGCGTTTTTCAGGTGCATGCCTGCACCGAATGGGTGCCCGAGGGACTAGACTGCTCCGCACCCGTGGCACCGCCCCTGGCGCCGCGGCTGGTGAAGGAGACCGTCTTGCAGCCAACAAACACCGCCCGACCTGATTATTTTCACAAGGTCGTCGATTGTCAGTGGGCCTGTCCGGCCCATACCCCGGTACCGGAATACATCCGGTTGATCGGTCAGGGGCGTTACAGCGACGCCTACATGATCAACTGGGTATCGAACGTCTTCCCAGGCGTGCTGGGCCGAACCTGTGACCGTCCTTGCGAGCCGGCGTGCCGACGCGGCCGGGTCGAGGAAAACAATGGCGCCTCGCCCGAACCTGTGGCGATCTGCCGGCTGAAACGGGTTGCCGCCGACAACAAGGACGACGTCAAGGCCAGGATGCCGGCCATTGCCGCGCCGAATGGGAAGCGCATTGCGTGCGTGGGTGCGGGCCCGGCGTCGCTGACGGTGGCGCGCGACTTGGCGCCGCTGGGCTACCAAGTAACGGTATTTGACGGAGAAGCCAAGGCGGGCGGTTTCATCCGGTCCCAGATTCCCCGTTTCCGCTTGCCCGAATCGGTGATCGACGAGGAGACCGGCTACATCCTGGACATGGGTGTGAACTTTCGCAGTGGCGAACGCGTCGAGTCCATGCAGGCGCTGCTCAAACAGGGCTATGACGCGGTCTTTGTCGGATGCGGTGCACCACGGGGCCGTGACCTGGATGTGCCGGGGCGGCGCGAAGCGGCCGCACATATCCATATCGGCATCGACTGGCTGGCGTCCGTGTCCTTCGGGCATGTTTCCAGCGTGCCACCGAGGGTCATTGTGCTCGGTGGCGGCAACACCGCCATGGACTGCTGCCGGTCCGCGCGCCGCATGGGCGGCACTGACGTCAAGGTCATTGTCCGCAGCGGCTTTGAGGAAATGAAGGCTTCGCCCTGGGAGAAGGAAGATGCCATCCACGAGGGCATTCCGATCATCAATTTCCATGTTCCGAAGAGCTTCCAACACGACAACGGCAAGCTCGTGGGCATGACGTTCGAGGTGGTCCGCGCGGTCTATGACGACAAGGGCCGGCGCACGCTGGTGCCGACCGGCGAGCCCGACGCCTTCTTCGAGTGCGATGCCGTCCTGGTGGCGGTCGGACAGGAGAACGCATTTCCCTGGATCGAAGCGGACTGTGGCATCCAGTTCGACAAGTGGGGATTGCCGTTGTTGGGACAGGACACCTTCCAGTCCACCGTGCCCAAGGTGTTTTTCGGCGGTGACGCCGCCTACGGCCCCAAGAACATCATCACGGCAGTGGCCCACGGCCACGAGGCGGCGGTGTCGATCGACCGTTTCCTGAACGGCGAGGCGGTGGACCGCCGTCCGGCGCCCCGCGTCAACCTCATGTCCCAGAAGATGGGCATCCACGAGTGGAGCTACCGCAACGACGTGTCGGGGGATGCCCGCTTCAAGGTGCCATGGGCGAAGGCTGAGACGGCCCTGGCCAGCATCCGGGTAGAGGTGGAGCTCGGCTTCGATGCCGGAACGGCATTCAAGGAAGCCAGCCGCTGCCTCAACTGCGACGTGCAAACCGTCTTCAACCGCGACACCTGCATTGAATGCGACGCCTGTGTCGACATCTGCCCGATGGACTGCATCACCTTCACGCCCAACGGGGAAGAAGCTGAGCTTCGAACCCGGCTGAAGGCACCGGCAACGCACCTCGCACAGGATCTGTACGTGTCGGCCGAACTCAAGACCGGGCGCGTCATGGTCAAGGACGAGGACGTCTGCCTGCACTGCGGCCTTTGCGCCGAGCGTTGTCCGACGGGCGCCTGGGACATGCAGAAATTTCTGCTCAACACGACCCAGGCTGGGCCTGGATGTCGCGATGCCCGCAAAGCACATCTGGAGGTCGCATGAACCGCATTGAAGCCATCAACGATTTCGTCATCAAGTTTGCCAACGTCAACGGCTCCGGGTCGGCTTCGGCCAATGAGCTGTTCTCCAAGGCGGTGATGCGGATGGGGGTTCCGGTCAGCCCTCGAAACATCTTTCCCAGCAACATCCAGGGCATGCCGACCTGGTACGAAGCGCGGGTCTGCGAAAAAGGCTATCACGGCCGGCGCGGTGGCGTTGACATGATGGTCGCCATGAATCCCCAGACCTGGGACACCGACATCGCCGAAATCGAGCCGGGCGGGTATCTGTTCTACGACAGCACGCGCCCGATTCCGGAGTCCCGTTTCCGCAAAGACGTGCACGTGATCGGCATGCCGCTGACCGAGATCAGCAACGCGGCCTACACCGACCCGCGGCAACGCCAGCTGTTCAAAAACATCATCTATGTCGGCGCGCTCTCGGTGTTGCTGGATGTGGACGCGGATGTCTTTGAGAAGCTGTTCGCCGAGCAGTACAAGGGCAAGGAGCGCTTGCTGGCGTCCAACATCCAGGCGCTGCATCTGGGGCGGAATTTTGTCCAGGAGCACCTTGAGTACCCCTTGGGCATCCGTGTCCGGCGCTCGGACATGGTCGGCGACCAGATCTTCACCGATGGAAACAGTGCGGCAGCGCTCGGCTGCATCTATGGCGGCGCCACGGTGGCCGCCTGGTATCCCATCACGCCGTCTTCATCGGTTCCCGAGGCTTTCCAGAAGTATTGCGACAAGTTCCGTGTTGATCCGGCAACGGGGCAGCACAACTACGCGATCGTTCAGGCCGAAGACGAATTGGCCTCGATCGGCATGGTGGTGGGCGCGGGCTGGAATGGCGCGCGCGCGTTCACCGCCACCTCTGGCCCTGGTGTGTCGCTGATGACCGAGTTCATCGGTCTGGCCTACTTTGCGGAAATTCCGGTCACGATCATCAACGTGCAGCGGGGCGGTCCGTCCACCGGCATGCCCACACGCACCCAGCAATCCGATCTGTTGTCGTGCGCCTACGCGTCGCATGGGGACACCAAGCACGTGCTCCTGTTCCCGCAGGATCCGCATGAGTGCTTCGAGCATTCGGCGGCGGCACTCGACCTGGCAGACCGGCTGCAGACGCCGATCTTCGTCATGACCGATCTGGACATCGGCATGAACCAGCGGCTGTGCAAACCCTTCAGCTGGGAAGGTGCACGCGACTACGACCGTGGCAAGGTCATGACGGCCGAAGAGCTGGAAGCTGGCAAGGACTTCGGGCGCTACAAGGATGTCGACGGTGATGGCATTCCCTGGCGCACCTACCCGGGGACCCATCCCTCCAAAGGCAGCTTTTTCACGCGCGGGACAACGCGCAACCCCTATGCCCAGTATTCCGAGCGCGGTCCTGACTACATCTACAACATGGAGCGCCTGCTCAGGAAGTTCCGGACCGCCGCCGATCTGGTTCCGCAGCCCGTGCTGCGCGAGGCAACGCAGGCCACACCGTACGGCGTGATCTACTTCGGTTCGACCACCCCGGCGATGCGCGAGGCGCTCGACGTGCTGGAAGCCGAGGGCCTGCACCTGGATGCCCTGCGCCTGCGCGCATTTCCCTTTCCTGATTCGGTCAGCGCGTTTATCGCCGCCCACGAAAAGGTCTTTGTGGTGGAGCAGAACCGTGACGCGCAGATGCGGTCGATGCTGGTCAACGAGCTTCATTTCGATCCGGCGCGCTTGGTGCCCGTGCTGCATTACGACGGCACCCCGATCACGGCACGGTTCATTGCCAATGCGATCCGCGAAAATGTCCATCCCACCGCGCCAGCCGCATCCACCCCGGCTCGGCAAAAGGAGACCGCATGACCTTCATTGCGAAACCCAAACTGCATCACCCGACGCTGACCACCAACAAGGTCGGCTACACCCGACGGGACTATGAGGGGCGAATCTCGACCCTGTGTGCGGGCTGTGGACACGACTCGATTTCGGCCGCCATCATCCAGGCGTGCTGGGAGCTGGACATCGAGCCTCACCGCGTGGCCAAACTCTCAGGCATCGGCTGCAGTTCCAAGACGCCCGACTATTTCCTCGGCGCCTCGCATGGTTTCAACACCGTGCATGGCCGCATGCCGTCGGTGTTGACGGGCGCCAATCTGGCCAATCGTGACCTGTTGTACCTCGGCGTATCCGGCGATGGCGACTCGGCCTCGATCGGGTTGGGGCAATTTGCCAATGCGATGCGTCGGGGTGTTCGAATGGCCTACATCGTCGAGAACAACGGCGTCTATGGCCTGACGAAAGGGCAGTTTTCGGCCACGGCCGATCGCGGATCAAAAAGCAAGAAGGGCGTGATCAACAGTGACAGCCCGGTGGACCTCGTGGGCATTGCCTTGCAGCTGGGTGCGACCTTCGTGGCCCGCAGCTTTTCGGGTGACAAGGCCCAACTGGTGCCCTTGATCAAGGGCGCGATGGCCCATGGAGGCGCGGCCTTCATCGACGTGATCAGCCCTTGCGTCACCTTCAACAACCATGGCGGCAGCACGAAGAGCTACGACTACGTGCGCCAGCACAACGAGGCGGTCAGCCGCATCGACTTCATGACCCCGCGCGCCGAAATCACCACGGACTACGCGCCGGGTGAGGTGGTCGATGTCCCACAACACGACGGTTCGGTGCTGCGCCTGCGCAAACTCCACACCGACTACGATCCCACGGACCGCTACGCGGCGCTCAGCTACATGAATGAGCACCAGTCACGCGGCGAGGTGGTCACTGGCCTGCTGTACCTCGATCCACTGGCGACCGACCTGCACACCGCGATGAACACCACCCATCGCCCGCTCAACACACTCGGTGTGGCGGAGCTGTGTCCAGGCGCGGCGGCGCTGGAAAAAATCAATGCCTCGCTGCGCTAGGATGGCATCACCCCGCGAAGTTGGGTCTCAACGCGTCAATTGAAAGGGCTTTCACCATGCCTGAACGCACGGTTTTTCAATCCATGTCCCATCGGCATGTCATCAGCCTCGGCCCACAGGCCACGATCTGGGAGGCCGCCTGCCTGATGACCAAAGCCAACTGCGGCAGCGTGCTCATTGTGGACACGGCCAACGCTTTGCTGGGCATCGTCACCGAACGAGATCTCATGACCCGGGTGCTGGCCAAGGCGCTCAACCCGGAAACCACCCGGGTCTCCGAGGTGATGACGCGCAATCCGCGGTGTGTCGGCCCTGACACCCTGGTCTCGGATGCGGTGCTGATCATGATCGAAAGAGGGTTCCGGCACCTGCCCATCATGGGCGAAGGATCGCGAATCCTGGGCGTGTTTTCGGTGCGCGACGCCTTGCCGCGCGAGATCGGGACCGCCGTGGAACTGGCCGAGTTCCACGAGCAGGTCAACGACGCCCTGGGTTGACCGGTCTCGGCTGCACCCAGCCGCTAGACAGGCTCAGGAAAGCCCGTTTCCGGCAGCTTTCTTGGCGCGGGCACGCGCCAGCGCCGCCTCGATGATCTGTCGTTTCTGATCGAGGATGACGGGATCCGTGTGTTGGGAGTGCGCCGCGAGATCCGCCAGCTTCATTTCGGCCTTCTTTTCCAGCTTGCCAGCCTGCGCTTCAGCGTCGGCCTGCCGTCGCTGGCGATGAAACTGGTATCGGTCACGCGCCGTTGCGGCCTCTTCGCCGGACCAGGCGGACCAGCCGGTTCGCTTGCCGGTGACGTTTTCGAGCTGGATGCAGTCCACCGGACAAACCGGGACGCAGAGCTCGCACCCGGTGCACCAGGCATCGATCACGGTATGCATGCGCTTGTTGGCCCCGATGATGGCGTCGGTCGGGCACGCGGCCAGACAGAGCGTGCACCCGATGCACCAGGCCTCGTCGATGACGGCGGTCTGGCGGGGACCTTCCGTGCCGAACGCGGGATCCAGTGGCAGCGCGGGCTGGCCGGTCAGCGCCGAGAGCCGACGGATCCCTTCGGCGCCGCCCGGCGGGCATTGGTTGACGCCAGCGACTCCGCCGGCCACAGCGTTCGCATAGGCCTCGCAGTCATCGTAGCCACAGCGTTTGCACTGGGTCTGGGGCAGGGCGTCGTGGATGCGCTGAACCAAACCCGGCTGTGACGTCTCAACCGTGCCCACAAATTTATTTGACGCGCGGTGTCTTGGCTGCGGCGCCTTTCTTGGCAGCGCCTTTGACTGAAGCCGATCGCGCCGTCTTGGCAGGTGCCTTGACTTTGGACGGTGCCGTTGCCTTCTGGGTCGGAACCTCTGACGAGGCGGCGACTGGCGTTGCTGCAAGCTTGACCTCCGAACTCGCTGCCGCCACTTTGGCCACTGGCTCAGGCTTTTTCGCAGCGACCTTCCTCGGGGCGGCAGGCTTGGTTGCGGTCGCCTGGGCGGGCTTTGCTGGAGCAACCGTATCGGCTTTGGGCTGGTGCTCCAGGATGAACTTCTTGACCTCGGGGTAGACGACTTCGCGCCAGCGACGGCCGCTGAAGATGCCGTAATG
>Ga0116175_1001786_pt1 | contig 13548 bp, 11 predicted proteins | sample AD_UKC125_MetaG_FD_89802 | JGI IMG/M metagenome (GOLD analysis project Ga0116175, IMG submission 89802) | Active sludge microbial communities of municipal wastewater-treating anaerobic digesters from USA - AD_UKC125_MetaG | ecosystem: Engineered > Bioreactor > Anaerobic > Digestate | place: USA... | reverse complement strand
CGGTTTATTAAGGATTATTTCTCAAGACTAGCTGGTGAGTAGCACCTATTTTGTCCCTTAGAGGCAAACGTCTCGAAAACAGCACCTATTTTGTCCCTTACGCCTTTTTATTCAATTTTTTGTGAAGTTCAAACATGGATTCCCGCCTGCGCGGGAATGACGTCGGTAGGGAAAATCGGCGGTTTCAAAGTATTTTTGCAAAGGTCTCGGCCTATCTATTCCTCTAACCAACAAACGCAAAAAGAGCAGCTCGAAAGCTGCTCTTTTTTAATTTGGTGCCCAGGGTCGGACTCGAACCGACACACCTTGCGGCGGGGGATTTTGAGTCCCCTGCGTCTACCAATTTCGCCACCTGGGCAGGTGAAGAAGTTGCGAATTATATAGAAATTATTTTTCTTGTAAAGAGCGTCGTACTATTCTTTTTACAGAATTATTATAAGGCCATGAAATTTATTAATATTAATTAATATAAAAATTGAATAAACCAAGAAACAACCACCTTCGTCCTACTCGGGCTTGCCCCGAGTATCTGCCCATTCCCTGTAAACTCAAGATACTCAAGGCAAGCTCGAGTAGGACGATGCGGCGATCAAGCCAGTTATTTGGCCACAGAACCGCCAATTCGTTTTCAATGTTAACAAAAAGCGGTAAGATAAAACCTGTTTTGTGATTGATGCCGAAAATGATGATGAAACCTTTATGGCTGTTGCCTTTAGCTTGCCTGCTCGCCGCCTGCCAACCGGCTGAAAAAACAGCGGCTGCAGCTTCCGCAACTTCTGCAACAACACCAGCAACAGATGCCCCATTCAGCGGTACCGATATCCGCCGCGAAACGCTGGGCGGCGATTTCACCTTAACCAACGGTGAAGGCAAGCCTTTCAGCATGAGCAGCTTACACGGCAAAGTGGTGTTGCTGTCGTTCGGTTACACCCATTGCCCGGACATCTGCCCGACCACGCTACTCACCAAAATGGACGTGATGAAGCAATTGGGCGAGCAATCTAAAGAAGTGGCGGCGGTGTTTGTGAGCGTCGATCCTGAGCGGGATAAACCGGAATTAATCGGCCGCTACGCCCGCCAGTTCAACCCCGATTTTATCGGCTTAACCGCCACCGGCAGCCAGGATATTCAGGCGGTGAAAAAACTTTACCGCGTGGTATCGGCCAAGGCGCAGCAGCAATCAGAAACGGTGTATCTGGTCGATCATTCGGCAGGCATTTATCTTTTAGATAAAAACGGCAAAGCGGCGGTGTTCGAGCCTTACGGCAAAAGCGCGGCGGATATCGCCTCGGATGTGAAAACCTTGTTAAAATAAGTTTTTTATAGAATATGCCTGTCTGAAAACTGTTCAGACAGGCCTTCCTTCGGAAAATATAATGTCTGACAACAGCCTCACCATTGCCCTCTCCAAAGGGCGTATTTTTGAAGAAACGCTGCCACTGTTGGCCGCCGCCGGTATCGTGCCCGCTGAAGACCCGGAAAAATCGCGCAAGCTGATTATTGAAACCAACCAGCCGGATATCCGCTTGGTGATTGTGCGCGCCAGCGATGTGCCGACTTATGTGCAATACGGCGCGGCCGATTTCGGTATTGCTGGCAAAGATGTGTTGATCGAACACGGCGGCGAGGGGCTGTATCAACCGCTGGACTTAGAAATCGCCAAATGCCGCATGATGGTGGCGGTGCGCAAAGGCTTTGATTACGCCGCCGCCTCCAAACCCGGTCACCGCCTGCGGATTGCCAGCAAATACCCCGGCATCGCCGCCGAGCATTTTGCCGCCAAAGGCGTACACGTGGATTTGATTAAGCTCTACGGCTCAATGGAATTAGCGCCCTTGGTGGGCTTATCCGATGCGATTGTCGATTTGGTGTCTACCGGCAATACTTTAAAGGCCAACGATCTAGAAGCGGTGGAACACATCGTCGATATTTCCAGCCGCTTGGTAGTGAACAAAGCCGCGCTGAAAACCAAGTTCGCCCGCTTAGACCCGATTATCGAAGCCTTTGCCGGCGCGATAAAACATGCAGAATAAAAACGACTTCAGCTCAATACGAAGGAAGATACGATGAAACTCTTGCTCGATTTAAAAAACAAACCCGGCAAACTCAATAAACTGCCATTCGGCAAGCTGCCGATTGATTTGCTGGCACACGATAAAAAAGCTGCCAAACAAGCCGCCCATTACAGCCGCCACAGCAAACAGACCGATTGGCTGCGCCTGCCGGAAAAACAGCAAACCGCCGCCATCGTCAAATACCTGCGCAAACTGCTGAAAACCGAGCCGCAATCGCAGCTTGCCATTGTGTCGCGCCGCAGCAAACTGCGCAAAGCCTGCCGCGATTTGTGCGCCGAGTTTCCCGATGCCAATATCACCTTATGGAAGCGCTGCGGCAAGAAATGTCGCAAGTTTTTAGAAAAAATGCAGGCCGACCAACGCAAGCAACATCGGTCGAAAAAAAACAAAGCCGTTTCGCAAAATGATGAAAGCATCACCGCCCAGCCGCTATTGGATAACACCTTATTTCAGGCAACCGTAACCCGCATCGAAAATGCCATTAGCCACGTTTTGCAGCAAGAGCAAGATTTGGCCACAATCCCGACAGACACCATCGAAACCACCGCTGTTGCAGAAGACCCAACCCAGCCTGAAAATAACGGCAAAACCACGTTTGCCACCCTGATACCCACCGTACAACAAGCTGTGGCTGCTGTTGCCGATAGCGACGGCTGGGCAAATCTGAACGATGTGATCGAACACCTCGCTCCCAACATCCATCCAAACGAATACGGTTTCGACACCCATCACGATCTGATTCACTCCATTTACCGCGATTGGCTGAAGATCAAAAAAACCAGCCACGGCGAGCGAGTGCGCATCAACCGGCGTTTTGTTGTACGCAAAAAACAGAAAACCAAGGCCGGCAACAGAAAGGGCAAAGCATAATGCGTTTCATTTTTTTAACTGCCGGCCTCTTGGCCAGCACCACAGCCTTCGCGCAACAATGCAGCAGCGAACAATTGGCCGACATTCTGGCACCGGCTACTCCCAGCAACGACAGCGTGGAAGTACGCTGTTCCACCACCCTGCCCGCCAACAGCCAAATCAGCAAACGCTTGCTGTTTACCGGCCCAGCCGCCAGCAATCTCACATTTGACTGCAACGGCAGCACCATCGCCCCGGCCGAAGCCGGCAGCAAAGATGCAGTACAAATCCGCTCGCAGCAACAGCAGCAACAATGGCTGCGGCCGGAAAACCTCAGCCTGCAACGCTGCCGGATTGAAGGTTCGCTACGCATTATGGGCATGGCCTCCAATGGTGAAGGTGCCGTGTTGCGCGCCTCATCGCAACAAAGCGGCCACACCGAGCGCGCGCAAGCCGCCGCTCCCAGCAATATTCGGCTGAATCAACTCACCATCATCGGACAAGGCCGCGTGCCGCTGTATCTGGCGCCCGGCGTTACCCACGTAAGCCTCAGCAACAGCCGCATCAGCGGCCAAAGCCGCAGCGTGGCGCTCTATCTCGATGCCGAAAGCGCGCATAACCGCTTTACCGGCAACACCATAGACAGCCAAACCAGCAGCCGCGAACTGATTGCCATCGACGGCTCGGCACACAACCAATTCAGCAACAACCGCTTCTCCTCGCTCAACCGCGGCGGTATTTATCTGTACCGCAACTGCGGCGAAGGCGGCACCATCCGCCATCAAGCCCCCAACGGTAACCAAATCAGCGGCAACACCTTTTTCTATCGTAAATACCGAGGCGACCTGCCCGCAGTATGGCTGGGCTCACGCAACGGCAACCGCAATTATTGCCAAGCCGATGCCGGCTATGGCTTCGGCAGCAGCGCCAGCGATGCTGATTTTGCCGACGGCAACACGGTAGAAAACAACCGCATCTACCGCCTGTCGCCGCAAAAAATGATACGCGATCATGGCAGCAATAACCGTATCAGCGGCAATACAACTGTGTATTAACACACATTCGGATAGAAAGCGAACTCCATACAACGCACAAAAAGTGTCCGATATATTATGAAAGGAATTTCCTAAATATGGAGATTATTATTTTCAGTATATTAGGTATTCTAATAGTGCTTACAACCATTCTTATGGTTAAAAAAGGCATGGTTAAAATTACTAGAGACACCCGCAACAAAAAAAATCCTGCATTTTTTGCTATATGGATTCCTATTCTGATAGGGCTTGCTGTGTTGTTAAAGATAATTGCATCGCAAATGTAGTTGTATTTCCTGTAACTACAAGGCGCCCCCGATTGCTACATTTTTACTTTAATGAATCTCATTCAGAAGAAACCGCACATGAAACACCTCAACACTCAGTCCCCCGATTTCCAAGCCGAGCTCAAAGCTTTGCTGGCGTTTGAAACCGCGCAAGACCCGAAAATCGATCAAATTGTGGCCGACATCTGCGCCGATGTGCAAAAGCGCGGCGATGCGGCGCTAATTGAGTACACCAACCGTTTCGACGGCACTAACGCGCAAACCATTTCTGATTTAACCTTGAGCCAAGCCGATTTACAGGCCGCGTTTGAGCGCTTGCCGCAAAACGTACAAAGCGCACTGAAAACCGCCGCCGAACGGGTAGAAAGCTACCACCAACGCCAAAAAATGGCATCGTGGAGCTACACCGATGAAGACGGCACCCTGCTCGGCCAGCAGATTACCGCGCTCGACCGTGTCGGCATTTATGTGCCCGGCGGCAAAGCGGCCTACCCCAGCTCGGTGATCATGAACGCCATGCCCGCGCATGTGGCCGGCGTACCGGAAATCATCATGGTGGTGCCGACACCCAAGGGCGAGCGCAACGATATTGTGTTGGCGGCGGCGTTTGTGGCGGGCGTTACCCGCGTGTTTACCGTCGGCGGCGCGCAGGCGGTGGCGGCACTGGCTTACGGCACCGAAACTGTGCCGCAGGTGGACAAAATCACCGGCCCCGGCAATGCCTTTGTCGCCGCCGCCAAACGCCGCGTGTTCGGCGTAGTCGGCATCGATATGGTGGCCGGGCCGTCTGAAATTCTGGTGATTGCCGACGGCAGCACGCCTGCCGATTGGGTGGCGATGGATTTGTTCAGCCAAGCCGAACACGATGAAATCGCCCAAGCCATTTTGATTGGTACTTCACAGCAATATCTGGATGAAGTTCAAGCCTCCATGAACAAGCTGATTGAAGAAATGCCGCGCCGCGACATCATCGAAGCCTCGCTCGGCAACCGCGGCGCGATGATTTTGGCCAAAGATTTGGATGAAGCCTGCGACATCGCCAACTACATCGCGCCCGAACATTTGGAATTATCGGTGGCCAACGCCGAACAATGGGTGCAAAAAATCCGCCACGCCGGTGCGATTTTTATGGGGCAATACACCAGCGAAAGCTTGGGCGATTATTGCGCCGGGCCCAACCACGTACTGCCCACCAGCCGTACCGCCCGTTTTTCGTCGCCCTTGGGCACTTACGATTTCCAAAAACGCTCCAGCCTGATTCAGGTTTCCGAAGCCGGGGCACAAAAACTGGGCAAAATCGCCAGCGTATTGGCGCACGGTGAGCGGCTCACCGCCCATGCGCGGGCAGCGGAAATGCGTTTACAGCAGGATGAAAACTCTTAAAGCTAACTGCTTTATTCTAATAATGCCTGTCTGAAAATAAAATTCAGACAGGCATTATTTTGCTTGTTCGCTGGACTTATCTATTTTTGTAATCAATTTCTTGGTTTTAGCGATTTATTCTATTTAATTAATAGCTAAGCCATGGCTCATCTGTTTCCAAATCGACAATAATTATCCTTTATTCGACATCAAGCTTCTAAAAATAAGCTTAACCTTTGATTTATCAAAATATATTGGCTTAGAATGGGCTGGATAAGCGCTGTCGGCTCCTATACGCTGCAAGTTTTCACACGCGTATGGCTACCGACGGCCTTTGTATTTTTCAATAATAAAAACAATTTCTGTCATTTTATTCAAAAGCGAGGTTTAGCATGAGCAAATACACTTGGTTACACATTGGTTTAGGCAGTTTCCACCGCGCCCACCAGGCGTGGTATCTCAACGAATTGATCAAACAAGGCGACGATAGCTGGACAATTGCCGCCGGCAATATCCGCAACGACAGCGAGCACACCATCGAAGCCTTAACCGCACAAAACGGCGAATATGTGCTGGAAACCGTTTCTCCTCAGGGCGAGCGCGCTTATGAAGTGATTAAGTCGATTAAAAAACTGATTCCGTGGCAAGCCGATTTGCTGCCGCTGATTGACGAAGGCGCGCAAGAGCAAACCAAAGTAATTGCCTTCACCGTTACCGAAGCGGGCTATTACCTCGACAGCCATTTCAAACTGGTGCAAAACGACCCTGCGCTGAAAGCCGATTTGGCCGGCGGTAACCAAACCATTTACGGCATCATCGCCAAAATCCTGAAAAAACGCATGCAGCTTGCCGACGGCAAAGTTACCCTGCTCTGCTGCGACAACGTGCGCCACAACGGCGAGCGTTTCCACGACGGTTTGGTTGAGTTCCTCGGCTTAACCGGTCAAAACGACATCATCGAATGGATGAAAACCAACATCACCACGCCGAATACCATGGTTGACCGCATCGTACCGCGCCCGGCCGAAGACTTGCCTGCGCGCATCGAAGCGGCTACCGGCGTTGCCGACAAAGCCCCGGTGATGGGTGAAACCTTTATCCAATGGGTGATTGAAGACAACTTCAAAGACAATATCCGCCCCGCGCTGGAAAAAGTAGGCGTGGAATTGGTGGAATCGGTGGTACCTTACGAAGAAGCCAAAATCCGCGTACTCAACGTGCCGCACGCCGCGATTGCTTGGGCGGGTACGCTGCTGGGCGAACTGTATATCCACGACAGCACCAACCTGGAAACTGCCTACAAGCTGGCGCACGATTATGTTACCGAAGACGTAATCCCCAGCCTCGGCAACGATTTGATTGATTTGGCCAAATACCGCGATGTGGTGTTGGAGCGCTTTACCAATCCGCACATCAAAGACACCAACCAGCGCGTTGCCGCCGACGGTTTCTCTAAAATCCCCGCCCAAATTCAGCCGACGCTGATTGAGCGTTTCAAACAAGGTGCGCTGCCCGTAGCCACCGCCAAACTGCCCGCGTTGTTCTTTGTGTTTATGGAACGCCGCCATCAGGGCAAACTTCCCTTTACTTATCAAGACGGCATCCTCGACGAAGCGGCGGTTCGCGCGATGTACGAGTCTGCCGATCCCATCCATGTATTTGCCACCGATAAGGCTTTGTTCGGCGAATTAGCCGCTAAGCCCGAATTTGAGGCTTTGCTGCGTGAGCAGGTAGCCGAAGTTCGCAAGCTGGTGGGTTAATTCAGTAGGCTGGGCTGTTAGCCCGGCAGTCGCAAACAATAGACAGTATTTGCTGGGCTAACAGCCCAGCCTACTGCGCTATTCCTATGCCTGTCTGAAAAAACAAAAGTAAAGGAATTCCCTTATGTACCTCGGTCTAGATTATGGTACTTCCGAAATCAAAGCCCTGCTGATTGATGCGGCAGGCAATATCGTGCACACCCACGGCGTTTCCCTGAGCATTCAACGCCCGCAGCCGCATTGGTCGGAACAGAGCGCCGCCGAATGGTGGCAGGCCACGAACGATTTGATGGCGGCGATGCGCGAAAAAAGCGGCCATCATTGGCAACAAATCAAAGCCATCGGCTTATCCGGCCAGATGCACGGCGCGGTGTTGCTCGATGCGGCGGATCAAGTATTGCGTCCGGTTATTTTGTGGAACGATACCCGTAGCGCCGCCGAATGCGCTGAATTGGAAACTGCCGTGCCCGATTTGCACGCCATCACCGGCAATCTGGCCATGCCCGGTTTTACTGCGCCCAAATTATTGTGGGTAGCCAAGCACGAACCGGAAATTTTTGCGCAAACCGCTGCCGTATTGCTGCCGAAAGACTATATCCGCCTGCTGATGACCGGCAAGAAAGTATCGGAAATGTCCGATGCGGCCGGTACGTTGTGGCTGGATGTGGCCAAACGCGATTGGTCGGATGAAGTATTGGCCGCCTGCCAACTCAGTCGTCAACACATGCCTGAATTGATTGAAGGCAGCCAAAACAGCGGCACTTTGCTGCCCGAAATGGCCACCCAATGGGGCTTGAATGAAAACGTAATCGTGGCCGGTGGTGGTGGCGACAATGCCGCCAGCGCGGTCGGTGTTGGCGCGGTGCAGGCAGGTGATGCCTTTATTTCGCTGGGTACATCGGGCGTGGTGTTTGTGGTGAACGACAGCTACCGCCCCGCCCCTGAAAACGCCGTGCACTGCTTCTGCCACTCGCTGCCGAACCGTTGGCATCAAATGAGCGTGATGCTCAGCGCTGCCGCCGGTTTAAGCTGGTATTGCCAGCTAGTGGGTGTAAGCGAAACGGAATTGCTGGAAGAAATCGCTGCTTTAAGTGCGGAAGACAAAGCCGCTGCGCCCATCTTCCTGCCCTATCTTTCCGGCGAACGCACCCCGCACAACGATGCACACGCCGCCGGAATGTTTTACGGCCTGCGCCACAGCGCTAACCGCGCGGTGATGGGCTATGCGGTGATTGAGGGCGTGAGCTTCGGCATCGCCGATGGTGTGCGCGTGTTACAAGAAAGCGGCACCGAAATCCAACAAGCTTCGCTACTCGGCGGCGGTGCGCGCAGCAGCTTATGGGCACAATTGTTGGCCGATATTCTGCAATTCGACATCGTTACCCACCAAGGCGGCGCCACCGGCGGTGCACTCGGTGCCGCCCGTTTGGCTGCCTTGGCCGACGGTAAAAGCGAAGCCGAAGTCTGTCATAAACCTGAAATCGACCGCGTGTACCGCCCCGAAGCGACACACACGGCTGATTTGAGCAAGCGTTATGCACAGTTTCAAGCTTTATACAAAATGGACTTAGCGTTCAGACAGGCATCTGAGAAACATTAAGGCCTGTCTGAAAGAATAGTCTTTTAAGGTAAGCCTTTGGCTTACTGCCCTCTCCCTAGCCCTCCCCCACGGGGGAGGGCTAGGGAGAGGGCAACAAACCGTAGGTTTGTCTCTACTTCGTTTGCTTAGATAAACCAACATACATTACAACAATAAAACGTCGTACCCCAAAAAATGCCTGTCTGAAACCTTACAGACGGTTTTTTAAACCATAATTTCAAACTCAGAGAAAGAGGTATTCATGAATAATCTTGAACACGAAACTAAGCAATGGATGGGGCTACCGCTCAATCTGTTGTGGGGCTATGTGGCCATTGCCCTGTTTATGACCGGCGACGGTTTTGAACTGGCCTTCCTGTCGAAATACATTACCGATTTGGGCTTCTCCGAAGCACAATCGTCGGCCGCCTTTACCGTTTACGGCCTCGCTGCTGCGCTGGCGGCCTGGATATCAGGCGTGTTTGCCGAAATTATCACCCCGCGCAAAGCCATGCTGATCGGCTTTGCCATGTGGTGTATCTTCCACGTGCTGTTCCTGATTTTTGGTCTGGGCGGCGAAAATTATTTCTTTATTATGCTGTTTTACGGCATCCGCGGCTTTGCTTATCCGCTGTTCCTCTATTCTTTTATCGTGATGATTGTGCAAAACGTGAAGAGCACCCAAATCAGCCCCTCTATGGGTTGGTTCTGGACCACTTATTCAGTGGGCATCGGCGTATTCGGCAGCTTTATCCCCAGCATCACCATCCCGATGATGGGCGAAATGGGCACGCTGTGGCTGGCGCTGGCCTTCTGTTTTGCCGGTGGCTTGGTCGCTTTGTTGATGCTGCGCAACGTGAACTCCGATTCGCACATGCACGACTTGCCGATGAAAGAGAAATTCTCTGAATTGAGCCGCGCCATCACGCTGTTGGTTACCAACCGCAATATCCTGTTTTCAAGCTGGGTGCGCATCATCAACACCTTGTCGCTGTTCGGTTTTGCCGTAATCATGCCGATGATGTTTACCCGCGAGCTGGGCTTTACCACTTCGCAATGGCTGCAAATCTGGACGGTATTCTTCGCCACCACGCTGGTTTCCAACGTATTCTGGGGCATCGTCGGCGAAAAACTGGGCTGGATTAAAGTGGTGCGCTGGTTTGGCTGTATCGGTATGGCACTCTCTACCCTGTGCTTCTACTACCTGCCGCAGTATTACAACACCATCGCCGCACCGGGCATGGAAGGTGCCAGCACCGCCGAGTTTATGATGGCTTGGATTCCGGCGATTCTGCTGGGCTGGTTCGTTGCCGCCTTCGTACCGATGACCGCAATTTTCACCACCTTGGAACCAAACCACCAAGGCGCGGCGATTTCGGTGTACAACCTGTCAGCCGGCTTGTCTAACTTCCTGGCTCCCGCCATCGCCACCATTCTGCTGCCGCACTTCAGCTTTATCGGTGTGGTGTATGCCTATGCCGCGCTGTATATCTTTGCCTTTGTGATTACTTATTTCATTAAGGTGAAACAGCCGGGGTTTGAGACGGCCTAATGTTTCAGAAACGTTTCAGACAGGCATATGCCTGTCTGAAAGATCAAAAAGCGGGTCGGAATAATCTTCCGACCTATTTTTTTCAAGTAACGTCATACTCGGGCTTGACCCGAGTATCTCTCTTTTGAAAATCACAACTGGGAGCGCGGGCGGCTCGCCCGCAGGCAAGCGGTACGCTTGCACTAAACAACCGAACTCAAATAATGCTAAAAGTCTCGCCCTTTCCAGTTTGCCCTTCGGGCAAATGCGGGCGAGCCGCCCGCGCCCCCAGCATACTTTTCAATCAAAAAATGCCTGTCTGAAAAACAATATTTTTCAGACAGGCATTTTGTTCAAGCAAAAGAAAACTTACGATTCCTGCTGGTTACCCAATTGCGGCAACACCGAACCTTCGCCCAGCGACAGCAAACCGGTTTGCGCATACAAGCCCAGTTTGCCGCGGGTATCGACGATGTCCAGATTGCGCATGGTGAGCTGGCCGATACGGTCGGCCGGCGTAAAGGCGGCGTTTTCCACTTTTTCCATGCTCAGGCGCTCGGGTTGGTAAGTGAGATTGGCCGACTCGGTGTTCAGAATCGAATAGTCGTTGCCGCGACGCAATTCCAGCGTTACTTCGCCGGTAACCGCTTTGGCTACCCAGCGTTGGGCGGTTTCGCGCAACATCAGCGCTTGCGGGTCGAACCAGCGGCCTTGGTACAGCAGACGGCCTAGGCGCAGGCCGTTGATGCGGTATTGCTCGATGGTGTCTTCGTTGTGGATGCCGGTAACCAAGCGTTCGTAGGCGATGTGCAGCAAGGCCATGCCGGGGGCTTCGTAGATACCGCGCGATTTGGCTTCGATGATGCGGTTTTCGATTTGGTCGCTCATGCCCAAGCCGTGGCGGCCGCCGATGCGGTTGGCTTCGAGGAACAATTCTACCGGATCGGCAAACTCTTTGCCGTTCAGCGCAACCGGCACGCCTTCTTCAAAGCGCACGCTCACTTCTTCGGCCTTCACGGCAACATTCTCATCCCAGAACGCCACGCCCATAATCGGTTTCACGATTTTGATGCCGCTGTTTAAGTATTCCAAATCTTTCGCTTCGTGGGTGGCGCCCAGCATATTGGAATCGGTGGAATAGGCTTTTTCAACCGACATTTTGTAGTCAAAACCGTTGGCAATCAAAAACTCGCTCATTTCCTGGCGGCCGCCCAATTCATCGATAAAGGTTTGGTCGAGCCAGGGTTTGTAGATGCGCAAAGCAGGGTTGGTGAGCAGGCCGTAGCGGTAGAAGCGCTCGATGTCGTTGCCTTTGTAGGTGCTGCCGTCGCCCCAGATGTTCACATCATCTTCTTTCATCGCTGCCACCAGCATGGTGCCGGTAACGGCGCGGCCTAAGGGCGTGGTGTTGAAATAGGTAATGCCGCCGGTAGAAACGTGGAACGCGCCGCATTGGATGGCGGCGATGCCTTCGTGTGCCAACTGGCTGCGGCAATCAATCAAACGCGCCTGCTCTGCGCCGTATTCTTTGGCTTTTTTCGGAATGGCGTTGTAATCGTCTTCATCGGGCTGGCCGAGGTTGGCGGTGTAGGCATAAGGCAGCGCGCCTTTCAGTTTCATCCACAACAACGCGGCAGAGGTGTCGAGGCCGCCGGAGAACGCGATGCCGACCTTTTGGCCGACCGGCAGATTTTGCAAGATAGTGTGATTGCTCATCGGAAAATTCCTATAAAATAGTAGTAACGCAGGCAATAAGCGAAAAACGTTTATTATTGTACGATTTGCCGCCAACGTCCAGCCTGTATTGCTGATTTCTCAATACGATGCCTTTTCAGACAGGCATTTTTGGGATTGATACGGTCTCTTTTGCTATTTAAGGGCTCTATATGTCTTCAAATAATCGGATTTTTCCGCTTTTTCTTGCTGTTTTAATCAGCGCGGTCATCGTTTGGTCCGGCATTAACCCTACCAGCCGCGCGGTATGGTGGGCGGAAATCCTACCCATTTTGGCGGTATTCGGCGGCTTGATTTTCACTTCCCGCCGCTTCCGTTTCAGCAATTTGGCTTATCTGCTGATGAGTTTTTGGCTGCTGTTACACACCGTCGGCGCCCACTATACCTTTGCCGACGTGCCCTTTGATTGGGCAAACCGCCTGCTCGCCCCTTTGCTGGGGGAAAACCGCAACCATTTTGACCGCGTCGGGCATTACATCATCGGCTTTTATGCTTATCCGATGGCTGAATGGCTAAGACGGCATAATCTGTGCAGCATGGCCTTGGCGTTTTTCTTTTCGCTGTTTTTCATTATGGGCGTGGCGGCAGCTTATGAAATTATCGAATGGCAATATGCCGTGCTTGAAGGCGGCGATGCCGGTGTCGAATTTTTAGGCTCGCAAGGCGATATTTGGGATGCGCAGAAAGATATGCTGGCCGATACCCTGGGCGCTTTAACCGCATTGTGCCTTTATTTGCTGGTGCGACCCGATAAACGTTTGCCTGCGCTCGGGCAAACGGGTAATACTTTATCATCGTAAAATGATTTCACCGCTCTATACCTTTTCAGACAGGCATTTTGTCCTGATGCCTGTCTGAAAAAATGATTGTATGAATAAACTGATTTATACCCTGGCCGGCCGCCCCATCACCCTGCAATTAAAGCGCAGCGCCCGCAAAAACATCATTCTGCGGCCGCTCACGCCCGATTCGATCAGTATCAATGTGCCGCCGCATCTGAGCCGTCGTTATCTGGAAAACTGGCTAAACAGCCACCAACAGCTACTGCTCGATGTGCTTGCCCGCGCACCGGCCGATGCGGCCAATCGCAAACCAAGCCACATTTGGTATCACGGCGAGCCGCATCAGTTGGCCGAGCACGATGCGGCGCATATCACCATCGACTCGCCAACACTGTGGCTGCCGACGCGAACTTGGCCGCAACAGCAGGCGCAGTTGCGCCGTTTGCTGCAACACCGCGCACAGGAGCGCCTGCTGCCGCGCTTGGCGCTGCACAGCGAACGCCTGTCGCTGCGCCCGGCGGCGATGGCTTTATCCAACGCCAAAGGCTTCTGGGG
>Ga0116175_1001779_pt1 | contig 13578 bp, 9 predicted proteins | sample AD_UKC125_MetaG_FD_89802 | JGI IMG/M metagenome (GOLD analysis project Ga0116175, IMG submission 89802) | Active sludge microbial communities of municipal wastewater-treating anaerobic digesters from USA - AD_UKC125_MetaG | ecosystem: Engineered > Bioreactor > Anaerobic > Digestate | place: USA... | reverse complement strand
TCGAGCGGGTCCGTCGACCGCAGCGCCGAATCCAGGTCGGCCAGGGCCACGCACAGGCTCTGCACGCGTTCGCGCATCCGTTCGCGTAGCTCGGCGCTGGCCGCGCGGCTGAACGTGACCAGCAGGACCCGGTCGATCGGCATCCCCTGTGCCACGTGCCGGGCCGCGAGACCGACGATCGCGTACGTCTTGCCCGTGCCGGCACTCGCCTCCAGCACCGTGGTGCCCTCCGGCAACGGCGCCGTGATATCAAATGAACCGGGTTCTGTTGCGGGGGTGCGGTTTCGGATTCCCGATGCGGTGCTCATGCGGTCACCTCGTGCGCCAGCAACGGATTCCAGAGCCTGCGGGCCAGCGCACAGAACACCGATTCGGCATAGTCACCGAGTTCGAGGTCCGGTTCCAGGCCCAGCGCACGCCAATCGACCGGACCGCTCGCGCCGATCGAATCCACCAGCAGATCGTCGAAGGTGACATCGGCCGACACATCACCACCGAAGGCCATCCGCACAAACCTGTTGTTGGCCTCACCGTAGGCGTGGTGGAAGGACCGCCGGGCCGACGTCAACGCCACTCGGCCACCCGACCAATGTTCGGATTCGACGAACTCGGCAGCCAGGTCCGCGGTCACCGGAAGAATCTTGCGCATCCCCAGATCACGCACCGCGACAAGTTCTTCCAGAATCGCCACCGGATTCTCCGGCACGCGAAACCGGCACAGGGAGACCCCGCCCGAGCGTCGTGTGCTGCGGCCGACGGTCACCGCCGACGTCACCGGCACCGCGGCACCCGAGCCGGACGGGATGGTCGCGGCGAGCGCGAGCAGACCGATCCACAGGGCCAGCCGCTGCTTGGATCGAAGTTTGGAAAACGTTGCCGAGACCACACTTTCGCCGTACACGTCGGCGATGGTGCCGTGGATGCGGCGGCCGTCGGCCAGCGGCACCAACACATCGGCGGTGCGGGGGTCCGCCGCCGCACCGAGTGCCTGCCCGCGCAGCGGGGTCACCGCGGCGTGCACCTCCGTCACGGCATTCGCGATCCTGCGCAACTGCCGCGAACCGAACATCCTGGGCGGCAGCGTTCCTCGTCGCAGCTCGGCAGCCTGACAGTCCAGCATCGACACTCCGGCGAGCATCCGGCCGAGGAGCCTGTCACCGACGCCCCACTCGTCGAGCCCGCCCAGGTCGATGTCCAGCTCGTCGGCGTGCGCCTGTTCCTCCTGTGGAATCCAGATCTGCAACCGCTGCCGGAAGAACGCCTCGATCGGTGAGGTGTGGAAGGCGATCAGCTCCGCCAGATCGATATCGCGAGGACCCTCACCCACGTCGGTGTCGTCGTCGGGTACCGGGAACACGCACCGCGCGGGCACCCGTGCCGCCGGCTCCCGCGGGCCGGACCACAGTGCCCGCGCACCGTCGAGCAGTGCGGTGTCGTGGCTGAACGGGCCGCCGACCCCGGCCACCGCGCCGTCGATGAAGTTGCGGACATCGAAGGCGTGCAAGGTGTGTGAACGCAGCACGCTCGGGGTGGCGGAACCGGTCGGGGTCGCTCCGGTGAGGGTGTCGACCGCATCGATGAGTTCGGTCACCACCACCGCAGGCGGGACGGGCCTGCCGGTGATCGGGTCGGCGCCGGTGAAATACACGTGCAGTGTTTCGGTCGCCGCACAGATCGCATCCAGGAACGCCTGCCGGTCCTCGTCGCGTGGATTGCGTTCACCGACCAGCGGACGCACACCACACACATCGTCACCGTCGACCCGGGTGACGCGGGGAAAGGTGTCGGCGTCGATGCCGAGCAGAATGATCACCCGGTGCGGCACCGAACGCATCGGCACCATGGAGCACACGGTGAGCTCACCGGTGCGGAAGTTCGAGCGGCCCGCACGGCTCACCAGCAGGCCGGCCATCAGGTCGCGTACGTCGGCCAGACGCAGGACGGTCCCGGTCACGCTCGCTGATGACGCAACGCGCTCGGGCCGGTCATCGTCCAGGACCCGGCCGATCGTGCGCAGTGCCGCGGCCGTGGTCCATTCCTCGCCGGGAACCGCGGCGGTCAGCGACCGTAGACCGTCGGACAGGATCGCCGCCCAGCGGGCCGGCGAGGCCGGCGTATCCATCTGCACCAAGACATGTTCCAGACGATTGACGAATTCGGTGAACCTGCCGAACAGGTCGATGGACGTGCTTTCGACCGCGTCGAGCGGCAACGCCACACCCAACCACTGCCCGTCGGCCTCGTCGGCCACCGCGCCGAGCGCGATCCGGTCCAGGCCCGCGGTGAACGTACCCTGCCCGAACGCGCCCATCCCGAATCGGCGCCGGTCCCGCTCGCCCAGACCCCAGCGAACACCGCTGCAACCCACCCATTCGCGGATCGAGTCGAGGTCCGAGTCGGAGAACCCGAACCGGATGCGTACCGGTTCGGCCGCCGCCAGGTCGAGCACCTCACCGGCGGTGAGTCGCCCGGCGGCCAGCCCCACCACGTGCGCGATCACCTCAAGGACCGGATTGAGTTGACGCACACCACGATCAGCCAGCCGCACGCGCAGCGAGAAGGCCGGGTGGTCGAGTCCGGTCTGGCCGAACGCGCCGCGGATCAACGGACTGAAGGTTTCCACGTCCGGGCACATGATCAGCACATCGCGCGGTTGCAGGGTGGGATCGGCCGAGAACAGGTGCAGTAACCGGTCCCGTAGCACCTCCACCTGTCGCTGCGGCCCGTGACAGGCATGCACCTCGACGCTGCCGTCTGGGACACTGCCGTCCGGGACACTACTGTCCGGGACACTGCCGTCTGGGACATCGTGCCCGAACGCGCCCGGACGCAGCCGATCCTCGCGCAGCCCCGCCTGCAAGGAGGCAAGCACCGTGCCCGGCACTCCGGGCGACGCGTCATGGTGCAGATCCTCGTCGGCGAGCCCGGTGAGCCGTTCCTGCAACTCCCCCGCATCGCGTGCCAGGCTCGCCAACAGCGGATGCGCCGGGATGCGACGCCGCCAGTGCTGCCGGGACACCGGCGGCGCGGGTGTGCGGGCGGCACCCTCGGCGCGCACCGGCGACGGACCGGCCGCCCACAGCGTCGGACTCGGATGCGGCAGATAGAGGTGGACGTCGTGATGTTCGGCGGCCGCGGCCAGCAGCAGCCGGAACGACTCGGTGATCCGGGTGGGACCGAACACCGACAGCCGGTCGGGCAGACCGCCGACCGCCGGATCCTCGCGCAGCCGGGCGCACACCGCGTCGAGGTACTCGGCCGGATGCGGCGCCCCGACCTCGGCGCGTACCGCCCGGAAGAACCCCGGCTGCCATCCGAGCCCGTCGGCAACCGGCGCCGACGCCCCGTCGAGATCGCGACCGTCGGGTCCGGGGCCGGCGGCCCACGCCGCGAGCATCGACGGGCGGGCCGCCGCGTACTGCGCGAACAGGTCCGCGATCTGCCGTGCGGTGGCGTACCTGCGGCCCCTGCGGTAGTCGGCTTCGTCCCTGGCATCCTGTTCGGTCATCCCGCCGGCGATCAGCGCCGGCAGTGAACCCACGTGCCGGGACGTCGCCTCGAACTCGGGAAGGGCGTGCTCGACACCGGCGTCGAGCACCCGCAGGACCGGCCACACCAGCCGAGGGCCGTGCCAGGGATTGTCGGCGCGGCCCGCTCCGGCACCGGCGAACGGCGCACCCGAATGCACCGACGCGACAATCCGGTCGGCGAGCTCGGCCGGTGACGGAAAGTCGATGTTCGCCGAGATCCCGTCACGGCCGCCGGGCGTGCCCGTTCCGAGCCGGCACGCCAAGTGCTGCTGCAGCCAGCGCTCCACACCGCGCGCGGGTACGCACACGATCTCCGGCGCGAACGGGTCGGCCCGCCCGCCGCCGTCGACCGTCAGCGGCGTCGACAGGACCTCGGCCAGAACGTCGGCCAACACATCGGTACGTTCGGAGCGATGGACGATCAGCATCAGGTCGTCGGCCCGCTCCACGCCTCGAAGACGGCCCGCACCTGGTCAGGCAGCGGCAACGACCGGCCGGTCTCCCTGTCGACGCTGACCAGCACCGTCGTGGCCACGGCACACAATTGGCCGTGCGGCGAACGCAGCTCGCAGCCCAGGGTCACCGACTTGCCGCCGATCCGGCCGACCGAGACGACCACCCGGACCGGCGCGAAGCTGTACATGAGCGGTGCACGGAACTCGATGTCCTGCCTGGCAACCACCGTGGTCGGCCGGGAGGAACCGACGTCCCTGCCGAACCAGGTGGCCAGCGCACGAACCCGGGACTCCTCGAAGATCTGCGCGATCACCACGTTGTTGACATGGTTGTTCAGGTCCATGTCGCCCCAGCGCAGCCACACCGGGACATCGACACCGCCACCGGGGGCCCGCCGGATCACCACCAGCTGCTCGCTGAGAACCTCACCGGGCCGCACGCCGTCCGCTGTCACACCGCTGTCCGTCGCATCACCGGTACCGTCCACCTGTGAGGGGCTGTCTTCTCGCACACGGCAAACCCTAACCGCTCGGTACGACGCGGCGGCGACGACGTACACCCGATCGGGCCGGACGCACCCCGCACGCGATCGCACCCGCGACGGGCGGCGCGACGTCGTAGAATCACTCGAAGTCCATCAGCGGAAGGGACCGCCCTGATCATCGAGACTCCCCGTATGCGCCTGCACCCGGTCTCGGCCTCGGACATCGACGACCTGGTGCTGCTCGACAGCGACCCCGAGGTGATGCGCCACGTCAGCGGCGGGCTGCCCACCGCACGCGCCGAGATCACCGACTGGGTGCTGCCGCGTGCGCAATCGCATCTGCGTTCGGCCCGCGGCGGGCTGTGGGTGGCCCGGCACCGCCAGAGCGGCCGTTTCCTGGGCTGGGTGTCGCTGCGCCACCCCAGGCACAGTTCGCGCTCCGAACTCGAACTGAGCTATCGGCTGGCGCGGCGATGGTGGGGCCGGGGACTGGCCACCGAGGCGGCCGACGCGCTGATCGCGGTGGCGTTCGGCACGATGGGGGCCGAACGGATCTTCGCCACCACGACGGCCGCCAACATCGGATCGCGACGGGTGATGGAGAAACTCGGGATGTTCGTGACCTGGGTGGCCGTTCCCGCCGACGACGCCGACCCCGACCTGGCCGAGGTGGAGTACGAACTGGCCCGCGTCCACTGGGAACTCGGGCAGGCCCCGACCATTCCGATCCGCCGGATCGTGACCGACCGGCGTGCCCCGGGTGGACGGCACCGCCTGGCGACGACCTCTGAGTTCACCTTCATCGCGACCGGAGCCGGATGAGCGACTACCGTGACGATTATGCGGGTTGGTACATTCGCGCCCGTTCTCGGTGACACCACGACCGCCACGCACCATCTGACAGGAGACGTCCACACATGAGCCGCCCGCACGTCGTCATCATCGGTTCAGGATTCGGCGGACTGTTCGCTGCCCAGCGCCTGCGCAAGACCGACGTCGACATCACGCTGATCGCCCGCACCACCCACCACCTGTTCCAGCCGATGCTGTACCAGGTGGCCACGGGCATCGTCTCCGAAGGCGAAATCGCCCCCGCCACCAGGGTCATCCTGCGCAAACAACGCAACGTCCGGGTTGTGCTGGGCGATGTCACCACCATCGACCTGACCACCCGCACGGTGACCTCGCGGCTGCTCGAACGCATCACCGAGACGCCGTACGACAAGCTCATCATCGCCGCCGGCGCCGACCAGTCCTATTTCGGCAACGACTATTTCGCCAAGTACGCGCCCGGCATGAAGACCATCGATCACGCCCTCGAACTACGCGGGCGCATCCTCGGCGCGTTCGAGCAGGCAGAACTGTCCGATGATCCCGAAGAACGCGAACGTCTGCTCACCTTCGTGGTCGTCGGGGCTGGTCCCACCGGTGTGGAGCTGGCCGGGCAGATCGCCGAGATGAGCGACAAGACCCTCAAGGGCACCTTCCGCAACATCGACCCGACGCTGGCGCGGGTGATCCTGCTCGACGCCGCGCCGGCGGTGCTCCCCCCGTTCGGCGAAAAGCTGGGCAAGAAGGCCGCCGCACGGCTGGAGAAGATGGGTGTGGAGATTCAGCTCGGCGCAATGGTGGTCGACCTCGACTACGACGGTCTGGTGGTCAAGGAGAAGGACGGTTCGACCCGGCGGATCGAATCGCAGTGCAAGGTGTGGTCGGCCGGTGTACAGGCCAGCCCGCTGGGCAAGCAACTGTCCGAACAGTCCGGGGTCGAACTCGACCGGGCGGGCCGCGTCAAGGTGCAGCCGGACCTGTCGATCCCCGGCCACCCCGACGTATTCGTCGTCGGCGACATGATGTTCGTCGAGGGGGTTCCCGGCGTCGCCCAGGGCGCGATCCAGGGGGGCCGGTACGCCGCCGACGCCATCAAGGCCGAACTGACCGACGGCCAGACGCCCGAGCAACGCAAGCCGTTCAGCTACTACGACAAGGGGTCGATGGCCACCATCTCGCGGTTCAGCGCGGTGATGCAGGTGCCCATCCCCGGCACCAAGAAGAAGTTCGAGACCGAAGGCTACATCGCATGGCTCGGCTGGCTGGCGCTGCACCTGGTGTACCTGGTGGGCTTCCGCAACCGGCTCAACACCCTCATCAACTGGTTCTTCGCCTTCACCACCCGCGGCCGGTCGCAGCTCGCGGTCACCGAGCAGCAGGTGTACGCGCGCACCGCGCTCGACCACCTCAGCGAGATCGACGCGGCCGTCGACCCCGCACCGGACAAGGTGACGCCCGAGTCCGAGGCAGGCTGACCGCCGGTCGCGAACACCCACCCCGTCGGTGAGGATTCATCTCGCCCGGCGAGGGAGGACACCGCCCGTTCACACATGACCGCGACGCTCGATGCGTGAAGATCGCGATCATCACCGAGTCATTCCTGCCCCAGGTGAACGGTGTCACCAACACAGTCACCCGGATCGTCCGGCGGCTCATCGAGACCGGGCATCAGCCGCTCGTCATCGCTCCCGGGCCCGGACCGTCGTCGTACGAGGGCTGCCCGGTCGTCCGGGTGCGGTCGGTCGCGATGCCGCGCTACCGAACCTTCCGGGTCGGACTGCCCGACCCGGAGGTCGAGCGTGCGCTTGCACGGTTCCGTCCCGACGTCGTCCATCTGGCCTCACCCATCGCGCTCGGCGCCGTCGGGCTGGCCGCCGCCCGGCGGCAGGGGCTCCCCGTCGTCGCCGTCTTCCAGACCGACATCGCCGGCTTCGCACGCCAGTACGGCGTGGGCGCCGGCACCGTGGTGGATCGCTGGGTGGGCCGCCTGCACCGCCGGTGCGACCGGACCCTGGTCCCCTCCGGTGCGTCGTTCGCCCACCTCGACGCACTCGGGGTGGGCGACCTGCACTACTGGCGTCGCGGGGTGGACGGCGAACTGTTCCGGCCGGGGCGGCGTGAGGATCGACTTCGACGCACCTGGAGCCCCGACCCCTCCCACCCGATCGTCGGGTACGTCGGCCGGCTCGCCCACGAGAAAGAGGTTCACCGGCTGCGGGAGATCGCCGACCTGCCGGGCATCTCGCTGGTGATCGTGGGCGACGGCCCGGCCCGGGCGAGCCTGGAACGCGTGTTGCCCGGCGCGAGGTTCACCGGCATGCTGCACGGCCCCCCACTGGCGGCGGCGTACGCGAGTCTGGACGTCTTCGTCCACACCGGCACCACCGAGACCTTCTGCCAAACCGTTCAGGAGGCGCAGGCCAGCGGCGTGGCGGTCGTCGCACCCGCGGCGGGCGGCCCGCTGGACCTCGTCGACCACGACCACACCGGTCTGTTGTTCGACCCGACCACGCCCCAGGCTCTCCGGGACGCCGTCGCATCGCTGACGCGCGACCAGATCAGGCGGCGACGACTCTCGTCGGCCGCCGGCGCCGCGGTCGCCGGCCGTTCCTGGGCGCGGGTCGTGGATGAGCTGACCGACGAGCACTACCCCGCTGTCATCGGTGGACCGGCCGCGGCCGCCGCCTGAGAGAAGGACTACCCATGCGCATCAGCGTTATCGGCACCGGCTATCTCGGCGCCACCCATGCCGCCTGTCTGGCGTCGCTCGGCTTCGAGGTCGTCGGCATCGACACGAGCGCCGACAAGGTCGCCGCACTCTCACGCGGCGAACTCCCCTTCCGCGAACCGGGACTGCCGGCGATGCTCGCAGCCGGACTGGCCTCCGGGCGCCTCCGGTTCTCGACCGGACTGTCGGCCGCCGCGGACTGTGATGTCCACTTCATCTGTGTGGGCACGCCCCAGTCCCGGACCGGGCTTTCGGCCGACCTCACCGCGGTCTTCGGCGTAGCCCGCGGACTCGGCGACATCATCGAGCGGGACTGCCTGATCGTCGGTAAATCGACGGTCCCGGTCGGTACCGCCGCCGCCATCGCCGACGTGGTGCGTTCGACGTGTGCGGGCCATGAGGTGGCCGTCGCCTGGAACCCCGAATTCCTTCGCGAGGGTCATGCCGTCGCGGACACACTGCGCCCGGACCGCCTGGTGTTCGGCGTCGAACACCGGGACGGGTCCGCCGTACCCCTGTTGCGGCAGGTGTACGCCGAGGCGCTGGCCTCCGGCGTACCGCTGCACATCACCGACCTGCCCACCGCGGAGCTCGCGAAGACCGCCGCGAACGCGTTCCTGGCAACCAAGATCTCCTTCATCAACGCGATGGCGGAGCTGAGCGACCTGGCGGGCGCCGACGTGGTCGCGCTGGCCGACGTCCTGGGCGACGACACGCGGATCGGCCGGCGCTTCCTCGACGCGGGTGTCGGATTCGGCGGAGGCTGCCTACCCAAGGACATCCGAGCGCTCGGTGCGCGGGCGCTCGAACTGGGCGCCCCCGCCACGGCGCGGCTGCTGGGCGAGGTGGACGACATCAACCAGCAGGCGCGCACCCGGGTCGTCGACGCCGTCCTGGCCCGGCTGCGGGCCGTGGACGGCAACCGCGTCGCGGTCCTGGGCGCCACCTTCAAGCCCATGTCCGACGACGTCCGCGACTCCCCCGCACTGGCGGTCGCCGGCCGGTTGCTCGGCCGGGGTTGCGATCTGCGGGTCTTCGACCCCGAGGGTGCGCGCAATGCCCGCGCGCAGCGGCCCGACCTCACGTTCGCGGCGAGCATCGACGCCGCGCTGGCCGATGCCGATGTCGTCGTCCACCTCACCGAGTGGCCGCAGTTCCGTGAGATCGATCCTGCCGCGGCCGCGGGCCGGGTGCGGCATCCGATCCTCGTCGATGCGCGCAACACGCTCGACCAGGTCCGGTGGCGGGCCGCCGGCTGGACGGTGCAGGGCGTCGGGCGCGGTGCATGCGCACCCGCGGCGGGTGTCGCCGTGGCCGGGTGGCTGATGCAGGACCCCGTCCCCGCCACATCGTCCGACGACCTCGCCCGGCGGTGAGCAGAACACACCTGCGTGTCGCCGCCGCGGCCGGGCTGGTCGCGGCGGCCGCGCTGTCCGCACGGGCATCGCTGAGGGCTCAGGCGGCCGCGGCCCGGCGCACCATCGGGAAACCGTTCGGCGAGCACCCGCACGCCTCCGACGGCGTCTTCAAGAAGAAGTACGGCGATCGGCTGCACCTGCTCCTGGTCGGCGACTCAATCGCCGCGGGACTCGGCGCGACGGACAAGAACGAGACGCTCGGCGCCCATCTGGCCCGGCGGATCGCACAACGAACCCGTCGGTCGGTGGCACTGCGCACGGTCGCGGTCGTGGGGTCGGAGACCACCATGCTGGCAGGCCAGTTGGCGACCCTGGAAACGGCATACCGTCCGGACGTCGCGGTGATCGTCGTCGGCGGCAACGACGTCATCCACCGGGTTCCGGTGTCGACGTCGATCGAGCACCTGGGCCGGACCATCGAGGCCCTGCAGGAACTCGGCGCGGTGGTCGTGGTCGGAACGTGTCCCGACCTGAGTGCGCTGACCGCGGTCCCCCGGCCGTTGCGCACACTCGGGGCAATCGCATCGCGCCAATTGGCCGCCGCCCAGTTCGCCGAAACCGAACGCCGGGGGGCGATCCCGGTGCCACTGGCCCGGGTGGTGGGCCCGTTCTTCGCCGCCCAACCCGACAAGATGTTCGCCGAGGACCGGTTCCATCCGTCGGGTGCGGGCTATCGACGTACCGCCAAGGCGCTGGTCGGGCCGATCGCGGCGGCACTGGGGGCCGAGGGCTCGGACAGCTCTGCCGGGATCGGGCCCATGGCCGAGCAGAGCGGCTAGACCCGTTGGGCACCAACAACATCGGACCGGACCGGACCACTGTGACCGCCGAGCGACCGCCGGACCGCGGCACGCACATCGGCATCGGCGTCGTCGGCCGCCGAGGCGAGGACGTCCCGGACATCGGCGTCGTCGGCCCACTGCTCCAGTGTCAGCGCCGCCGCTTTGCGAACGTCGCCGTGCACATCATCCAGGGCCGTCGCCAGCGCCCGCACCGTGGCCTCACCACGCCCGATCACCAGACCGTGCGCCGCCCCCACCCGCACCTGCCATGCGAAGTCTCCCAACGCCTTCCGCAACTGCGGGGCATCAGTATCGCCGTCGCCGAGGACGGCCATCGCCTCGAATGCCGCGGCTCGCACGAGCGGGTCGTGGTCGGCCGCGAGGATGCGCACCGCGTCTATCCCGAAGGTGCCGACGGTGGCCAGTCCCGTCGCTACCGCCACCCTCACCTCACGGTTGGGGTCGGCGGCGAGCGCGGCAATCGGCCGCGGGCAGTCCAGCGAGACCAGACCACGGGTCGCCTCGATCCGCACCCGGTGATGCTCGTCGCCCAGTCCCGCCTCGAACATCTTCACCGAACCGATCTTCAGAGCGCGCACCAGATCGAGGGCCGTCGCACGGACCGTCGAGTCACCGGACTCCTCGCAGGCATGCAGCTCTGCCACGAACCCGGTCGTCAATGTCACCATTTCGACAAGCTCGCGCAGACCTCTGATCGCCTCGTGCCGCACCGACGAATCGTCGTCGCCCAAGGCCCGCACGAGTGCCCGCTCCCACCCGTCCGGGGTTGTCTCGGTGACCACCGACACCGCCGTCCGGCGCACCGTCGGATCGTCATCGCGCAGGAAGGTTGCCAGATCATCGACCGAACCGGCCTCCGGTAGGGACAGCAACTCGACAACCTTCGGCGCGCCCGACGACGCCGCGGCGGTCTCTGCCCGAGACTGCCGTACCGGGCTGTCCATCCCACGGAGTTCGGGTCCCACATCCACCTGTGGTTGTTCGACGGCGATCACACGCCGATCCGCGGGTGGAATATGGTCAAGCCCTTCGACACCGACCAGGTACGGTTCGACCGGCCTGCCCAGGAACCGCATCGAACCGTCGGCGGCCTTGTGGACGTTCAGGTGGTATCCCCACTCCGCGTCACGGCGCTCGGGAATGTCCGCGCGTTCGTGGTAAAGGCCCCACCGGCTCTCCGTTCGGGCCAGCGAACTGCGGGCGGCCAGCTCGGCGCAATCGCGGATGAAGGTGACCTCGGCGCACCGCATCAGCTCGTGCGGGGTACGTGCGCCCATCTCGGCGATCTCCGCACGCATCCGCTCGAACGTCTCGATGGCGATGGCCAATTTGCTCGATGTCTTGGGCGGTGCCACATAGTCGTTGACGAAGCGGCGCAGTTTGTACTCGACCTGGGGTTGCGGCGGGCCGTCGGGATTGCGCAGAGGACGGTAGATCAACGCATGTGCCTCGGCGAGCTGGTCGAACGGCAATTCGTCCGGCATCGGAATCTCGCGTGCCACTCCGCTGGCGTGGGTACCGGTCAGCTCCCCGTAGACGAACGCACCGATCATGTAGTTGTGGGGAACACATGCCAGGTCACCGGCCGCGTACAATCGGTCCACGGTAGTGCGGCCATGTTCGTCGACCCACACCCCTGATGCTGAATGTCCACTGCACAAACCGATTTCGGAGATGTGCATTTCTATGTCATGCGTTCGGTAGTCATGGCCGCGATTCTGGTGAAACGTTCCCCGGGTGGGGCGTTCGGTGGTGTGCAGAATCGATTCGAGCGCATCGACGGTTTCGTCGGGCAGGTGACTGACTTTCAGGTAGATCGGGCCGCGCGCGGATTCGATCTCCGATTTCACCTCCGACATCATGTCCCCGGACCAGTAGTCCGAGTCGACGAACCGCTCACCTTGGGAGTTGACCTGGTAGCCGCCGAAAGGATTGGCGACATAGGCGCACGCCGGCCCGTTGTAGTCCTTGATGAGCGGGTTGATCTGGAAGCATTCGATGCCGCTCAGCTCCGCGCCCGCGTGATATGCCATGGAGTAGCCGTCGCCGGCGTTGGTCGGGTTCTCGTATGTGCCGTACAGGTAGCCCGAGGCCGGCAGACCGAGACGTCCGCAGGGGCCGGTCGCGAGGATGACGGTCTTGGCCGCGATCTCGATGAACGCACCGGTCCGAGTGTTGAATGCGGCCGCGCCGACCGCACGTCGCCCTTCGGTGAGCACCCGTACCGGCATGATGCGGTTGTCGATGGTGATCTTTTCGCGCATATCACGTTTGCGCAGCACTCGGTACAGAGCCTTCTTGATGTCCTTGCCCTCGGGCATCGGCAGCACATAGGACCCGGAACGATGGACTCGCCGCACCGCGTACTCGCCGTACTCGTCCTTCTCGAATTTGACCCCGTACCGCTCGAGCCGTCCGATCATCGCGAACCCGCGGGTGGCCGTCTGGTACACGGTCTTCTGGTTGACGATCCCGTCGTTGGCCCGGGTGATCTCGGCGACATAGTCCTCGGGGGTGGCCTTGCCCGGTATCACCGCGTTGTTGACCCCGTCCATCCCCATCGCGAGCGCGCCCGAATGCCGCACATGTGCTTTCTCCAGGAGCAGGACGTCCGCGCCGTTCTCGGCGGCGGTCAGCGCCGCCATCGTGCCCGCGGTACCGCCGCCGATCACCAGGACGTCGCATTCGCGGCGCTCGCGTGTTCCGATGTCCGGTATGGCCATGGTTTCTGGTTGTGTCATGCGTTCGTCCCCTGACTGTGAAGTGTCGTCTCGTCCGGAGACGTGGCCTGCGCACCCGGTGTCGGTCCCGGTGGCCGTGTGCCGCCCGCGATTGTCGGCGGCGGGCCGAGCGCGTCGGTGATCCGTCGGCGTAACCCGTCGGTGACCGCGACCGAACGGCTGTGCGGTGCGCGCGGATTCGGAATGTCGATGACCGCCTGCACCGGCGCTCCGGCGCGACCGAGAACAATCACCCGATCACCCAGCAGCAGCGCCTCGTCCACATCGTGGGTGACGAACACGACGGTCGCCGAATGTCGGGCGAGTGTGTCGATCAGCAAGGTCTGCATGGTGTGCCGGGTCTGCGCGTCCAGTGCGCCGAACGGCTCGTCCATCATGATCGCGCGCGGGGCGCCGGAAGAATTTCTGGCGGTCGCCAACGAGAAGCTGGCGCGCATCAACGTGGCCTATGAGGCCATTCGCAAGGAGCGCGGGCTGTGAGGCTCAAGATCGTCGCGCGGCCGTCGCCCAACTTCAACGAGCGCCCGGCGGGCGTCACGCCCTCGATCCTGGTGCTGCATTATACCGGAATGCCCACGGCGGAGGGC
>Ga0116175_1001771_pt1 | contig 13607 bp, 12 predicted proteins | sample AD_UKC125_MetaG_FD_89802 | JGI IMG/M metagenome (GOLD analysis project Ga0116175, IMG submission 89802) | Active sludge microbial communities of municipal wastewater-treating anaerobic digesters from USA - AD_UKC125_MetaG | ecosystem: Engineered > Bioreactor > Anaerobic > Digestate | place: USA... | reverse complement strand
GCGAGGACCTCGAACTGCGGCTGCCGGACGCGGGCTTGATGGCGGCCTTCGACCTGGAGATCTGGTACGGAGAGCGGGTGGCGGTCCTGGGCTCCAACGGCTCGGGCAAGTCACATTTCCTGCGGTTGCTGGCCGCGGGCGGGTCGCTACCCGACCTCGAGCACATGCCCGTGGGTGAGTCCGACATTGCCCCCGTCGTGCACACCGGCATCGCGCGCCTGGGGGCTCGTGTGCGACCCGGTTGGTTCGTCCAAACCCACGAACATCCGGAACTGGTGGACCGCACCTTGCTGGACATCCTGCACCGCGGAGACCGCACTTCTGATGGTCGCGGGCGAGCCGGCATGGGTCGGGAGCAGGCCGCTCGTGTTCTGGACAGATATGAACTGGCGCACGCTGCCGAGCAGGTCTTCGGTGCCCTGTCCGGCGGTCAGCAGGCGCGCTTCCAGATCCTTCTGCTGGAGTTGTCCGGGGCCACCATGTTGTTACTGGATGAGCCCACCGACAACCTCGACGTGGAGTCGGCCCAGGCGCTGGAGGAGGGCCTGGCGTCGTTCGAAGGCACGGTGGTGGCTGTGACGCACGACCGCTGGTTTGCCCGTGGGTTCGATCGCTTTCTGGTCTTCGGTGCCGACGGCGTGGTTTACGAGTCAGACGTCCCGGTGTGGGACGAACAGCGAGTGCAACGCGAACGGTGAAGTCGAGGCCGGCCCTCAGGCCTTCTGCGCCTCCAGCGCTGCGATGAGTTCGTCGAATGCGGGTTTCGACTCTTCCAGGAAGGTCAGCGAGAAGAACGCCTGGCACGCAAGCAGCAGTTCGTAACGGCGCACGCCCTTCTTCTCCTTGACCTTGAGGCTGTACTCCCGGTAGGTGTTGGCGGGGTTGCGAGCCGCCTCCTGCTTACCGAAGTGGCGCATCTTCATCACGAAATTACCGTCATACAAAAGGGACTCGCCGTTCTCACCAGACACCTCGATCATGGCTCAACTCAACCAGAACATGATCCTGGCGGCCAGTCCATATCGCTGAGCGGACGCGTGGTTCAACATCGATCGATGCCCTGCCGACAAGGGCAGGTATGGACGAGACGGAAATCGCTGCATTCTTCGCTGACCTCATCCCCGAGCAGTTCATGACGGACACCTCCTACATCACGATCTCTCGCGGGAGCCAGGCCACGTTCCGGGCCTTCCTCGCCGAGCAGTTTCACATGCTTCGCTACGCATTCGGCTGCAGCGACGGGCAGTTGACCCCTGTCGCAGTAGTTGCCTCAGAGCGTCACATCAGGTACTTCGCTGCGCAGAAGGGGCAGGTGCTGGACGCCATGCTCAGCGGTGTTGCGGAGTACAGCAGCGTGCACCGGGGCCGCTGGTTGTTCGCCCACGCGAAGGTTCATCCCCGCGAGGATGCCCCCCGGGAGGAGATCGTTTACTGGCTCGCCGGGGCCCGTGACGACCATGGTCGGGTCACCTATCGGCAGGGCTACCTGGAGGTGGTTGGATCGTTCTTGGGGGCCTGTGTCGAGACGAGCGCTGATCAGCAGCCGCCGAACTTCCGGCCCATTCTGGAGTACAGGTAGGCGTGGAACACCGAGCGCGGCTAACTCACACGTCGATAGGTGACGCCCAGGTAGGTGAACGTCGGAACACCGCCAGCGGTCTTGCTGGGGATCACGCACTCGCCCTTGCCACGCCCAAGGCCGAATCCCAGGCCCGCGGTGAAGGCCACGCCGTCGTGGCGCACGGTCAGCGCCTGGATTCCACCCTCCGACGACAGATCCATGACGAGCAGCCCGGCGAGGGACCGCAGCTGGATTTCGCGGGCGACCAGGGAGGGATCCACGTCAGGGTTGGCGTCCACTGCCACGTACCGACCGAGCCGGGATTTCCACGGCGAAGGCAAGGTCGTGGCGGGGAGCTTCTCACCGGCGACCAGAGTGGCGAGGGTACCGCTGAGCGGCAGCCGCATCAGCATCAGCCTGCGACCTTCCACCGTGCGGAAACGGACCAGCGGCAGTGTTTGACCCACCGGCCGGAACCAGCCGTCGGCATGCGACTGCAGAACGAGGGTTGCCGCACCAGCGGTACCCGCATTGCTGGTCAGCGTCAGGTCTTGGCCTGAGGCCAAAACGCGGAACAGCGTTGATGTACCGCCGTAGTAACCGATGTGTTTGGCCAGTTTGGCGGCCGACGTCGGCACCACGTCGGAGTGTGGTGGTTCCTGCGGTTGCGGCGGCTCCTTGCCGGTCTTTGCCGTATACGCCAAGGTCAAGGCCTCGGTGGCGATGTCGGACTGGATCGCGGCCCCACCGGCTGTGTTGACCGAGACGAACACGCCCAGCTTGGAGTCGGGCAGCAGCTTCATCATCGTGTGGTTCCAGACAGTGGCGCCGTCGTGCCAGACCACCTTGCCCGCCCAGTCGAGGCCTGCGTCGCCGACGGCGAAGCCTAGGCCGAAGTGCATGAAACTGATGTCGAGCGGGGACGTGACCTGTGGCTTCCACATCGTGTGGAGCAGCGACTCCTCCAGGACGCGGCCCTGGGCGCCTCGGCCCCCGGCGAGCAGCATCTGCATGTACTTCGCCATGTCAACAGAGGACGACGTGATGGAACCGGCCGTCCAGCCATTGATGTACTCGCGCGGCTGTTTGGTCACCTTGGTGACGGATCCGTCCGGGCCGAGGGTGGCCTGGTAGTTGCGCGTCAGCATGTCCGCGGGCGCGGCGGTGGTCTTGAAGGTGGAATGGCCCATGCCTGCGGGTTTGAAGATGTTGCGTCGGGTGTACCTCTCGAATGGGATCCCCGTGACGTTCTCGACCAGATTCTGCAGCAGCACGAAGCCGCTGTTGTTGTAGGCGTAGACCGTGTTGACGCGGCGCTCGGGGTACATGTGGGTCAACGCCTTCAGTAGCCAGGCCCGGAAGTCCGGATCGGTCTTACCGACTGTCAGCATCCCGTTGAAGACATCACCCGGGATGCCCGAGTGATGATCCAGCACGCTGCGGACGGTGATGACATTGCGCATGTAGCGGGGGAGTAGGCGGAACTCGGGCACGTAATTCGCCAACGGCTCGTCGAGGTTCACCAGGCCCCGCTGTACGAGCTGCATCACGGCGAGTGCTGATGCGGTCTTCGACGCGGAGCCGATGTGGAACAGGGTTCGCGGGGTGACACGCAAGCCCCTCTTGCGATCCGCGTAGCCGAACCCGTGCTGCCACACGAGGCGATCCCCGTCCACCAGCGAGATCGTGAGGCCGACGACCCCGTTGGCCGCCATCGACCCGGTGATGTCCGTGGTCAACTGCTCGATGACCGGCGTGTAGTCCGTGGATCCTCGGGGTATGGCAGTTGCCGGCGCTGTCAGCAGTCCCGCGGCGAGGCAGGTGACCAGCGCCGCTGATGTCCCTCCCATGAGCCATCGGCGCACCTTTTCACCATAGATCCGCGTTCCCCGGGAAGTGGCCTGAAAGCGATACCGGGGAGTAATGCTGGAGACCACGCGCCAAACCCGGCGGTGAGTGAGGCGTTTGGCGCGAGGTCGGGCGGGACCCGGCCCTCACACCTGCAACCGGAACTGGCCTTACCCAACGTTTACTCGCGAAGATCATGGTGGAACTATGGGAATTCCAACGAAGTTCGCCCTCGTCGGCGTTGTCACCATTGTTGCTCTCACCGGGTGTGGATCATCGGGCAATACCGCCACGATCGCCCCTTCGGCGACCCAGTCCGCGGTGTCGCAGAGTCTGTCGTCGAGCGGACCCACGCAGGTCAAATACGCCGACTCCTCATCGACTCAGACGATGGATCTGTACCTGCCCAGCGGTGTCGATGGCCCGACCCCTGTGGTTGTTCTCATCCACGGCGGTGCCTTTCAGATGGGCGACTCCTCGATGGAAGCTGGATATGCCCAAACCCTGGTCGACAACGGGTTTGCCGTCGCTGCGGTCAACTACCGCCTGTCCGGGGAGGCGGCCTATCCAGCGGGAGCCCAGGATGTGAAGGCCGCCGTTCGCTACCTGCGGGCCAATGCCGCTGAGTACAACATCAACCCCGACCGGGTGGCCGCCTGGGGCCAGAGCGCCGGCGGGTACCTGGCCAACCTGTTGGGCGCCACCGGCGATCAACAGACGATCTTCGATGACTCCTCGCTGGGCAACGCCGATCAGTCGTCGGCCGTGCAGGCCGTGGTCTCCTGGTTCGGACCCAGTGACTTCGCCACGATGGACGAGCAGGCGGCCGAGGTCGCGGCGTGCGCCGGCCGGGCGCAATCGCACGGGACGGCCGACTCCCCCGAGTCGGCGTGGTTGGGGGAGGCGGTGGCCACCTCGGAAAAGACGGACTCCACGGATCTCTCCGGGTATGTCGCCACGGCCTCGACGTTGCCGGCCTGGTACTTGGCCCATGGTGACTCTGACTGCTTGGTGCCCGCAGGTCAGTCCGCGGAACTGCAGGCAGCACTCGAGGACGCCGGTGGAGACTCCACCTATGTGGTCCTGGAAGGGGCCGGCCACATGGATCAGGCATTCGACAGCACTCAACTGCAGCCGACGATCGACTTCCTGAAGAGCACGTTCAACATGAGCTGAGGTGTGGGGGCCAGACTCGCGGCGTTGACCTGGAGCCCGGCCGGCCGGCCGGCTGAAACGAGTGCCGGGCAAGGAAGGAGACCTCGGTCCAAACGCGTCGATTAGTGACGCATTTGGACCGAGGTCTCACCGATCGGTGTCACGCAGATCCACCGACTCGAGGGGGTGATCGATACATGTCTGGCTGAGCAGCCCCCCGCCCCACGGTGGACCGACTCTTCTTGCCGTGGCCCACCATCAGGCGTCGGATCCTAGGCCGCAATCCGAGGCGGCCGGGGATGGCTGTTGACCTAGCCCGCGCGAAGGTGTCTATTGAGATCCACAACGCCCACCCCTACGGGAACCGAGGCCCACATGAGGCTCTTGCACGTGATCGCAACGCCAAGGGAGGCGAAGTCCAACACCCTTCGTGTCTCGGAAGCCTTCTTGGAGGCCCTTCGAAGTCATGACGATGATGTGCACGTCGAAGTGGTGGACCTGTTCAATCATGACCTCCCGGCAGTCACTGGTGACAACATCGAGGCCAAGTACACGTTGATGTTGGGCCAGCCCATCAGCCGCGAACATGCTGAATCATGGGCCCAGATCGAGGGTCTCATTGAGCGGTTTGTGTCGGCGGACGCTTACCTGATCTCCACGCCCATGTGGAATTTGAACATCCCGTACGCCCTGAAGTACTACATCGACTGCATCGTTCAGCCGGGCTATGTGTTCCGATACAACGAAATCGGCCAGGCAGTGCCGATGGTGCTGGGCAAGAAGATGATCTGCGTGACGTCGCGCGGAGGCGACTACTCGGCGCAGAGCCCGATGAAGGGATACGACTTCCAAGAGCCATATTTGCGCGCGATCTTCGGGTTCATAGGCATCACCGACATCGAGTTCATCAATGCTGAGCCCATGGATATCACCCCTAGCTTGCGGGAAGCCGCCGTCGCCTCGGCGATCGCGAGGGCCCGCGAGTTCGCGGAAATGCCGCAATGGGCTTCTGCGACGATCACGAACGAACTTGAGCATCCCCTGGGCCTCAAGCCGCGTCCCTTGACTGATGTGTAAGTAGGCTGCTGCGGTTGGAGCCTGGGTCAGGCCTCGTCGAGCGCTTCCGGCCGTGCGCGACATCTGGCTGGATGGCAGGCGACTATCCCGGTGGTCTGGTCGTGCGTGTGATTTCTGAGCCAAGCGGCCCTGGCGTTTCGTGCCCTACGGTGCGTTCTGGCCCCATGCGATCGCGTTGCTCGGGTCAGCACCGGCACGCCGGCCGCAGGCCCGGGGGTCAGATCCACTCAGAGCCAGTCCCTAGGGAGATAGGAGCCGCACCACCGGGCCCTGATCACTGCGCCCAGGTGGGCAGATTCGTCACCATCCATGGCACGTTGCGACACCGTTTGGACGACCTTCATGGTGGCCGGGGAGGCCAGCGCGCGGCTACGCTGGCGATCCAGCGATACAGGAGGTCCTCATGCAGGTTCGAGCGGCAGCACTCATTGGTGTGACACTGGCGGTTCTGGCTCCCGCAGCCCCGGGCGTGGCTGCGCAGACGGCAGGGTCGAAGGTGACGGTCTGCCACTTTGCCAAGCAACCGCTGGACCCCGCGACGCCCAACCCCCGCTACCCCTTCAGTTTCCTGCTTTCGACCGCTGTGCAGGACTCGACCAATCGGCAGGTACGGAAGGCCGTGCGCAGCGTGCAGTTGGTCCTGTCGCGGATCGGGATCCGCGACAGTGCCGGCAGGCAACTTGTGGTGGACGGGTCGTATGGCCCCCAAACGGCCTCGGCCGTCCGCCGTTTCCAGGAGCGGGAGAACCTGTTCGTCGACGGCAAGGTGGGCAAGCAGACCTGGAAGCGGCTGTCGAAGTCCTGCTTCTTGTTCCACTGAGCGTCCACATCTGGTCGATCCTGGTCAGGCGCCAACCCGATGTGGCTCCCTGTCAGGCGGTCAACAGTCCGACGATTCCCTTGATCACCAGCACGACAGCGACGACGCCGCCCGTGGCGTAGGTGACCGCGCGACTGTGGTCGATCAGCCAGACGCGCCAACCGGCGTAGATCTCGGGAGCCTGCTTCGCCCGGAACACGCGGACTCCGAGGGGCGCGGCCACCCCCAACGACGCCAGCAGCACGAAGATGACCTCGATGACCACAAGCCAGGCCGTCGCCATGCTCAACTGCAGCACTTGGCCGGCGGCAGCCACCACGATGATGTAGTTCGGCAGGAACGCGCCGAGAACCAATGCCAGTGCCGGGGACATCGCGTCGAGCTTGGATAGCCAGGCAGGCTCCCTTGCGCGCTCTGTGACGGGCGGTCTGCGCCAACGTGCCAGCAGAAACACCGCGAGAAGCACCCCAAAGATGATCTCCGCGATGTGCAGCGGTGTCTGCGCGCTGGAAGCACCAGGCGTTGCAGGGAATAGGGCGACAGATGCGGCGAAAACGACGCTCAGGGCCAGGACCCATCCCAGGACATAGAAGACCTCTTTGGTGACGCCCCGTCGCGAGGTCACCAGCAAGATGCCGGCCAGGACCGACCACGGCTGTGCAGCGAGGGCGAACGCCATGAGTACCAAGGTGATGCAGGTAGCCGCAGTCATGATCGATCCCCTTCAGGTCCGCACCGAGCATGGCATGCAGGCGGGGCAGGTGGTGCTCACCACGCGGAGGCACCACGCACCACTTCGCTCCGCCACAGTATGGCTCGTGCGGGTAGCGTGGGCGCCCATGGACTCCGGAGTTGCCAAACGATGACTGAGCAGCAGACTCTGCGGCGGGGTGCCGAGCGGCGGTGGCCGATGGCAGCCGCGGTGATGGTCCAGGGTATCGGCTTCTTGCTGCTGCCCGAGGACTTCCGCGTGGTCCTCAGTGTTTCGATTGTCTACCCGCTGTTCCTCGCGGTCTTCCTCGTCGTCCTGATCGTCGGGGATCCTGGGCGCATCGACCGGCAGCGGAGGTGGTTGCGGATCACCACCGGGCTGATGATCGCGACCATCACGATCGTCACCGCCTACCAGGCGGTCCGGCTGGTGGACGGAATCCTCACCCAGGCGTCGTTCGACAGCGCCGGCCAGCTGTTGGGGATCGGGGGGATCATCTGGGTGTCGAACGTCCTGGCTTATGCGCTCTGGTACTGGGATCTCGATGCCGGGGGCGCGGCGGCCAGAGCCAACGCCGATACGACCGTGGCGCCCGCATTTGTGTTCCCGGAGTCCTCGATGCCCGAGGTCGTGGGTCCAGGCTGGTACCCCCAATTCGTCGACTATCTGGCTTTGTCCTTCAATACTGCGCTGGCGTTCAGCCCGACCGACGTGTCTGCGATCCGGCCCTGGGCCAAGCTGATGATGGTCTCGGAGTCGCTGGTGTCGCTGGCGGTCGGGATGCTGGTCATCGCCTATGCCATCAACGTCCTGGGGCCCGGGTGAGGTGTCGGGCGCTGAGCCCTGCCGTGCAGCCTGCTCGCCACCGGACAACAATCAGCAGTGGAGGTGTGCGATGAAGGTAGCAGTCCTGGGTTCAGGCAACGGTGGTATGGCGATCGCGTTCGAGTGGTCGCAGGCCGGCCATGAGGTGGCCCTGTTCGACTTCGAACAATTCGACGCGAACATCGCCGCGGTCGCGGCGGCCGGCGGCATCAGCTCGGACGGGGAATTGCAAGGGTTCGCGCCGGTGGCCTACTCCGGTCACGAGATCGCGGTGGCACTCAAGGACGCGGAACTCGTCTTCGCGGTGGGCCCGGCCTACAGCACGGCACCGTTCGCGGTGGCCTGCCAGCCACACACCAGTCCAGGCCAGGTCTTCGTCGTGTGCCCAGGATCGTGTGCTGGCGCCATCGTCTTCAAGCAGGCGCTGGGCCTCGCCCTCGACGACGACTCGGTGATCGTGGCCGAGACCTCGACTCTGCCGTACGCGGTACGTGTGACGGGCACCGCTCATCTGACGGTCTACAACCGGCTCAAGGGCGGCTACTACGTGGCTGCCTTGCCCAGTAGTGCGACAGGGGCGGTGTTCGACCTCCTCCGCTCGGTGCACGCAGAGATCGCACCGGCGCAGAGCATCTGGCAGACGACCCTGCAGAACAGCAACCCGATCATCCACCCGGCCGTGTCCTTGTGCAATGCGGGCCTGATTGAGCGCACCGGTGGGGACTTCTTGTTCTATGAAGAGGGCGTGACCGAGGCGGTCGGTCGGCTCATCCGCGGTGTTGACCTCGAGCGAGTGCGGATCGCGCAGGCTCTCGATGTGCCCGTGCAGCGAGACCCCGTCATCGGTATCTCGCAGGGCTACCAGGTCATCGACGATTACGGCATCGGATACTCCCAGGCGCCGGGCTTCTTGGGGATCAAGGCGCAGCCCGCGCTCGACCACCGCTACTTCAACGAGGACGCCGGCTTCGGTCTGGTGTTCATGACCGATCTGGCCCGGCAGATCGGGGTTGCCACTCCGGTGATGGACTCGCTGTTGACTCTGAGTTCGGTGGTCACAGGCCGCGACTACATCAGCGAGCAGGCCCGGACCATGGCCGGGCTGGGCCTGGGTGGCCTGACTCCTGAGCAACTGCGAGATGCGGTCAGTTGACGCATGAGTGATCCCAACTATTCGCCCGCTGTCGGGGCCGCACTGTCGTACGCGGCGAACGCCCACGTCGGGCAGCGGCGCAAGCAGAAGTCTGAGTGGTATCTGTCGCACCTGTTGCGGGTTGCAGGCCTGGTCATGCGGCACAGCGGAGTTGAGAACGACGTGATTGCGGGGCTACTGCACGACTGTCCGGAGGATCAGGGCGGGCAGGCCAGGCTCGACGAGATCGAACTGGTCTTCGGGCCTGAGGTGGCCACGATCGTGTCGGACTGCAGCGACTCGCTGACCGCAGACGCGAGCGCCAAGGCGCCGTGGCGCGATCGCAAAATCGCCCATCTTGAGCACCTCGTGAACCTGGTCCAGGACGGTTCACCGTCGCTGCTCGTGTTCGTGTGTGACAAGCTCGCGAACCTCGAGGACATCGTCAACGACATCGCCAAGGACGAGCGCGGCCGGTACCCATCGCAGCGACGCCATCGATGCCACCCTCAATCGTTTCAACGGCGGTGTCGACGGGACCGTCGCCGACTACTCGGCCGTCTATGAACTCACGTTGGGCGCCGTTTCGCCCGACGTTTCGGCAGCCTTCCAGGGTTTGTTGGAGCAACTCGTGGACCTTCCGCAGCAGGGTGGGCGACCACCGGCAGACGTCGTTCACGGATTCGTCGAGACAACTGCGCAGTAGTCTGGGGTAAGTCTTGACGGAGGGGAAGCTGTGAAGAGCGTTATGTGGGTGGCCGCGACGGCAGTGGCTGCGGGAGTGCTTGGCAGTGTGCCGGCTCACGCTGGGACGTGCACTTACTCCTACAACGGCGATGGTTTCCCCCAATGGGCCGGAGCATGTCCGTCTGTCATGTCGCCGGGGCGATTCGGCGCCCTACGGATGGGCAAGACGACCCTGGCTGCGGCGAAGGCGCACGGACTGCTCGCTGTGAATGGCCTGTGCGGGGGGCGGCTCGACGGGGTGGTTGCCTACGACAACTGGCGACGCAAGGACGGCGTGGTCGTCGCCTGGTCGGGCAGCCAGACGGTCAGTGGCAAGCGCATCACCACGAGCAAGGGCCTGAAGTCGAACGACCCACTGAGCAGGGCCAAAGCTCTCTACCCCGGTCTCAAGAAGACCGGCTACTTGGCCATCCCGTACAGCCCCGGCACCGGGTGGAACATCTACAGCGTGCGGGCTCGCGCCGGTTGGCTCGACTACTACGTGCACAACGCGAAGAGCCGCTACAACTTCTTCGCCGTCCGGGACAAGAGTTCCACAGCCCCGATCAAGAGTTGGTCGCTGGACGGCTGCTAGGCGCGGGGAATCACGTCCAGGGGAACCACCGCCGATCTTCATCCGTCCGAGTGATTCGAGTACCGTAATCGGATTCGGGCGGGGGCCCGTAGCCAGCGACCACTGGAAACCCGGAGAGCCACATGATGCGATCTGCCTGCGCCGTAGCTGCCAGCCTCGCCACCGCCGTCGCGGTCCTGCCTGTGTCGGTGGCCCAGGCCGCTGCACCTGCGGCCGCCGACCACAGCCAGGCCCAACCCGTGCCAGCGGGCAATCACACCTCCCGGGCCGGCGACGCGCCGCAGTGGGTGCAGTACCCCTATCTGTCGCCCAACGGCAAGGGCAAGCTGACAGTCGTGGCGAAGGTCTACGTCGACCCCAAGCGCACTAGCGCGAAGAACGGGTTCACCCAGGACCGGGTGCGGTTGCGCGTGGCCGTGGCCAAGAAGAAGTACAGCAAGGTGAGCAAACCCCGCTCCGTAGGAGTGCTGACCGATGCCGCACTTCTGGCACGCGGCCATCAGACCCGCAAGGTCACCCAGCGCGGTGTCATGACCATCAAAGTGCCGCTGTCCAAGCAGGTGTCCGCCAAGCTCGCCAACCGTGGTTTCACCGGCCAGCAAGCAGCCGTCGCGGTGTCCCTGATCCATCTCAAAGACACTCGTAAAGGCCCTTCCCGTCACGATTTGACGCAGGTCACGGCCGCGTCCTTGGTGAAGGGCAAGTGGTCCAAACGGCAGGTGCAGCGGACGACCGCGGCAGCCATCGCGATGAGCACGTCGGCATCGCAGGCTGACTGCGGTAGCGGCTGCTTCTTCTTGTCCAACCCGGACACGCCCTTCTACAACAACATCTATGTGCAGAACAACTCCCCGTTCCAGCAGCAGGTGACGTTCCAGCCGTCGATCCAGTGCATGTACGCCGGTACCTACTCGTGGCCATCGGGATCCAAGGGGTACGTGCCGCCGCCGCCCGCGACGCAGGCCACTGCCAACGCGGGTGACACGGTGATGTTCCAGTACGCGATCGGTGGCGAGTTCTGGCTGCCCTCGGACGCGCAGGCCGGTCTGATGGGCGCCGAGGGTTCGCTGAAGGCCACCGGCACGCAGAAGACACTGACCACCGACCTGGTGAACTCCGGCAATGCCGCGGGCCAGCAGGCGTACGGGCAACTCCTCGAGGGCAGCACCTACTCGCAGGCGGGCGCGGTGGGCGCCGCGGCGACCATCGGTGTGAGGTTCCTGCTGTCGTTCATCAAAGGGCTCAGCGCGGGCAAGTGCAAGGACACCTCTGTGTACCCGCAACTGTTCGGCGTGAACACCGCGGTCACTGGCTTCGGCACCAATGGGGTGTCCGATCCGACCCAGGCCATCCTGCCGGCCACTAACACGTGGGCCGGCAATCCGGCCGCCGGCAACCAGGGGTCGGTGAACGCCGTCCCGGACAGCAACTTCATCACCGGGACGCTGCAACAGGCCCTCGGTGCGCAGACCAACGCGGTCTACTACTGGAACGGCGGGGCACCGGCGTCGATGGTGTCGCCCAACGCCGGGTCGGGTGAGTACACCGGCGGTTCAGCCACCTACCAGGACGGGTTGATGCAGTACATCGGACCGAACCCGGGCTCGGCTGGAGTCGTGGAGTGCTATCCCAACGATGCCGCCGACCCGCCGGGCGAGGATCCCTGCTTCATCTCGACCCTGGGTGAGATGTACGTGCAGCTGAGTTATCTCACCAATCCGGTGTACAACGCCGGCCTGCTCAACGAGGGCAAGCCGCCCGCGATGACGGCCACCGTCGACGCCACCGGCAACTACACGTTGCGCTGCGACTTGTCGCAGATGACCGCCACGCTGTCGACGCCGTTCGGCAACTCGGCGCCGACAACCATCGAGCAGAGCACGCTGGCGACTTTCCAGACCAACGGTTCCGGGCAACTCCCGTTGAACGCCGACTGGATCGTGAACTTCTTCGGGCTCACAGCCGACGGCACGCCGGTCTACTTCAACGACTCAGTGACCCAGACGACCAACGGCATCGATACGCCGTATCTGTCGCCGAACGCCGCGAACCAGCCGGTGTCGATCCAGGCTGCGTCGGCGGGCGGGAGCCAGGCGGTGGCCCTGGGCACGGTGTCCCCGGACGACCTGCAGAACATGGTGACGCTGTCGGGAACACCAGCCGTGCCGACCCAGTTCGGCTGCACCGCGGCACCGACGATCAGCCTGCCGGGGCTGAAGATCGATGCTGCCGATGGCACCGCGATCGCGCAGGCGTATGGCAACAACTGGCCGGTCCCGACCGTGGCAGGACAGGGCTGGCCGCAGGGTTACTACGGCAACCGCAAGGGCCCGTTCGACTACAAGTGGCAGTCGGTGGCCCGCCAGCTGAACGTCACCTTCCAGGGCCCGCCATTGAGTGCGGTGGCAAACGCGCCGCAGGGGTAGCGGCGGGCATCAGGCGAGAGGGGTCAACACCTCACCCCACCGCTCGTAAGCCAGGAAGTGACCGGCCGCGGGAACCTCCCGGTAGTTGACGTCGGGCAACCCGGCGACAAGTTCACGGGCCAAGGTCACTGGTACGAACTCGTCGGCTGTGCCCTGCCAGACGGTCACAGGTCGCTGGACGGCCGACGGGGAGAATCCCCAGGGCCGGCACATGGCGCAGTACTCCTCGACCATGCCCGACGGCTGCTGAAGCGCGTACCGCATCCACTGCCCGAACCCGTCGAGTTCGGCGACGATCGTATTGTCCGGGCGGCCTGAGGTGCGTGCGGTGAGACGGTGGATGGCGCCGGTGTTGCGACCCATGAGGTGGAACACGCGCCGGGCCGCGTTCGGGCGGTTCATGGACAGGTTGGCGAGGACCCGGTCGGTCCGGTTGAGCTGCTGCAGCTGATCGCTGGCCAAAGGTGGCACCGCGCCCACAACAACGACCCTCGTGGCGATCCCGGCCGCGCCGAGGGCCAAAGCGTACTCACTGCCGAGGGACCATCCGAAGGCCCCGCATTCCTGCAGCCCGAGGTGCTTGAGCAATGCCCCCACATCCGCGGGCCAGTCACCGGTGCGGCGGCCAGGCTTGGGGGAGGAGAGGCCCACCCCGGGCCGGTCCGGAGAGATCAGCCGAATGCCAAGCTCCCGCGCGGCCGTGTCGGCGGGGCCGATGTCCAAGCCGCAT